>Ga0302314_10000778_pt1 | contig 59603 bp, 52 predicted proteins | sample III_Palsa_N2_3_FD_200533 | JGI IMG/M metagenome (GOLD analysis project Ga0302314, IMG submission 200533) | Peat permafrost microbial communities from Stordalen Mire near Abisko, Sweden - III_Palsa_N2_3 | ecosystem: Environmental > Terrestrial > Soil > Palsa > Peat permafrost | place: Sweden...
TGCGAGGCAGGCGCGGCGATGCAAATTTCCGCTCGCGGTGCAACATAAATATATTCATTTTTACCAGAAAAAGTGATTGCATCCCCCGAGTTAGGGTACTAGAATTAGTGCAAATCACAGCTTCAACACTATAGGTAGTGTTCTGGCGCGATTATCGTTATTTGGGCTGTTCGTTCATTCCTCAACGCAAAATTCATATCGATATGTGCAGAAGAGGTCCTGTTCAGTCTCTTCTTTTATATAGGTAAGCGAATCGAATGCTTGACGATCTTACCTATTACGGCACGCGTGAGGCATGGCAAAAACGGTGCGAACTCGGTTGATAAAGCACGTTCAAACCTCACATAACCCTATATAACCATCCATAACCATACGTGACAGCCAAGCTGTCCCTTATCAAAAGCTTCGGAGGATTTACAGAATGCATACGTCTCAGGAAATTTCGGCAAAATCCCCCGCAGATTTCGGCTTGACCCAAAACGTGGGCAACATGGGCACTGCGGCCTCGTCCGCGCCCACCGCCTTGTCGGATTACCGCATAATTCGCCGTAACGGCGCCGTGGTCGGTTTCGAGCCGTCGAAGATTTCGATCGCCGTGACCAAGGCCTTTCTGGCCGTCAACGGCGGCCAGGGTGCGGCATCGGCGCGCGTGCGCGAACTGGTCGAGCAATTGACCAGGAACGTGGTGTCGGCGCTGGTGCGCCGTCAGCCCGCCGGCGGCACCTTCCACATCGAAGACATCCAGGACCAGGTTGAACTGGCCTTGATGCGCTCCGGTGAGCATGATGTGGCGCGCGCCTACGTGCTGTATCGCGCCAAGCGCATGGAAGAGCGCGCCCAACAGCGCGTCGGCAAGGAGACGGCTTCGGATGCGCCGCAACTGCACGTGGTCGAAGACGGCCAGCGCCGTCCGCTCGACATGGGCCAGGTGCGCCAGCTCATCGTCTCGGCCTGTATCGGCCTGGAAAAGCACGCCGACGCCGATGCCATTCTCGCTGAAACGGTCAAGAACCTGTACGACGGCGTGCCCGTCGAAGAACTGCACAAGTCGGCCATCCTGGCTGCGCGCGCGCTGATGGAAAAAGACCCGGCCTACAGCCTGGTCACGGCACGCCTGTTGATGCATACCATCCGCAAGGAAGTGTTCGGCCAGGAAGTGGCGCAGGGCGATGCGCAAGCGCACTATATTGATTACTTCCCCAAATTCATCAAGAAGGGTATCGACGCCGAATTGCTCGATCCCAAGCTGGCCCAGTTCGACCTCGACAAGCTGGCCAATGCCCTGGTGCCCGAGCGCGACCTGCAGTTCGGCTATCTCGGCCTGCAAACCCTGTATGACCGCTACTTCCTGCACGTGCGCGGCACGCGCATCGAAATGCCGCAGGCGTTCTATATGCGCGTCGCCATGGGTCTGGCGTTGAATGAAATCGACCGCGAAACGCGCGCCATCGAGTTCTACAACCTGCTGTCCTCGTTCGACTTCATGAGTTCGACCCCGACGCTGTTCAATTCCGGCACGCAACGTTCGCAACTGTCGTCGTGCTACCTGACGACGGTCGCCGACGACCTCGACGGCATTTACGAAGCGATCAAGGAAAACGCCTTGCTGGCCAAGTATGCCGGCGGCCTGGGCAACGACTGGACGCCGGTGCGTTCCTTGGGCGCCCACATCAAGGGCACCAACGGCAAGTCGCAGGGCGTCGTGCCGTTCCTCAAGGTGGTCAACGACACGGCTGTCGCGGTCAACCAGGGCGGCAAGCGCAAGGGCGCGGTCTGCGCCTACCTGGAAACCTGGCACATGGACATCGAGGAATTCCTCGACCTGCGCAAGAACACCGGCGACGACCGCCGCCGCACGCACGACATGAACACGGCCAACTGGATTCCCGACCTGTTCATGAAGCGCGTCATGGAAAAGGGCGAATGGACGCTGTTTTCCCCAAGCGACACACCGGACCTGCACGACAAGGTCGGCCGCGCCTTCGAGGAAGCCTATGCCGGCTACGAGGCCAAGGCAGCACGCGGCGAAATGCGCCTGTTCAAGAAAATCGCCGCCAACGACCTGTGGCGCAAGATGCTGTCCATGCTGTTCGAAACCGGCCATCCGTGGATCACGTTCAAGGACCCGTGCAACATTCGCTCGCCGCAGCAGCACGTCGGCGTGGTCCACAGCTCGAACCTGTGCACCGAAATCACCCTGAACACCAACGATTCCGAAATCGCGGTCTGCAACCTCGGTTCGGTCAACATGCCGGCCCACATGAAAGACGGCCGGCTCGACCATGCCAAGCTGCAAAAGACCATCCGCATCGCCATGCGCATGCTCGACAACGTGATCGACATCAATTACTACGCCGTCAAGAAGGCGCGTGATTCCAACCTGCGCCACCGCCCGGTCGGCCTGGGCATCATGGGCTTCCAGGACTGCCTGCACATGATGCGCGTGCCGTACGCTTCGATGGGCGCGGTGGAATTCGCCGACCGTTCGATGGAAGCCGTCTGCTATTACGCCTACTACGCCTCGACCGAACTGGCCGAAGAGCGCGGCCGCTACAGCTCCTACCGCGGCTCGCTGTGGGACCGCGGCATCCTGCCGCAGGACTCGCTCGGCCTGTTGGCCGAAGAACGCGGCGGTTACCTCGAAGCCGACCGCTCGGAAAGCATGGACTGGAGTTCGCTGCGCGCCCGGATCAAGGAGTTCGGCATGCGCAACTCGAACTGCGTCGCCATCGCCCCGACCGCCACGATCTCCAACATCATCGGCGTGGCCGCCTGCATCGAGCCGACCTACCAGAACCTGTACGTGAAGTCGAACCTGTCGGGCGAATTCACCGAAATCAACGAACACCTGGTGCGCGACCTCAAGGCACGCGGCCTGTGGGACGAAGTCATGATCGCCGACCTGAAGTATTTCGACGGCAGTCTGGCCAAAATCGACCGCATTCCGCAAGACCTGCGCGACCTGTACGCCACGGCCTTCGAAATCGAACCGTCCTGGCTGGTGGAAGCGGCTTCGCGTCGTCAAAAATGGATCGACCAGGCCCAGTCGCTGAACATCTATATGGCCGGCGCGTCGGGCAAGAAGCTTGACGAGACCTACAAGCTGGCGTGGCTGCGCGGCTTGAAGACGACCTATTACCTGCGCACCATCGGCGCGACGCACACCGAGAAGTCGACCTCCAAGGCCGGCGCCTTGAATGCGGTCTCGGCCGACGGCGGCATGAGCGCGGCAGCCAGCGCGAAGTCTGCGGCTCCCGTCGAGATGGCGATCCCCACTGAAATCGCCGGCGCGGCCTGCATCCTGCGTCCGGGTGATCCCGGATTCGAAGAGTGCGAGGCTTGCCAATAAGGCGGGAAGCACGGAGCGGGATGCGGTACGTGCCGCGTCCCGCGCAAACAAGATTCGCAATCGCGGAAATTTGAACTACATTGAATAGAATGCATCCAAAGTGGTGCATCGATAGATAAGGAAAACATCGCCATGCTAAATTGGGACGAAGACGTAAGCCCGGCCTCCACCCCCAGCCGCGCTCCCCAATTCAATCCGGAGTTTGTACAACCCGCATTGGCAGAAGCAGTCTCCGCCACGCCGCAGCGGCGCGACGTCGCGTTCGATCCGGCCCTGGTGGCCAAACCCGTCGCGGCTGCTGCTACTGTCGAAGACCGTCGCGTCAACGCCGCCGACAAGCGCATCATCAACGGCCAGACCGACGTCAACCAGCTCGTGCCGTTCAAGTACAAATGGGCCTGGGACAAATACCTGGCCGGCTGCGCCAACCACTGGATGCCGCAGGAAATCAACATGCAGCGCGACATCGAGCTGTGGAAGGACCCCAACGGCTTGACCGAGGACGAACGCCGTTTGGTCAAGCGCAACCTGGGCTTCTTCGTGACAGCCGACTCGCTCGCCGCCAACAACATCGTGCTGGGCACCTACCGCCACATCACCGCGCCCGAGTGCCGCCAATACCTGCTGCGCCAGGCGTTTGAAGAAGCCATCCACACCCACGCCTACCAGTACATCGTCGAGTCGCTCGGCCTGGACGAAGGCGAGATCTTCAACGCCTATCACGAGGTCGGTTCGATCCGCGACAAGGATGAATTCCTGATCCCCTTCATCGACACGCTGACCAATCCGGAATTCACCACCGGCACCACCGTCAACGACCAGGCGCTGTTGAAGTCGCTGATCGTTTTCGCCTGCCTGATGGAAGGCTTGTTCTTCTACGTCGGCTTCACGCAGATCCTCGCGCTGGGCCGGCAGAACAAGATGATGGGCGCGGCCGAACAGTATCAATACATCCTGCGCGACGAATCGATGCACTGCAATTTCGGGATCGATTTGATCAACACGATCAAGATGGAGAACCCGCATTTGTGGACTCCTGAATTCCGCGAAGAGATCAAAGCGTTGTTTTTCCGTGCGGTGGAGTTGGAATATCGTTACGCAGAGGATACAATGCCGCGTGGAGTGCTCGGATTGAATGCTCCCATGTTCAAAGGATATTTGCGCTTCATCGCCAATCGGCGCGCACAACAGATCGGTCTCGATCCGATGTTCGCCCAGGAAGAAAATCCCTTCCCCTGGATGAGCGAGATGATCGATCTGAAGAAGGAACGCAATTTCTTCGAAACGCGCGTCATCGAATACCAGACTGGTGGCGCATTGAATTGGGAGTAAGCGGATTCGGCTTGCTCCCCGCAGCAAGGGAGCAGTCGAAACCAATTCCAAAAAAAGACTGCAGTGATAGTGGGACTTAAATCAGATTAATGAACAGTAGACGACCTCTTCGTTCCGAACTGTCCGGGCCGAAAACGCCGACGCCGCTTAAGCCGATTCAATCGGTGATGGCGGCGTTTTCTTTGAGAAAAGACTTGTTTTTTGTAAACAGTATTCCGACGCTGGCATAAAAGTGCCGGCGTTTTTTTTGGCAAATCGATGTACACCTGGTGTCATCGCTGCCAATTTGGATTGGCCGAGGAAGGCCGATCCATAGCTGAAGTGCTGCATCGTATGAATGTTTGAGAGGGGATGCAGCAGTTCAGCTGGTGCCGAATTCATTAGCGCAAACAGAAGCCTTGCTTGTGCCGATGAATAATCCGCCTGGCGTTTCGCGCGCGATTCACCAGGAGGGTTTCCAACTTAGTGTGAATTTTTCCATCACGTGAAGGAGAAACAAAATGGCAACAGCAACAAAGAAAGCCGCGGCGAAACCCGCAGCGAAGAAACCCGCAGCCAAGAAGCCGGCTGCAGCGAAGAAGCCGGCAGCGAAGAAGCCGGTAGCCAAGAAGGCAGTCGCTGCCAAGAAGCCGGCAGCGAAGAAGCCGGTAGCCAAGAAGGCAGTCGCTGCCAAGAAGCCGGCAGCGAAGAAGCCGGTAGCCAAAAAGGCAGTCGCCGCCAAGAAGCCGGCAGCGAAGAAGCCGGTAGCCAAGAAGGCAGTCGCCGCCAAGAAGCCGGTAGCGAAGAAGCCGGTAGCCAAGAAGGCAGTCGCCGCCAAGAAGCCGGCAGCGAAGAAGCCGGTAGCCAAGAAAGCAGCAGCGCCGAAGAAGGCCGCAGCCAAGAAGCCCGCAGCCAAGAAAGCAGCAGCACCTAAGAAGGCCGCTGCCGCCAAGAAGCCTGCTGCTAAAAAGCCCGCTGCCAAGAAGCCTGCTGCGAAGAAGCCTGCCGCTAAAAAGGCCGCTGCCAAGCCTGCTGCTGCCGCGAAGCCTGCGGCTGCGAAGAAGCCCGCTGCCAAGAAAGCTGCACCGAAGAAGGCCGCTGCCAAGCCCGCTGCCGCTGCTGCTCCCGCAGCACCTGCTGCTCCGGCTGCCAAGACCGTGTTGAGCCCGGCTGCTGCCTGGCCCTTCCCGACCGGCACGCGTCCGTAATAATCCAAGCTTGCTTGGAAGCCCGAGTTAAATCGGGCACAATTCCCGTTGTGCGGCTAACGTTGCACAACGGGTTTTTATTTTGGGACGCCTCGAAAATCTACTGCCGAGTTTGGTAACTTCGCCAATCTCTGACTTGCGATGCTCACCGTACATCCGTACGGCTGCGCTTCTCGGGCAGACCTTGGGCCGCTCGCTACGATTTTAGAGGCCCCCCATTTGGAGGTGTTTGTGCTGTTCAATTTACTTTCAACGCTGCTGCAGGCAGTGGCCGGCCTGCTTGGCGGTGTGCTGCTGCTGCGTTTCTGGATGCAGGCCATCCGCGTGCGTCCGCCCTATAGCCTGGCGCCTTTTCTCTATGAGTCGACCGATTGGCTGGTCAAGCCGCTGCGCCGCGTGATGCCCGGTTTCGCCGGTTACGACTGGGCCAGCCTGATCGGCGCCATCGTGGTCGCGCTACTGCTGGGCACGGCGCTGGCCTGGTTCAGTGGATCGCTGTGGTTCCCTATGGTGGCCGGTTTTGCGCTGGCTTGCTTGCTGCAATGGATTTACTACGGCATGCTTGGCGTGATATTGCTCGGTGTCCTGCTCTCCTGGGTCAACCCCTCGGCGCCGATGGCGCCGTTCATCTTTGCGCTGGCCGATCCCCTGCTGCGCCCCTTGCGCCGCATCATTCCCCTGATCGGCAACATCGATCTGTCGCCTATGGTGGCGCTGATCCTGTTGAACGTGTTGATGCCTTACCTGATCGAAGAAGTGCGGCGGCTGCCCTTTCTGCTATGAGCGAGCGCGACTGGTGCAGTGCCGCCACGGGCGGCACGCGCATCGTCGTGCTGGTGACGCCTAACGCAAGGAAGTCCGAGGTTCTCGGCGTGCAGGATGGCGCATTGAAGGTCAAGCTCCAGGCGCAGCCAATCGAGGGCAAGGCCAACGATGCGCTGGTGCGCTATCTTGCCGATCGTCTTGACATACCGCGCAAGGCGGTGGACTTGACGCATGGTGCGACGAGCCGGCACAAGACGCTGACCATAGCCGGCCTCGAGGTTGAGACCGTCATGCGCTTGCTCTTGCCCTCAACGGAGTCTCAAGCAGGCAGCTCGTAGCCGAACGCTTCCTTGAATTGCCGCTCGATGTCTTGCCGGGTCGGTGCATGGTTTTGCGGCCCCTGTTGCGCGATCTTGAGCGAACCGAGCAGGCTGGCCAGCCGACCCGAGGTAGGCCAATCGAAGCCGCGGTCGATGCCATACAGGATGCCGGCGCGGAAGGCATCGCCGCAACCGGTCGGATCGACCACGCGCTCGGGCGGCACGCTGGGAATATTGTGCATTTTGCCGCCGGCATAGATTTCCGCTCCCTTTTCGCCGCGCGTGACGATCAAGGCTTCCACCCGTTGGGCGATTTGTACGAGCGTCAGGCCGGTGCGCTCGGTCAGCAGTTCGGCTTCGTAGTCATTCACCGCGACATAGCTGGCCAGGTCGATAAAGTGTTCGAGCTCCTTGCCGTTGAACATGGGCAGGCCTTGGCCCGGATCGAAGATGAAGGGAACGCCGAGACGCTTGCAGTCGTTCGCGTGCTGCAGCATGCCGTCGCGGCCATCGGGCGCGACAATGGCGATCTTGACTTGGCCCGCCTCTTCGATCTTGTTTTCGTGCGAAAACACCATGGCGCCGGGGTGGAAAGCGGTGATCTGATTGCCGCCCGCGTCCGTCGTGATGTAGGCCTGCGCCGTATAGGCGTCGTCGATCTGGCGTACGCAGCGCCGCGTGATGCCGAGCTTGTCGAGGTGTTCGACATAGGTCGCCGCATCCTGGCCGATGGTGGCCATGATCAGCGGATCGCCGCCCAGGAGCTTGAGGCTGTACGCGATGTTGCCGGCGCAGCCGCCGAATTCGCGCCGCATCGAGGGCACCAGGAAGGACACATTGATCTTGTGCAGCTGGTCAGCCAGCAATGCCTCGGAAAAACGTCCTTCGAAGGACATGATGGTGTCGTAGGCGATGGAACCGCAGATCAAGGCTGTCATGGCGTCACTCTATATAGATGGGAAGATGCGGGGGCGGTCAGCGGTAAAACACGCCCACGTGATAACCGGCCGGCTTGGCATCGGCAAATTCGAAATACAGCTTGACCGGCTGCTCGGCGTTGGCGGCAAAGCCTTTTTTGGGATCGATGCCGGACGGCAGATATTCCTGTGGCGCAAACACGCGGCGCGCCAGCGGGACATTGTTGTTGTCGTTCAAGGTCAATTCGAGTTCCGGCCAGCCCTGGGCCACGCTGCCGGCGTTGTGCAGCAGCAGCGTCAATTCCGACGTATCTTTCCTGGTGCTGAGCGTTTCAAGCTGGTCCGATTCGATCGAGATCGCTTCGATTTGCTCCGGCAACTCTAGCTTGCAATCGAGCAGGGCACAGAAGCTTTGCAGCGCCGGCCGGGCTTCGGGCACGCGCACGGCCAACTGGTCGCGGAAGATATAGGCGCCTTGTCCGACGGCGAGCAGCAGCATCAGGACGGAGGCAAGGTTCATCGCGATGCCGACGGCACGTCCGCGCGTGCGCTTGTGCCGTTCGCGTTTGATGAATTCCGGCTCTTCAGCGTCGGAATAGGTGGCCGTCGCGGGCTCTTGCGGCGCAAGTTCCTCGGCTGCCGGTTCCTCGAGCGAGGGTTCGGCAGGCGGCATTTCCTCTTGCATGGCGACGATGGGGCTGCGCGCATAGGGCTTGCCCCCCCTGCGCCGGACGTCGCCACGCTTGCCGCGCGCGGGCCTGCGCTCGAAGTCTTCCATGACCTTGTCCAGCGGGTCCGGTTCGTCGATGTTCGGTGCCGGCGGAATGTTGCCTTCCTCGTCGACATCGATCAGGGTCATCCGGGTCAACGGATCGGCGGGCGGCACTTCCTCTGACGTTGTCGGCGCTGCGCCGGGTGGCGGCGCTTCGCCGTGCAGCGGATGGGCCGGTTCCGGATCGACAATGGCCGGCGTCGGCAATGGCGTCTTGCGCGGCGTTTCGACGAATGCCACTTCGACCGGGCCACCATCGCCTGGGTCGTTGGCGTGCGTTTCGACTACGGTATCGGGAATCGGGGCGAGGTGATCTTCGTCGATTTCGGGGTAGGCAAAATCGAGCTGATCGGATGCGGCGGCCTTTGCCGCTGGAGCCGGTGCGGGTTCAGGCGCCGCCTCGGGTGCTGGTGCGGCTTGCGAGGCCGGCGGCGCTGCCGCGGGGGCCGGTGCTGTATATGCGGCAAACGCAGCAAACGGTGCCGGAGCGGGGGCGTTTGGTGTGTCAACCGGTGCCGGCGTGCGCGTGGCCGCCACCGTTTCGGAGGGCAGCAGATGCTCGATGCCGTTGAAGATTTCCTTGCACGACCCACAACGCACCAGGCCGGAGCGCAACTTCAATTGGTCATGCGCGACGCGAAAGGTCGTATGACAGTGCGGGCATTGGGTTGCGAGGGCCATGTAGTTCGGTCGGGTCTTCTCAGGTCTTTGGCTTTTGTCCGGCTAAGGCGATCCAGCCGTCGCGTTCGGCCCAGACCGTCAACTGCATGAATGGCGCATAAGCGGCAGCGACTTCCTCGGCCTGGCGGTCCAGCACGCCCGAGAGCACCAGCATGCCGCCCTGTGCCACGTAGGACGACAGCATCGGCGCCATCAATTTGAGCGGACCGGAGAGGATGTTCGCCACCACCACGTCAAAAGGCTGCCCCTTCGAGCGCGACGCATAAGCTTCGGGTAAATAATAGTCGATCTCGCATTGATTGCGAAGCGCATTGTCGCGCGCCGAAACGATGGCTTGCGGATCGATGTCGACGCCGGCCACGTCGACGGCACCGAGTTTCTTGGCCACCATGGCCAGAATGCCCGAGCCGCAGCCATAGTCGAGCACCGAGCGGCCCTGCGGCGCATTGGCTTCGAGCCATTCCATGCAGAGTCGTGTAGTGGGGTGGCTGCCGGTGCCGAAGGCGAGGCCGGGGTCGAGTTCGAGCACCAGGGCGTTCGGATCGGGTGCCTCATGCCAGCTTGGCACGACCCAGATGTTCTTGCCGATGTGAATCGGCTCGAATTGCGATTGCGTCAGACGTACCCAGTCTTGATCGGCCACTTCGCGCAGGACAAAAGCCGGCGCCTGAGCCAGACCGGCCACGTCGGCAGCGGCCTCGACCAAGGCGGCATGATCGGCATCGACATCGGTCAGTGCCACCACGCGGCTGCGCTCGAAGGCGGCTTCGAGCGGTTCCATGCCCGGCTCGCCGAACATGGGCCGCTCGGCTTCGGTGCCGAGATCGGCATCTTCGACCGAGACCGACAGCGCGCCGACTTCCATCAGCGCGTCCGACAGCGCTTCGGCGTGGTCGCGTGCGACCTCGATCAGGATTTCGACCCAAGCCACGTTACACCTTGGAAGGAATGGCCGGATTCTTGAGGTCAGGCTTTTCCGCCAGCTTTTGTTCCAGGTAATGGATGTTGGTGCCGCCCTCGATGAAGCGCGCGTCGACCATCAGTTCGCGGTGCAGCGGGATGTTGGTCAGGATGCCCTCGACCACCATTTCCGACAGCGCGATCTGCATGCGGCGGATGGCTTGCTCGCGGGTCGGCCCGTAGGCGATCACCTTGCCCACCATCGAATCATAGTGCGGCGGGACGTAGTAGCCGGCATAGGCGTGCGAATCGACGCGGATGCCCGGGCCGCCCGGCGCGTGCCAGGAAATGATCTTGCCCGGCGAGGGCGTGAACTTGAACGGGTCTTCGGCATTGATGCGGCACTCGATGGCATGGCCCTTGAGCTCGATGTCGCGCTGGCGAAAGCTCAATTTTTCGCCGGCAGCGATGCGGATCTGCTCCTGCACGATATCGACGCCGGTGATCATTTCCGTGACCGGGTGTTCAACCTGCACACGCGTGTTCATTTCGATGAAGTAGAACTCGCCGTCTTCATAGAGGAATTCAAAGGTGCCGGCGCCGCGATAGCCCATCTTGCGGCAGGCTTCGGCGCAACGGTCGCCGATGCGCTCGATGATCTTGCGGGCAATGCCGGGTGCCGGCGCTTCCTCGATCACCTTCTGGTGGCGGCGCTGCATCGAGCAGTCGCGCTCGCCGAGCCAGACGGCGTTCTTGAAATCGTCCGACAGGATCTGGATTTCCACGTGGCGCGGATTTTCCAGATACTTTTCCATATAGACCTCGGGATTGCCGAATGCGGCACCGGCCTCGGTCCTGGTCATGGTCACGGCATTGATCAGGGCCGCTTCGGTATGCACCACACGCATGCCGCGCCCGCCGCCGCCGCCGGCGGCCTTGATGATGACGGGATAGCCGACCTTGCGCGCGATGCGCACGATTTCCTTCGGGTCGTCCGGCAGCGCGCCTTCCGAGCCCGGCACACAGGGCACGCCGGCGCGGATCATCGCCTGCTTGGCCGACACCTTGTCGCCCATCATGCGGATCGAATCGGGACGCGGGCCGATGAAGACGAAGCCCGATTGCTCGACGCGCTCGGCGAAATCGGCGTTTTCCGACAGGAAACCGTAGCCGGGGTGGATCGCTTCGGCATCGGTCACTTCGGCGGCGCTGATGATGGCCGGCATGTTGAGATAAGACAGTGCGGATGGAGCCGGCCCGATGCAGACCGACTCGTCGGCCAGCTTGACGTATTTGGCTTCACGGTCGGCCTCGGAGTGGACCACGACCGTTTTGATGCCCATTTCGCGGCACGCTCGCTGGATGCGTAGCGCGATTTCGCCGCGATTGGCGATGAGAATTTTTTCAAACATAGGAGGAGCGCCTGACAGCGTTAAACAAAGGATAGGAACGTATCCCCCATCGCAGATTCGCGCAAAGAGGCGCGGCGGCGGAGGAAATCGCTCATATCACTTAGGCAATCACGAACAACGGCTGGCCGAACTCGACCGGCTGGCCGTTTTCCACCAGGATTTCCTTGATCGTGCCGCTGATATCGGCGTCGATCTCGTTCAACAACTTCATCGCTTCGATGATGCACAGCGTGTCGCCTTCCTTGACGCTGCTGCCGATGTCGATGAAGGGCGCGCTACCTGGGGCGGAGGATCGGTAGAACGTACCGACCATGGGCGATTTGACGATGTGGCCCGACAGTTCCAGTGCGGACCCCGACGCTGCCGCCGGAGCGGGGGCATGGGCAGTGGGGGCGGCGTGGAATTGCGGTGCAAACTGCTGCGTACCTTGCGGCAGCATCACCATCTGGCCTTGCGGCACGCCGCCGGATTTGACGATCCTGACCTTGCTTTCGCCTTCCGTGACTTCGAGCTCGGCGATGTCGGATTCGGCGACCAGGTCGATCAATGTTTTCAGTTTTCTTAGATCCATGTGCAATCTCTTGAAATGAGTTCGTTATCCGAGTGGAAAAACTCGGCAATTATATGCCAATTACCCGAAGATGGGCGAGATTAAAGTGTTTTTAACGAAAAATCGATGGCGGCGCGGTAACCTTCCGGTCCCAGTCCGCAGATGACGCCAACCGCGATTTCCGACAGGAACGAATGATGCCGGAAGGCTTCGCGACGATGCACATTGGAAATATGCACCTCGACGAAGGGGATCGAGACCCCGGCCAGTGCATCGCGCAAGGCGATGCTGGTGTGGGTCAATCCCCCTGGATTGATCACGATTGCATCCACGCCCTCGTTACGGGCCGCTTGGATGCGGTCGATCAATTCACCCTCGTGATTGCTCTGAAAGCATGCCAGGCTGGCCCCTGCGGCCTTGGCCTGGTTCACGGCCGCCTCTTCGATGTCACGCAAACTCGTCGATCCGTATACCGCAGGCTCGCGCGTACCCAGCAGATTCAGGTTCGGGCCATTGATCAACAAGAGTTTTTTTGCCATGGAAGAGCAACTTAGCGCATCTCGGTTTCACGAGGATGCGCGCATTTTGCCGTCAAATGCCAATGTTTGGCAAGCAAAAATCTTGATGTGCCAATTATAATTATAATAATCATGCCGGTATTTTGCCGGCTTCAGCACTTAAAGTGCGCTTATGTCACGCTTCACCTGGTCTATTTTCAGCGAACCCAGGTAGGTCTTCTTGACTTGGCCATCAGGCCCGATCAAGAGCGAAAACGGCAGGCCGCCGGCCCCATCGCCCATCTTGCGCATCAACTCGGACGCCTCGACGCCACCCACGTAGAGCGGATAGCTGATCTTGTATTTGGCGGCGAACTGGGTGATGTTTTCTGCCGAATCGATGCCGATGCCGATGATTTGCAGGTTGCTGATCTTGCCCTTGGCTTGCAGGTTCGACAATTCCGGCATTTCCTGCACGCAGGGATGGCACCACGTGGCCCAGAAATTGACCAGCAGGATCTTGCCCTTCCATTGCGCCAGAGGCTGGTTCTGGTTCTTGACGTCGGGCAGCGAGGCAGCGAACAGGTCGCCAGCATTTTTCGCCGGCTCGGCGTGGGCGCCGGCTGCCAGGAAGATCGCCAAAAGGGATGCGAGAAACTTGGATTTCATGATGCGGCTTGCCCTTCAATGAGAAGGCGTATGGTATCAGCATTGGCCAGGCGCCGCTCCGGCCCCTTGGGCTGCAGCCGCAGGTCGTCGGTTTCATACAGCGTCAGGTGCACGCCTTCCTTATGCCACATAAAGCTGACGGTCTCGACCATGGCGTTGCGGCCGGCGAAATGCGGATTTTCCGACACCTCGAACTGCACGTTCTTGTTCAGCAAAAAGATTTCGACATCCTTGGCGCTGTCGGCAAACAGGTAAAGGTGGATGTCGGAATGCTCGCCCGCCGTGCCGTTCCACACCGCGCCGGTCAGGTGCGGGTTGAACTGCGCCAGGTCTTCCATCAGCCGCAGCGCCAGCTTGCGCAAGTGCAGCAGCCGCGCCGGCTGGGTGTCGCCGAAAAAGATCTCGTTATAGATGCGCACTTCTTCCTCGATCTGCGCGTTGTCGGGCAGGATATTGGAAGCGATGCGGTTGTCGCCCAGGATTTGCTTCGCGGCCTTGCGCTTGGCGGTGGCGTAATCGGCGCCGTCTTCGGCAATCATGCGCGCGGCGGCCGCGGCGATTTCAGCACGCAGGGTGTCGCTATCGGAAGGAAATGAAGACATGAGGTGAGCCCGGGTATCCGGGTCGGGTAAAATCGCGGTATTGCTTACCCCGAATTCTACAATGCATATCCACATCCTGGGCATCTGCGGCACCTTCATGGGCGGCCTGGCCGTGCTGGCCAAGCAAGCCGGCCACGTCGTCACCGGCTGCGACGCCAATGTCTATCCGCCCATGAGCACGCAGCTCGAAGCGCAGGGCATCAAGCTGATCGAAGGCTACGGCCCGGAGCAGGTCGACATCCAGCCCGATCTGTTTGTGATCGGCAACGTGGTGTCGCGCGGCAACCCCTTGATGGAAGAGATTTTGAATCGCGGCCTGCCCTATGTATCCGGGCCGCAATGGATAGGCGAGCATATCCTGCAAGGCAAATGGGTGCTGGCCGTGGCCGGCACGCATGGCAAGACCACGACTTCCTCGATGCTGGCGTGGATACTGGAAGATTGCGGCTACCAGCCGGGCTTTTTGATCGGCGGCGTGCCGCTCAATTTCGGCATCTCGGCGCGACTGGGCGGCGATGAGGCGATATCGGACTTCTTCGTCATCGAAGCCGACGAATACGACACCGCCTTCTTCGACAAGCGCAGCAAGTTCGTGCATTACCGCGCCAAGACGGCAGTATTGAACAACCTCGAATACGACCACGCCGACATCTTCCCCGACCTCGGCGCGATCGAAACGCAATTTCATCATCTCGTGCGCACTGTGCCCGGCATCGGCAAGGTGATCGCCAATGGCAAAGAAGAATCGTTGCAGCGCGTGCTGGCGCGCGGCTGCTGGAGCGGTATCGAGCGCTTTGCCGCCGCAAATGCCGACTGGACCATGCAAGTGCAGAGCGACAGCGAATTCGACGTGCTCTTGCAAGGTGAAAACGTGGGCCGTGTCTCCTGGCAATTGAGCGGCGCGCACAACCGCATGAATGCGCTGGCCGCAATTGCCGCCGCGCGCCACGTCGGCGTGCCGCCGGCAGAGGCGGTGGCGGCTTTGAGCCGCTTCGTCAACGTCAAGCGCCGCATGGAAGTGCGCGGCGTGGCGCGCGACGTGACGGTGTACGACGATTTCGCCCACCATCCGACCGCGATTGCCACCACGGTGGCCGGCTTGCGCCACAAGGTAGGCAGCGCGCGCATCCTGGCGGTGCTGGAGCCGCGCTCGAACACCATGAAGCTGGGCACGATGAAAAGCGCCTTGCCGGGCAGCCTGGAAGAGGCCGATCTCGTATTCGGTTATGGTGCCAAGGGCACGGGCAAGGACGCGCTGGGCTGGGATCTCGGTGCGGCGCTTGCTCCACTGGGTAAGAAAGCTGTCGCCTTCGACGATCTTTCGGCTCTGGTGCAAGCTGTGGCAACTGCCGCCAAGCCGGGCGACCATGTGCTCGTCATGAGCAACGGCGGGTTCGGCGGCGTGCACGGCAAGATATTGGATGCGCTGGCGTGATTCTGTATCTGCACGGTTTCCGTTCCTCGCCGCAATCGTTCAAGGCACGCCTGCTGGATCAACGCTTGGGCGAGCTGGGGCTGGCGCATCTGTATCGTTGCCCGCAATTGCCCGCTTCGCCCTTCGCCGCCGCCGAATTGGCCTTGTCGCTGGCACGCGAGATGACGGCCGGCGGCGAGGAATTGAGCGTGGTCGGCTCGTCCCTGGGCGGCTATTACGCCAACTGGCTGGCAGAGAAAATCGGCTGCCGCGCCGTCTTGCTCAATCCGGCCGTGCAGCCGCCACGCGACCTGGAGAATTATGTCGGCGTGACGACTGCCTATCATTCGGACGAGGTGTTCGAATTCAAGCGCGAATACATCGACGAGTTGAAGGCGTTGCGCGTCGAGGCGATCACCCGGCCCGAACGCTATTTCCTGGTTGCCGCAACGGGAGATGAAGTGCTCGACTGGCGCGAGATGGCGGCGCACTATGCCGGCGCGCGCCAGTTCGTGATCGAAGGCAGCGACCACGGCATCAGCGAGTTTGAGCAATACGTCGATGCCGTGCTGGAGTTTTGCGGCATCGCGAGCGCGCCCGCCGCATGAGTCGTGGACGCAGCAGGGCAATCTGGCACGCGCATGTCAACGGCTGCATGGCGCCGCCGGAATTGCGCCATTGGCTGACCGACAGGGTATCATTGACCGTCAAGCTGATTGCGCATAGCGGGTCCTTTCGCGTGCAGCGGCTGGCGCAGCGGCGTGCCTTGTGTCTGCCCGACGAGGCGCGCGAAATCGGGCTGGCGCGGCCGATGATGGTGCAGGAGCGCGAAGTCCTGCTCGTGTGCGACGGGGTTGCTGCGGTCTATGCCCACACTGCCGTGCCGCTGATCGCCGATGCGGATGATTGGCCGTTTTTCAGCTCGTTGGGCGAACGTTCGCTGGGCACGACCCTGTTCGGCGATCCGCTGGTGGAGCGCGGCCAATTGCGCTATGCGCGCCTGTCGTCGGCCCATCCACTCCATGTGCGCGCGGCAGGTGCGACCGATGGCGTGCGGTATGGAGAAGCATTATTTGCCCGCCGTTGCCTGTTTCGCCGCAAGAGCGGCGTCCTGCTCGTGACGGAGGTTTTTTTGCCGGCGAGTCGCGCATTGCGATTGCGCGACGCCGGATTGACGCCGGCGCGTTACGTCGGCGGCCGGCGCTATAGCTCAACGTTGGGCATCGCCGGCAAACGCGTTTAATGATAGAAGATTTGATGAATTTATTTTTTGAAGAATCCGGCGATTTCAAGGCCGGCACCGTGTTGTCGCAACAAGGCGAGGCTTACCAGGTCGAGCTGCCGACAGGCAAGCGCACCAAGGTCAAGACCAAGGACGTGCTGTTGCAATTCAATTCGCCCGCACCGGCCGAACTACTGGCACAGGCGCAAGCCACGGCCGCGACCATCGAGCTCGATTTCCTGTGGGAAGTTGCGGGCGAGGAAGAGTTCGGCTTTGCTGATCTTGGCGCCGAGTATTTCGGCCATGCGCCGCAGCCGGTGGAAGCGGCCAGCCTGGTGCTGCGCCTGCATGCGGCGCCGATGTATTTTTACCGCAAGGGCCGGGGCCGTTACAAGGCGGCACCGGCGGAGTCCTTGAAGGCGGCGCTGGCCGGGCTGGAGAAGAAGCGCCAGCAAGCCTTGGTCCAGGCGCAATACGTCGAAGAATTGAAGGCCGGCCGCCTGCCTGAGGCGATGAAGCCGCTGGCGCTGCAATTGCTCTTCAAGCCGGACAAGAACGGCATCGAATACAAGGCCCTGGATGCGGCCTGCGCCGAACTGCAGACCTCGCCGCAAGCGCTGCTGCTCGCCGTCGGCGCCATTGCGTCGCCACACGACTTGCACTATTCGCGCTTTTTGTACGAGCACTTCCCCAAGGGTACGGACTTTCCTGCCATTACTGTGCCGGCTGCGGCGAAGCTGCCGGTGGCTAACGTGCAGGCTTTCTCGATCGACGACGTGACCACGACCGAGATCGACGACGCGTTCTCGGTCGAGAAGCTGCCTGACGGCAAGGTGCGCGTCGGCATCCATATCGCCGCACCGGGGCTGGGCATCGCGCGCGGCGACGCGATCGATGCGATTGCACGCGCGCGCATGTCCACGGTCTATATGCCCGGCGACAAGATCACCATGCTGCCCGATGCGCTGGTCGAGGCGTTCACGCTGGCCGAAGGCCGCACCTGCCCGGCGCTGTCGCTATACGCAACCCTGGACCCGGAAGATTGGTCGGTCGTTGCCACCGAGACGCGCGCCGAAGCCGTGCCGATTGCCAACAATCTGCGTCACAACGATCTCGACGAACTGGTAACCGAGGAAAACCTCGCCGCCAACGCGGGCGAAGTTGGAGTCGATTATGCGCGCAAGGAAGAGATCGCCCAGCTCTGGCAATGGGCGCAGACGCTGGAAAAAGGCCGCATGGCCAAACGCGAAGCCTTCGGCTTGCGGCCCGAGCAAACCAACCGCGTCGATTTCAATTTCTATGTCGACGACGGCATCGTTTCCATCGTGCGGCGCAAGCGTGGCGCGCCGCTCGACAAGATCGTGGCCGAACTGATGATCTTCGCCAACAGCACCTGGGGCAAGCTGATGCACGAGCACGGCGTGCCCGGCATCTACCGCGCTCAGGGCGGCGGTGGAGGGGGCTGGGCGGCCAAAATGCAGGTGCGCATGGTGACGCATGCGGCGCCGCATCAGGGGCTGGGCGTCGATCAATATGCCTGGAGCACGTCGCCATTGCGCCGCTATACCGACCTGGTCAATCAATGGCAGATCCTGTCGTGCGTCGAGCATGGCGTGACGGCGCCCCTGGCGGCGACCTTCAAACCCAGGGATGCCGATCTGTTCGCCATCGTCTCGGGCTTCGATGCCGCCTATGCCGCCTATGCCGACTTCCAGAACAACATGGAACGCTACTGGTGCCTGCGCTGGTTAGGCCAGCGCCAGGAACACGATGGGCGCCAGGTCGAGGCGGTGGTATTGAAGGAAGAGATATTGCGATTGGTCGAGATTCCGCTGATCGTGCGCCTGCCCGGCATGCAGCCGCTGGCGCGCGGCGCGCAGGTCCGGCTTGACGTGCTGCGCTGGAATGAAGTCGATTTGAGCATCGAAGCGCGCCTGCTCGAAGTGCTCTCGGGCAGCACGGCGGCGGAGTTGCCCGACGAGGCGGAAGAGGACGAGCAGGCGGCCGCGGCCGAAGCGGCAAGCGAAGCGGCAAGTGAGGAAGCTGGCAATGAGACTGGCGCACAGCCTGGCGTCGAAGCCGGCGAAGCGCAACCGGCTGTGGATGCGCCAGCGTCGGTCGAAGGCGAAGCGCCGGCATCGCCCTGACCGGACAATTGCGAAATATGATCGGCAGGGCGCGGAATTTCTATGGAAATCCGCGCGCCTTGTCGTAAAATCGCGGTATTGCGACCTTACCGCTGTAGCGTCATTTGAAGATCAGCCAACCCCATTCGATTCTACCCGCTGCGCTTTCTGTCTCCATTGCCGTGCATGCGGTCCTGTTGATCGGAATCCGGGTTGTTGTCCCTGAATTTCAGCATTGGTACAAGATCGCCAAGGAACCGCCGATACTGTTGAACTCGCCGGATGGCCCTGCGCCGATCCATGCCGAACTGGAAGCGCAGGTCAACCATGACGGCGGCGGCAATGCCGATGCCGGCCACGCCAAGTCCCCCTTGCCGGACATGCAAAAGACCGAGGAGGGTGATGCGCTGAAGATCGCCAAGCGCCGCATGGATGAGCTTGAGGCGCAGCAAAACGTTCTCATCAGCCAGGCCAAGGCGCGCAGCGACCTTGTCGCACCGCCGCCGGACAAGGTCGCCCCGGCGCCCCAGCCGGACGGCAACGATAATTTCGACAGCGAAAAGCAATTCGCCCGCCGCGCCGCGGAAATCGACAAGCAGGTCGACGACTACAACAAGCGCCCGCGCAAGACGGAGATCACCCCTTCCACCAAGCGTGCGGATTATGCGCTGTACTATTCGCAAGTCAAATCCAAGATCGAAAAGATCGGCACGCTGCACTTTCCGTCCAAGGAGGGAAAGAAGCTCTATGGCGAGCTGGTACTGCATATTCCGATCTACCAGGACGGCAGCCTATGGCTGGACGAAGGCGGGCCGACGGTGGAACACAGCTCCGGTAATCGCGCCTTGGACAGGGCCGCAATCCGCATCGTCGAAAATTCCGCGCCCTTCCCCAACTTTTCAAAGAAAATGATTGGCACCAGCGGCGAGGTATATGGCATCACCGTTACTTTCAAGTTCTCGCGCGAAGAGGGCCTGCAAACGGTATGGAGCGGGGGCAAAGAATGAGCGGCCCCGATCGCTATGCCGTGGTCGGCAACCCGATCGCGCATAGCAAGTCCCCGGTCATTCATGCCGCGTTCGCGGCGCAGACCGGACAAGCGCTGGTATATGAACGCATGTTGGCGCCGGTCGATGGATTTGCCGCGGCGGTCGAACAATTCTTCGCGCATGGTGGCTGCGGTTTGAATGTGACGGTGCCGTTCAAGCTCGAGGCGCATGCCTTGGCTGAACAGTTGTCCGAGCGCGCCGCCGCGGCGGGCGCAGTCAACACGCTCAAGATGGTCGATGGCAAACTGTTCGGCGACAACACCGACGGTGCGGGCCTGGTCAGCGACATCGTGCGTAATGCAGGCTACGGCCTGGCCGGGCGACGCATCTTGCTGGTCGGCGCCGGCGGCGCGGCGCGCGGTGCCTTGCTTCCCTTGCTGAAGGAGTCGCCCTCCGAGCTCGTGATCGCCAACCGCAGCGCCAACAAGGCGCAGGCGCTCGCTTCGCAATTCCATGCTTTCGGCACGGTGCGCGCCGCTGAATTCGCCGCGCTCGATGGCGTGTTCGATGTCATCATCAATGCCACTTCGGCCAGCCTCGGCGGAGAAATGCCGCCTGTGGCCGCCGGCTTGTTCGGCCCGTCCACGCTGGCCTACGACATGATGTATGGCGACGCGCCCACGGTCTTCCTGCAATTCGCCGCCGGCTGCGGCGCACAGACGCGCGACGGCCTGGGCATGCTGATCGAACAGGCGGCCGAAGCCTTCACGCTGTGGCGCGGCTTGCGCCCGGCGACGGCGTCGCTATTTACCCAATTGCGTGCCAGCCGTTAGCTGATAATATGGCGCAGACAGCCGGCATCCATAGTCGGCCTGGGAGCTGAGCCACAACATGAAAACATCCTGGTCCTTGGGCAAAATACTGGTGCGGGGCACCCTCCTCGTCATCGTCTTGTTCCTGCTGCTGCAGCTCTATTACTTCGTGCAGATCTGGTGGTGGGTCGACCATAACCCGACCTCGACAAGTTTCATGCGCCACCAGATGGCGCAACTGCAGGAAAAGAATCCCAACGCCGCGATGAAGCAGATTTGGGTACCGTATGACAAAATTTCGAACAATCTGAAGCGCGCCATCATCGCCTCGGAAGATGCCAATTTCACCGAGCATGAAGGCGTCGATTGGGACGCGCTGCAAAAGGCCTACGAAAAGAACAACAAGAAGGGCAAGGTGGTGGCCGGCGGCTCGACCATCACCCAGCAATTGGCCAAGAACCTGTTCCTCTCCGGCGAGCGCAGCTATTGGCGCAAGGGGCAGGAATTCATCATCACCTACATGCTTGAGTATTGGATGGAGAAGGAGCGGATCTTCGAGATCTATCTCAACGTCGTCGAGTGGGGCAGCGGGGTGTATGGCGCCGAGGCGGCTTCACAGCACTACTATGGTATTTCGGCTTCCGCGCTCAATGCGGGGCAGGCGGCGCATCTGGCGGTGATGTTGCCTGCGCCGGAGAAGTACGACAAGGTGAAGGATACGCCTTATCTGGAGAAGCGGACGGCGCTGATTTTGCATCGGATGGGGGCGGCGGATTTGCCGTGAATGTTTGGCGAGTTGCGCTCGCTTCACGCGCTGCTTGTCAGCTCTCGGTTTGAATGCGTCGCAGCAGATGATTGCCAATCTCGTGGATACGTTCGCCGGGGGCGGCCCGGCAGCCGCTCACTTTCTTTGCTTCGCACCTAGCCGGCCGCCCGAAAGTAAGCAAAGAAAGGGTTGGAGCAATGCTCCAACGCTCAACGCCGCCCCTTCGAGGTTCCCAAAAAGTCATAAGCCAAAGCAAGAAGCGCGGAAACTCGCCTTCGGCTTGTATAGTTCAAGGGGCTGGGATGGAGAGACACCTGCGGTGCGGCTCATGACTTTTTGGCGTCGTCGAAAGCGGAACTTCGCCCGGCTCGGCGGTATCTTGCTTTGCTTCGTTCGTTAGCGTACCGAAGTTGGCTACATCGTCACCCCTCTCCCGCAGGCGGGAGAGGGGTGGGGGTGAGGGGCGTTGCAATTTGGCTCTCTGCTTGGGGCAAGAGATGAAAGTGCGAACTAGTAACGTAGGTTGGGCTGAGCGAAGCGAAGCCCAACATCCGCGCGTGGAGTAAACGTCTTCGGTTTTGAGCCCTCAGCATGTTGGGCTTCGCTTCGCTCAGCACCAACCTACGATTCTTTAGCTTTTCAACTTCTGCAGTACGTGATTGGCTGCAGCTAAAGTCGCATCGATGATCGCATCGTCATGGCTGGCCGACACGAACCCAGCTTCAAACGCCGACGGTGCCAGGTACACGCCCTCGTCGAGCATCGCATGGAAGAAAGCATTGAACGCCGCCTTGTCGCACTTCATCATCTCGGCATAGGTCTTTGGCACAGCCGCGGCAAAGTAGAGTCCGAACATGCCGCCAACCGAATCGGCACAAAGCGCCACACCGGCCTCCTTGCCGGCCGCAGCAAGTCCTTGTGCCAGTTTGGCTGTTTGTTTCGTCAGGTTCTCGTAGAAGCCCGGCTCCTGGATCAGCTTGAGCGTGGCCATGCCGGCTGCCACCGCCACGGGGTTGCCCGATAGCGTGCCGGCCTGGTAGACGCCGCCCAATGGCGCGAGATGGCCCATGATGTCGGCGCGGCCGCCGAAGGCGGCCACCGGCAGGCCGCCGCCGATGACTTTGCCCAGCACGGTCAGGTCAGGCTCGGTGCCGTACATCGCTTGCGCGCCGCCCAACGCCACGCGAAAGCCGCACATGACTTCGTCGAAGATCAGGATGGCGCCATGTTCGCTGCACAGGCGGCGCATGGTTTGCAGGAATTCGGGCGTAGCGGGCAAGAGGTTCATGTTGCCGGCCACCGGTTCGACGATGACGCAGGCGATCTCTTTGCCCCTGGCCTGGAATACTTCCTCTAATTGCGCCGGGTTGTTGTAGTCGAGCACCAAGGTATGCTTGGCAAAGTCTTCCGGCACGCCGGCCGAGGTCGGGTTACCGAAGGTCAGGAGCCCGCTGCCTGCCTTGACCAGCAGCGAATCGGCGTGGCCGTGGTAGCAGCCTTCGAATTTGATGATGGTGTCGCGCTTCGTTGCGCCGCGCGCCAGGCGCAGGGCGCTCATGGCGGCTTCGGTGCCGGAGGAGACCAGGCGTACCTGTTCGATCGAGGGAACCAGGCGGCAGATTTCTTCGGCCATCTCGATTTCGGCTTCGGTGGGCGCGCCGAAGGAGAGGCCGCGGGCGGCGGCTTCCTGCACCGCGGCGATCACCTTGGGATGGCTGTGGCCGACGATGGCGGGCCCCCAGGAGCCGATGTAGTCGATGTAGCGCTTGCCGTCGGCGTCCCAGAAATAGGCGCCGTCGGCGCGCGTGATGAAGCGTGGCGTGCCGCCGACCGAGCGGAAGGCGCGCACCGGGGAATTGACGCCGCCGGGCGTGCTTTTCTGGGCCCTGGCGAAGAGGGTGTCGTTGTTCGAAGTCATGATTGGGGGAAAATTAGTGGATTTCGGGGGTGGGGGCGCTATCGGAATCGTCGGATTCGCCTTCCGGCGTCTCGATTTCCTCGGGTTCCATATCGCGTGCCCAGAAGTAGCGGTCGGGTACGAGTTTGCCCATGCCCAGGCGCTGGCCGTGGGACAAGGCAGCGATGGTGAATTCCTGCGCTTCGAGCACGGCTTCGGGCACGTCCAGGCCGTTGGCCAGTAGGGCTGTGATGGTGGCCGAGAGCGTGCTGCCGGCGCCGGTGAAGGTGCCGGCGATGCGTTGCCAGTTGTCGTGGCGCACCACGCCGGATTCGTTGAACAGGGTATTGGCGACGTCGCCCACCTCAGACGGCGTGCCGGTCACGAGCAGGTATTCGCAGCCCATTTCGATGATCTTGATCGCATCGACGGCGAGCATGTCTTCGGTCGAGGGCTCGCGCCAGGTTTCGGCGAAGCGGGCCAGCTCGACGGCCGAGATCAGAAACAGCGTGGTCTGCGGGATCAGCAGCTCGCGCGTGACCAGGAGCAGGTCTTCGCTTTCCATGCCCTGGTCGGGCAGCGCCGTGACGAAGGGGTCGAGGATCAGCGGGATGTCGGGATAGTCCGAGACGATTTCGGCAATCGCCGAGACGTTTTCCACGCTGCCCACGGCGCCCACCTTGAAGGCGGCCACGGGCATGTCTTCCAGCAGCACGCGGGCCTGATCTGCCACCCAGTCGGCGTCGGTGACTTCGATGTCTTCGACGCGGGCCGTATCCCCGATCAGGATGCCTGTGACGACCGACAGGCCGTGGCAACCCATGGCGGCGAACGAGGCCAGGTCGGCCTGAATACCGATTGCCCCTACCGGGTCTGCAACACCGAAGGTTAAAATGAGAGGAGAAGTTTGGTTTTGCACGGCGTGTGGATTAACATATGTGACTTTGCATTTTACTTGAAGGGCAATCGGCGTGAGCGCTAACGAAACAACAACGCAGGAATTCAAAACCTGGATGTGCCTGATCTGCGGATGGGTCTATGATGAAGCGGCAGGCTTGCCCGAAGAAGGCATTGCGCCGGGTACGCTGTGGGCCGACGTGCCGATGAACTGGACTTGCCCGGAATGTGGCGCGCGCAAGGAAGATTTTGAGATGGTTACTATTTAATCTGTTCCAAAAGTCAAATTTCCGGGTATCTGTGGTATTTTTTGCCTGAAAGGTGCCCGTCAGCACGGCGTACAGTCGAATGTTGTTAGAAAGCATCTTGCTTTTTGACACAGTTGCGCCGTATATTGAACGGAGTTTAACTGAGATGACGTCATGACAACACCAACCGAGAAAACCGGCTTGAAAATCATGGTGATTGACGACAGCAGCACGATTCGTCGGTCCGCCGAGATTTTCCTGGGTCAGGCCGGCTATCAAGTCGTTTTGGCGGATGACGGTTTCGACGCACTGGCCAAGATGAACGATCACAAGCCGGCGTTGATTTTCTGCGACATCCTGATGCCGCGTCTGGATGGTTATCAGACCTGTGCCCTGATCAAGAAGAGTGCGAAATTTCACTCGACCCCGGTCATCATGCTGTCTTCCAAGGACGGTCTGTTCGACCGCGCCAGGGGCGCGATGGTGGGTTCGGATGCCTATCTCACCAAGCCGTTCACCAAGGACAGCTTGCTCAAGACGGTGCGCGAACATACCGCAGCGGCTGCGGCGGCCAAGTAAATTGATTCAATAAATGAAGTAAAGAAGGTTCAAGATGGCTATTCAAAAAATTCTCGTAGTGGACGACTCTCCGACCGAACGCTACTTCCTGACCGATATTCTGATCAAGAACGGTTTCTCCGTCTCGACCGCCGAAAACGGCGAAGAGGCGCTGGTCAAGATCAAGGCCGACAAGCCGCATCTGATCCTGATGGACATCGTGATGCCGGGCCAGAACGGCTTCCAGATCACGCGCGCCATCACCAAGGACCCCGATTCGCAGGACGTGCCGGTCATCATCTGTACCAGCAAGGGCCAGGAAACCGACCGCATCTGGGGCTTGCGCCAGGGCGCGCGCGACTACATCGTCAAGCCGGTCGACCCGCAGGAACTGCTGGCCAAGATCGCGGCGCTCGGATAATTCGCCTATGAGCTCCAACTCGGACCTGCAGCCCGCCAAGACCTACGCCAAGCGCGATAATGCTGCGCGGCGCACGCGCTTGCGCGAGTTCCAGACCCAGTTGGTCGAGCGCATGCAGGCGGCGCGTGCCGGCACCGACACGCGCGTGTCGCGCCTGGGCGTGATGATAGGCCAGCGCCGCTGGCTGCTCAGCTTGCAGGAAGCCGGTGAAATTCTGTCGGTCGGCGCCATCACCAAGGTGCCGTTGACGCAGGATTGGTATCTGGGCCTGCTGAACGTGCGCGGCAACCTGATTTCCGTGATCGACTTCGCCCGGTTCCAGGGCCAGGGCATCACCATGCCGGACAAGGAAAGCCGTATCGTCGCGTTTGCGCCGGGACTGGCTTTCAATTGCGGATTGCTGGTGACGCGCGTGCTCGGTTTGCGCAACGTCGCCGAAATGGAAACGCGAAATGAAACGGGGGAAGGCGCGGCGCAATGGTCCACGCACCGTTACGTCGACCGGGAGTCGCAGGAGTGGACCGAGCTTGACCTGTCGTTGGTCGTGCAGGATCCGCAATTTTTGCATGTTGGCGTATGAGCCGGCTCCACTTCGGGGCGCGGCGCGGTAATACATGATTGGATTTGGGAGAATCGGTAATGGGGTTTATTAAGTCCTTATCCAGAGGCAAAAAAGAAGAACAAGCCGAGGAAGAATTGATGGAGAGCGAGCTGGGCTTGTCCGATGCCCCGCTCGATGCCGCGCATACCGTCCTGGTGCAGAACGAGCCCGAGCCCGAGGCGCACGCTGCGTCCGATGAGGCGTCCGCGCCTGAAGCCGGGCCGAATCCGAACGTCACGCTCATCGGCGAGGCGCTGCAGAGGTCGCGCGTCCTGCGGGTTCCGTTCATCAGCAAGTTTCCGCTGCAGCGGCAGTTGGTGATTCTGGCCTCGATTGCCGGCGGTGCGATTCTGCTCGGTATCGTGTTCGTGTACTTGAACTCGGTGCACTCGAACCTGTCGTCGAACCAGACGCAGATCGCCGGTGACGCGCTGATGCACTCGCAGCGTATCGGTAAGGCAACGCCAAACGCGATTCAGGGTAACCTCGAAGCGTTCAAGGAGCTCGAGGAAAGCCGCAAGGAACTGTCCAAGGACTTGAAGATCCTGAGCGAGGGCGGCAACTATCAGGGTACCGACATCAGCAAGCCTTCGTCGAAGATGGTCGAGCCGGTCAAGGAAACGCTGAAGAAGTGGTCCGAATCGGAAAAGGCCGCCGGGAACATTCTCGATCTGAAGAAGGAAATGGTCGGTTTCGGCGAAACGCTGCAGAAACTCAACGCCATTTCGCCTGAAATCCTTGAATTGACCGAACAGATCGCCTCCTTGAAGGCGCAGCGTCAATCCTCGCCGCAAGAAATTTCCGCCGCCGGCCAGCTTGAAATGTTGACCGAACGCCTGGGCAAGAGCGCATCCGAATTCATGACGGCCCAGGGCGTGAACCCCGAAACGGCGTTCCTGCTCGGTAAGGATACCAACCAGTTCAAGGACATCACCGATGGCTTCCTGAATGGTTCCGACGTGCTGAAGCTGCCCGCCACCAAAGATCCGGACATGCGCGACAAGTTGACCGAACTGAAGACCACGTTCGCCGACTACCAGACCTCGGTGCAGTCGATTCTGACGAACCTGCAGAACTTCATCTCGGCCAAGCAATCCGAACAGAAGATCTTCGAAGACAACGAATCGCTCAAGGCCAGCCTGACCACGCTGCAAAAGAAATACCGCGACGAGCAGGACTCGCTGCACTGGACGTTCTACGCGATGTTGGTGGCGGCCGTGTTCGCACTTGCCGGCGCCGTCGGTATCGCCATCGTGTTCGTGCAAGACGGTGCGGCGCGTACCAAGGAAGCGGAACTGCGCCGGCAGGAAGCTGAAATCCAGCGGCAACTGGCGCAGCAACAGGAAGAAGAGGCGAAGTCCGCCAACGACCAGAACCAGGCCGCTATTTTGCGCCTGATGAACGAACTGCAAGAGGTTGCGGACGGTGACTTGACGGTGCAGGCAACGGTGTCGGAAGACATCACCGGCGCGATCGCCGACTCGGTGAACTACACGGTGGAAGAACTGCGCGGGCTGGTCGAGCGCGTGACCAACACGGCGGCGCGCGTTACCTCGGCATCGAACCAAGCCCAGAATATTTCGACCAACCTCCTGAACGCATCGCAAAAGCAATCGCGCGACATTCAGGAAACCGGCCAGGCGGTACTCGACATGGCGGCGCAGATTACCGACGTGTCCAAGTCGGCCAGCGAATCGGCCGAGGTGGCGCGCCAGTCGGTGTCGGCGGCCGAAGAAGGTTCGCGCGCGGTGGAAAACGCGATCAAGGGCATGAACGAAATCCGCGAACAGATACAGGAAACCTCGAAGCGAATCAAGCGTCTCGGCGAATCGTCACAGGAAATCGGTGAAATCACGGAGCTGATCTCGGACATTACCGAACAGACCAACGTGCTGGCTCTGAACGCCGCCATCCAGGCCGCATCGGCCGGCGAGGCGGGGCGCGGCTTCTCGGTGGTTGCGGAAGAAGTGCAGCGGCTGGCGGAACGCTCCGGTGAAGCAACGAAGCAGATCGGCGCGCTGGTGCGTACCATTCAGACCGACACGCACGATGCGGTCGCCGCTATGGAAAAGTCGACCCAGGGTGTGGTTGAAGGGGCCAAGCTTTCCGACGCCGCCGGTGCCGCTCTGTTGGACATCCGACGCGTTTCGAATCGTCTTGCGGAACTGATTCAAAGCATTTCGTCGGCGACGGAAATGCAGGCGACTTCCGCCAACGGCGTGGCGCAGAACATTCAAAACATCTTGACGGTGACGGAGCAGGCGGCAGAGGGTACGCAGCAGACGGCAAGCTCGATTCGCGAACTGTCCCGTCTGGCCGAAGAGCTCAAGAACTCGGTGTCGCGTTTCCGCGTGGCGGCATAACGCATCGCGCGAATTTGTCCGCGTCTGCTGCGTTGACTTTATTGGCTTGCATCGAGCCTGTTGAAATCCGCGGACGCAAGCCGAGGCATCGGCTTGCGTCCTTTTGAACCTCTGCGAGGCAGTCATGACCACCTCAAATTCCAATTCGCCGCCAGGCAGCGTGGAAAACGTCGATACCGGCCCGTTGTCCTGGGTCATGGTCGAAATCCGCGAGTCGCTCAACCGCTCGCGCGCGGCCCTGCAGGAAGCGCTGACGCAGGACGCGGAAACGCAAGGCACGACGCTGCGCCACGCCAAGAGCTTCCTGCACCAGGCGCACGGGGCACTACAGATCGTCGACGTCGACGGCATCGCCATCATCACCGAAACGGTCGAAGACTTGTTCGACCGCATCGAATCGGGGCAATTGAGCTTTACCGCCAGCGTCGCCGAAGCGATCGCCAATGCCTATCAGGCCCTGCTCGAATACCTCGAAGAGCTGCTCTCGGGCGTGCCGCACCAGCCGGTGCGCCTGTTCCCCTACTATCGCACGCTGCTTGAAGCGCGCGGCGCCGAACGCATCCATCCGGCCGACCTGTTCTTCCCCAACCTGTCGATCCGTCCGCAATTGCCGCCGGCCCCACCGGTCGATCACCCGGCCGACTACGCTGCATTGCGCAAGCGCTTCGAACGTTCGTTGCTGCCATTCATCAAGGCTACAGACAGTGCCGCCGTGATGTCTTCTGCGGCCGTCATGCGCGATCTGGTTGCCGAAGTCGAACGTTCGCAGGGCAACCAGCAGTCGCGCGTGTTCTGGTGGGTCTTGCACGGCTTTGCCGAAGCGGTTGCCGCCGGCCAGGTGAAGAACGAACTCTACGTCAAGCAACTGTTCGCCCGCATCAACCTGCAGATCCGGCGCCTCTCCGAAGGCTCGTCCTCGATCGCCGAGCGCTTGTTGCGCGATGCGCTGTTCTTCGTTGCACGCGCTGAAAACCCCACGCCGCGCGTGCAGCAGATCCGCCGCGCCTACCAGTTGGACGGCGCCGTGCCGCTCGACTATGAAAAGAAACGCTACGGCCAGATCGATACCGAAGCGCTGGCGGTGGCGAAGGAACGCCTGTCGCACGCCAAGAATGCCTGGAACCGCATCGCCGGCGGTGACGGCAGCGTGATTTCGGTGTTCGAATCCGAACTCGGCACCCTGATCGATGCCGGCACCAAGCTCAATTCGCCGCCGCTGCTGAAGTTGCTGCGTGAGCTAGGCGGCATCGCGCGCCACTCGCTGCACGGCCGCTCGGTCGAGTCGCTGGGCCTGGAAATGGCAACGGCGCTCCTGTTCGTCGAGAATGCGCTGAACCACATCAGCCACCTGCCCGAAAACTTCTCCGAGCGTTCCGACGCCATGACGGCGCGCCTGCTGAGCGTGGTGTCGGGCGAGCAGCCGACCGAAACGGCCGAATGGCTCGACGACATGTCGCGCGAGGCGCAGCAGCGCCAGACCATGCAGGTGTTGACCGGCGAATTGCAGACCAGTTTGCGCCAGGTGGAGAAATCGCTCGACGAATTCTTCAACGACCCGACGCAACGCAGCGGCTTGAACCAGATCGAGGCCACGCTGCACCAGATCGGCGGCGCATTGTCGATCCTGGACCAGGAAGACGCGGTGGCGGCGGTCAAGCATACGCAACAGGCAGTGCGGCAGTTCGCCGATACCGCACCGGATGCGGTGCCCGACGTGGCGCAGTTCCAGCACGTGGCGCGCAATGTCGGCGCCCTCAGCTTCTTCATCGAGACCTTGCAGTTGAATTCGGACGGTGTGAAGAAGCGGTTCTCGTTTGACCAGGATAGCGGCGTGTTCCACGCCAATCTCCTCGAAAAAAACTCGGCAGCGCGGATTGATGTAGAAGTGATAGACGAATCGGTATCCGCGTCTGCCAACGAAAAAGCCGATTTCGAAGCCCCTCACGTGGCGGTGTCCGAACTGCCCACCGTCGAGGACGAATTGTTGAAGCACCAGCAGCACACTGCCGAATTGGCGAAGTCGCTGACGGTCGAGCCGGACAACCAGGAACTGCAGGGCCAGTTGAAGGAATCGCTCGAACAGGTGCGGCGCGATGCCACGCTGGTCGACAACCCCGAAGCGACGGATCGCGCCCAGAGTGCGATCAAGATGTTGAAGGAGCTGGAGGCATCGGATGCGGCGCCGACCCAGGAAGCCCTGGCTGAAATCATTTCGGCCACGACCCCGGTCGAACCCGAGCCGGCTCCGGTGCCGGTTCCTGCGCCTGTGCTCGCCGCGCCCGAAACGGACGAGGAAGTCGATGCCGAGCTGCTCGAGATATTCCTCTCCGAAGCCGAGGAAGTGCTCGATTGCGTGCGTGAAACGACGCCGCAATCGCGCAGCGAACCCTATAACCAAGACCACCTGACCACGCTGCGCCGTTCGTTCCACACGCTCAAGGGCAGCGGCCGCATGGTCGGCCTGATGGCTTTCGGCGAAGGCGCCTGGAGCATCGAACAGGTGCTGAACCTGCGCCTGTCCGAAACCCGCGCGGGCGACGCCGATTTGTATGCGTTGCTCGATACCGCTGCAGAATTCCTCGGCGGCTGGGTTCACGATCTGCATACCACGGGCAAATCGACGCGCACGCCGCATGCTCTGGTGAAGGCCGCCGAAGGCGTCAAGGCGGGGCAGCCTTTCGTCTATGAGGCCGCGCCTGAGCCGGTTGCCCAGGCTGCCGTCGGGCACGCCGCTGTGCCGCATGCGGAACCGGTTGCCCCGGCCTCGGAAGCCGCGCCTGCGATTGTGCCCGAGACTGCGCCCGAAATCGCCACGCCCGAATTGATCGTTCCGGAGAGCGTTGCCGAACCGGTCGCTGCTGTGCCCGAGCCGCACATCGACGAGCTGTTGCCGCCCATCGCGCTGGCCGAAGAAATCCATTTTCCCGAAGTGCATGCCGAAGCGCACACGGAGATTCACGCGCAAGCCGAAGCGCCGCTGCACACGGAAGCCTTCGACCACGCCAGCGAACATGAAGCCGTTGAAGCCCAGGCTCATCATGCCGAACCGGTTTTCGAGGAGGCGCCCGCCGCTCCGGTGGCCGATGTCATCGAATTCCCCGGCATGGCCAAAGCCGCCGTGCAGCAGGATGACAGCGTCAAACGCATCGGCGATGTCGAAATCAGCCTGCCGCTGTACAACATCTATCTCGCCGAAACCGACGAGCTGGTGCGGGTGCTGTCGCAAGACATCGGCGAATGGCGCCATGAACCTGAGCGCCACGTCAACGTGCACGTGGTGCATGCCGCCCACTCGCTGGCCGGCAGTTCGGCCACGGTCGGCTTCACGCCGCTCCAGGAAGTCGCCCACGCGCTTGAAATGGTGCTGCAATTCCTGGCACGCAAACCGGTGCGCCTGATCGAGAGCGATTACGACACGCTCGATCACGGCATCGAACGCATCCGCTTCATGCTGCAGATGTTCGCGCTCGGCGAAATGCCGGGACACGAGCCGGAACAGGTGCAGATACTCGAGCGCATGCAGGCCGAGATCGAAGCGCGCCTGCACGTCGTGCCGGACCTGCAGCCTGTGCCGCCGGCTTTTCACGAGCCCGCACCCGAAGCGCACGCCTTGCCAGTGATCGAATCTGCGCCTGAGCCCATATTCGAACATTACCTCGAACCGTTTGCGATTGAACCCACAACAGAGGCGCTGCAGGAGTACGCAAACGAGCCGGCCGCCGAACCCGTGGCGGAAACCTTCAGCCTGCCGGAAATCCCGGCCGAGCCGGTGATCGAAACCATCGAGTTGAGCGTACCGGCGTTGCCGCAAGCGGATGAGGAAATCCATTTCGAATTGCCGCAGGAACCGCAGCAGCACGTCGACCATCTCGACCATCTTGCAGCGGCGGAACCGCTTGCCGAGTTCGCCGAACCTGTCGAGCATGCGCACGCAGCGGTTGATGCCGAAGTGCCGTTTGAGCTTCCTCAAGCGGAGGAAGTGTTCATGTCGCAACCGGTGGTAGAGGAAAGCCCGGCGCATCATGACGTTGGGCATGAGTTTGACCCGGCTGCGCCCGTCGCCCAAAACGCCCCTGAATTTGCGCCTGAGCCTTTGCCTGAACCCGTTGCACACGAGCCGGAAGTTCAGGCCGAGCCTGTGGCAGCACAGTTTGAGGCGGTCCCCGCTGGGCCGCCCCTGCTCGAAGCCGCGCCTGCGCCGCTGGCCGAGCCGGTCTATGCGCGCGAGGACGAAGCCGCCGTCGACCCCGCCTTGCTGGCATTGCCGAAGGACGAGCTCGACGCCGACCTGTTGCCCGTGTTCGTCGAAGAGGGGCGCGACATGTTCCCGCAACTGGGCGAGCAATTGCGCGCCTGGCAGAGCAATCCGGCCAATTCCACGGCGGCGATGGCGGTGCTGCGGCTGTTGCATACCCTGAAGGGCAGCGCGCGCATGGCCGGTGCCATGGGCTTGGGCCAGCACATGCATGACATGGAAACGCGTATCGAAGTGATGACGCGTTCCGGTGCGCCGAACCCGACGGCGCTCGACGAAATGCTGACGCGTTTCGACCAGAGCGCGGTGATGTTCGAAGAATTGCAGAATCCCGAACTGGCCCGGCGCAATGCGCAATTGCGCGCCGCGGCGGCACAGGCGCAGGCAAGCTCCGAGGTTGCTGCAGAACAGCCGCGCGGCCCGGTCGAAGTGCCGGCCCTGGTGTCGCTGCAAACCGGCAACGTGGTGGTGCCCAAGTTCACCTCGGCCAACGCGCCCGTGGCCAAGCCGGCGGCGCAAGCCGCGCCGGTGCCGCTGGTGCGTGTGCGCGCCGATATTCTCGACCGCCTGGTCAACCAGGCCGGTGAAGTGTCGATCTCGCGTTCGCGCCTGGAAACCGAAGTCGGTACGCTGCGCCAGTCGCTGACGGAAATGACGGAAAACGTATCGCGTCTGCGCGACCAGTTGCGCGAGATCGAGATGCAGGCGGAAACGCAGATCACCTCGCGCATGGCGCACTCGGGCGACCGCGAATTCGATCCGCTCGAGTTCGACCGCTTCACCCGCCTGCAGGAATTGACCCGCATGATGGCCGAGAGCGTCAACGACGTCGGCTCGGTGCAGCAGAACCTGGCGCGCACGGTGGAAAACGCGACCATCGACCTGACCGTGCAAGGACGCCTGACGCGTGACCTGCAACAGGACCTGATGCGCGTGCGCATGGTGCAGTTCGCCAGCATCTCGGAACGTCTGTACCGCGTGGTGCGGCAAGCGTCGAAGGAGCTGGACAAGCGCGTCAACCTCGACATTCGCGGCTCCGCCGTGGAAATCGACCGTGGCGTGCTGGAAAAGATGACCGGTCCGTTCGAACACTTGCTGCGTAACGCCATCGTGCACGGCATCGAGTCGCGCGACAAGCGCTCCGGCGTCGGCAAAAACGACATCGGTGAATTGCTGGTCGAGATCCGGCAAGAAGGTAACGAAGTCGTGATCCAGTTCTCCGATGACGGCCAGGGCTTGAACCTCGAACGTATCCGCAGCAAGGCGCTGTCGCTCGGTTTCATCAAGGAAGACGAGGAACCGACCGAAGCCGAGATCACCGACCTGATCTTCCACTCGGGCTTCTCGACTGCGGACGACGTCACCGAGCTGGCCGGCCGCGGCGTCGGCATGGACGTGGTGCGTTCCGAAGCGGCAGCCTTGGGCGGTCGCGTCAGCGTCGTGTCCGAACCGGGCAAGGGCGCGCACTTCACCATCCACCTGCCGTTGACGCTGGCCGTGACCCAGGTCGTGATCCTCAACACCGGCGGCAAGACCTTCGCCGTGCCTTCGGTCTTGGTCGAGCAGGTGCAGCAGTTGAAGACCAATCCGCTGACGGCAGCCTACAACGAAGGCGCCGTGCTGTGGCAAGGCGCACGCGTGCCGCTGCACTATCTGTCGTCGCTCTTGGGCGACCGTGACGCGACGCCGGTGGCGCAGCAATATTCGCCTATCGTAATTTTGAAGAGCGGCAACGACCGCGTGGCCGTCCACGTCGACGAAATCATCGGCAACCGCGAAGTCGTGGTGAAGAACATCGGGCCGCAACTGGCGCGCATGATCGGCATCGCCGGCGCCACGGTGCTCGGTTCGGGCGACATCGTGCTGATCCTGAACCCGGTGCCGCTGGCCCAGCGCTTCGCCCACGAAAACGTGCGTGCGCCGCGCCTCACGCAGTCCGATGTGCCGGACAACATGGGCGCCGTCGCGGAGTTGGCGCAGGCGCCTGTGGAACCGGTCAAGGCCGAGCCGGTGCAAGGCTTGCGTACCCAGCACATCGTCATGGTGGTCGACGATTCGCTGACGGTGCGCCGCGTGACGCAGCGGCTGCTGGCGCGCGAAGGTTACCAGGTGGTGCTGGCCAAGGATGGCGTCGATGCGCTGGAACAGCTGCAATCGATCAACCCGGACGTGATGCTGGTCGACATCGAAATGCCGCGCATGGACGGCTTCGACTTGACCCGCAACGTGCGCAGCGACGATCGCACCAAGCACATCCCGATCATCATGATCACCTCGCGCACGGCCACCAAGCACCGCAACTACGCGATGGAGTTGGGCGTCAACGAATACCTCGGTAAGCCTTACCAGGAAGATGCCTTGCTCAAATCGATCTCCGGTTTCGTGAACAAGGAAACGCCGGTAACCTGATTGCATGCGGCACGATAACCCACTCCCGCTTCGGCGCGAGTGGGTTTTTTATTGCTCTCGTCGTTTTTGGCATGCCGGCCGGCATGCGTTATCTTCGATCAGGCAAGCCGCTCCAGCACGAAATCCACGAAGCTGCGCACCTTCGCGCTCGGTCTCGCCTCGCGCCGCCGCACGATATGCAGAGGACGCGTCGGCAAGTCCCAATCCGGCAGCAGCGTAACCAGTTGCCCCGATTGGATGTGGGGTTCGAGCAAAGTGTCGGCCTGGACCACCACGCCGACTCCGGCGAGCGCGGCCGACAGGAGCGCTTGGCCGTTGTTGCTGGCAAACGAACCCTGGATCGCCACGCCGGCAATTTCCTCGCCCCGTGTGAAGCGCCAGCTATGGCTTGCGCCCCAGGCGCCGAAGGCCAGGCAGTTGTGCCGGACCAGTGCCGAAGGATGCGCAGGCCTGCCGTGGCGTGCCAGATAGGCAGGGCTGGCGGCGGCCAGCATGCGGGCCGGGCGCAAGGGGCGGGCAACGAGGTCGGTATCGGCCAGTGTGCCGGAGCGGATGGCGACGTCGACCGCCTCTTCGGCCAGATCGACCACGCGGTTGTTCAGGACCAGGTCAATATTCACCAGCGGATAGCGTGCGGCATACTCGCCGATCACCGGTACCAGGCGCTGTGCGCCATACGAGACCGGTGCGGTGACGCGCAACAAGCCCTGCGGCACCGCACGCAGGGTTTCAGCGACGCGGTCTGCCGTCTCCACGCTGGCCAGGATATCGCGGCAATGCTCCAGGTAGCGGGCGCCGATTTCAGTCAGCGTTTGTTTGCGCGTGCTGCGTTCGATCAGGCAGGCACCCAATTGCCGTTCCAGGGCGCGGACATGCTTGCCCACCATGACTGCCGACATATCCAGGGCCTGGGCTGCCGCCGCAAAGCTTTCCGAGGCGGCTGCTACGGCAAAGACTTGCATGCTGTGCAGTTTGTCGCTCATGTTCAGACCGATTCAAAATCAAAAGTTTCGAATATCGAAATAGTAGCTGCATTTACGCCAAAAATGTTTTTCTCAATAATGGCCTGCATGACAAACCTGCCGGCAATCGGGCCGGCAGGTGCTTGTCGGGACATTGACTTCAGGAGCGCATCATGGCGGCATACGCAATCGGATTTTTAACGGCACGCAATACGGACTGGCAGAAGGAATATGGTGAGAAAATGCCGGCCTTGACGCAAAAGCACGGCGGCAAGGTCTTGGCCCGCTCGGCTGCGCAGGCGTTGGAGGGCAGCCCGGCCTTGCCCAATACGGTGGTGGTGATCGAATTTCCGTCGGCGCAGCAGGCCCAGGCGTGGTACACCGACCCGGATCACGACCGGCTGAAGCAGTTGCGCCAAGGCGGCGCCGATTTCGACATGATTCTGGTCAATGGCCTCTAGCGGGGATTCAGGCTTGATCGGCATCGGGCAGGTCGTCGCGCGGGCTGCGGACGACACCATAACGTGCCAGCGTCTTCATGCGTGCGGCGTCGTGGTCCACGATTGGCATGGCGTAATCGCGCCCAAGAACCAGCCCGGCGGACTGCAATGCAAGCGGCTTGGCACGCCAGGGCGCGTGGATCATCTTGCCGTCGAGCCTGGATAATTGCGGCAGATAACGCTTGATGAACTTGCCTTCCGGGTCGAATTTCTCCGATTGCGTGATCGGATTGAAGATGCGGAAATAGGGCTGCGCGTCGCAGCCGGAAGACGAGGCCCACTGCCAGCCGCCGTTATTCGATGCGAGATCGAAATCGTTGAGCTTTTCGGCAAAGTAGGCTTCGCCGCGGCGCCAGTCCAGCCCCAGATCCTTGGTCAGGAAACTCGCCGTCACCATGCGCAAGCGATTGTGCATGTAGCCGGTCTGGTTCAATTGGGTCATGGCCGCATCGACCAACGGATAGCCGGTGCGGCCTTCGCACCAGGCGGCGAACAAGGCGTCGGCTTCCTCGCCTTGCTCCCACGCGATCTGGTCGTAGACGGGTTTGAAGGCCGTATTCACTACGCGCGGATGGTGGAACAGGATCATGGCGTAGAAGTCGCGCCAGATCAGCTCGCTCAGCCAGATTTGCGCACCTGCGCCGCCGCTACCCCCCATATTGGCGCGCATCGCATCTTGTGCCAGGCGCACCAGCGCGCGGATCGGGATCGTGCCGAAGCGCAGGTGCAGCGAGAGGTAAGACGGGCCTTTGGCGGCGGGGAAGTCGCGCGTATCGCCGTAGTCCGCAATGCGTTCGGCGAAATCGTCCAGCAGTGCGGCCGCGCCACGCATGCCGGCCGCAATGCGCAGGTGCGCCAGATTGGTTTTCTCGAAACCGAGTTGCTGCAATGTCGGCACGCCATCTGCCTCATGCGGCGCCAGGCGGTCGAAGTACGGCTCGGTCGGCCAGGCATCGATGCAGGCGGGAGCAAGCGCCAATTGCCGGAGCCAGGCGTTCTTGTAAGGGGTGAACACCGAAAACGGCTTGCCCGATTGCGACAGCACGTCGTTCTTTTCGAAGATCACCTGGTCCTTGAATGTGATCAAGTGGCGGCCTGCCGCATCGAGCGCATGCGCCACCGCGGCGTCGCGCGCGATTGCCGCCGGTTCGTAGTCGTGGTTGGCGAACACGGCCTGGGCCTGGAGTTCCTTTGCCAGCCGGGGAATTTCCGTTTCAGCGCGCGCGTGGCGCACGATCATGGTACCGCCATGCCGACGCAATTCGGCGTCGAGTTCTGCCACGCTTTCACGGATGAATTCGACGCGCCGGTCCGTGCGCGGCAAGCTGTCGAGAATGTCGGTGTCGAAAATAAAGACGCAATACACGCGTGCGCTTTGCGTCAGCGCGTGATGCAAAGCGGCGTGGTCAAAAGTGCGCAAGTCGCGCCGGAACCAGACCAGGGAAGTGTCGAATGAAGTCATCGTTGCATGAGGAAAGGATGTGCCAATATAGCATCGATTTCCCTACGGTAACCCCTTGTGGCCCACGCCCGTTTCTCTTCCTGTAGCAAGCAAAGCTGCTAAAATGCAGCCATGGTGAAGTCAAAAAATCCACAAGCAGCCACGTCCTCGCCTGGTGCTGTCGACGAGTCCGTCGATCACGTTTCCGGCACCTGCGATGAGGGCGGAGGCGGCCTGGACCTGTCCAACCATTTCCTGATCGCGATGCCCTCCATGCCGGAAGACCCGGTGTTTTCCGGCAGCGTGGTCTACCTGTGCGAACACAATGCCGGCGGCGCCTTGGGCGTGATCATCAACAAGCCGACCGACATGAGCATCGATACCCTGCTCGACCGCATCGACCTCGATCTCGAGATCGCACCCAACGGCATACCGCTCGACCGCAAGCCCGTGATGTTCGGCGGGCCGGTGCAGATCGAGCGCGGCTTCGTGCTGCATGCGCCGGTGGAGCATTATTCTTCCATGATGACGGTCTCCGACGACATCGTGCTGACCACGTCAAAAGACGTGCTCGAAGCCGTGGCGCATGGGGCAGGGCCATCGCGCATTCTCGTGACGCTCGGCTGCGCCGGCTGGAGTCCTGGCCAACTGGAGCAGGAAATCGCCAACAACGGCTGGCTCACGGTGCGTGCCGATCCCGATATCGTGTTCGATCTGCCGATCGAGCGTCGTTTCGATGCCGCCATGCGCCTCCTAGGTATCGATCCCATGATGTTGTCGGGCACTGCTGGGCATGCCTGAGCAGGTCGTGCATGAAACCGTGCTGGGCTTCGACTTCGGCTTGAAACGGATCGGTGTGGCGCTGGGCAACAGCGTTACGCGACAGGCCAATCCCCTTACAGTGATCGCCGAGCCGACCAACGACGGCAAGTTCGCCGCCATCGCCCTCCTGATGCACGAATGGCAGCCCGAGCGCTGCGTGGTCGGCTTGCCCTTGCATCCCGATGGCGCCGAGCACGAGATGACGGTGCGCTGCCGCCGCTTTGCCAATCAATTGAAGGGGCGCTACGGCGTCGAAGTCGAGCTGGTCGACGAGCGCTATTCTTCTGCCGTGATCGCGCAGCAGCGCGGCGAAGTCATCGACGCCGAGGCCGCCGCCATCATCCTGCAACAATATTTCGATCAAACATGACCCGCCTGCGCGCGGCCCAAGCCTGAACTTCCACCGATGATATTGCGACTGCTACGCGTAATCCTGCACCTGGTCACGGCGCTCTGGACCTGCGCCGTGATCTTCCCCTTCACCAATGAACACGGTCGCGCGTGGCGCAAGCGCCACTGGTCCGGGCAGTTGCTCGCCATGTGTCGCGTCGATTTGGCGATAGACCGGCGCGTCGAGCCGGCGGCCGAATTGCATGCGCTGGCAATCTGCAATCACATTTCCTGGCTCGACATCTTCGTCATCAATGCCATGCAGCCGACCGATTTCGTCGCCAAATCGGATATCCGCGATTGGCCCCTTATCGGCTGGCTGTGTTCGGTGACCGGAACGATCTTCATCGCCCGCGGCCGCATGCGCGATGTACGCCGCATTTTCGAGAACCTGGTCGAGGGCTTGAAACGGGGCGAGCATATCGCCTTCTTTCCCGAAGGCACCACGGCAAGCCAGGGCGCGATTCTGCCATTTCACGCCAACCTGTTCGAGGCGGCCGTCGATGCCGGGGTGCCGGTTCAGCCCTACGCCTTGCGTTACCGCGATGCGCGGGGCGACTATCACCCGAGCGTCGATTTCGTCGGCGACATGAGCTTCGTCGAAAGCCTGTTCAACATCCTGCGCGGCGAACCGGTCCGCGCCGAATTGATCGTGCTGCCCTTGATCGAAAGCACGGGCATGCACCGGCGCGAACTGGCGCAGGCGGCACACGATGCGGTGGCGGCGGCGCTGGGGCAGAATCCGGTCAAGCCGGAATAATTATTGCCGGCTCATTTGCCAGGTTTCTGGGCTTGCGGGCAGTCGACCTGGATCAGCTTGTGATCCTCCAGCCGCACGGCGGAAAGCTTGCCGCCCCAGACACAGCCGGTATCGAGCCCGACCAGATTGTCGCGCAGGGTCAGCCCCAGCGTGGACCAATGGCCGAACACGACGGGCGTGTCAGCGCTCTTGCGGCCCGGCACGTCGAACCACGGCATGAAGCCGTCCGGCGCGCCACCCGCGCTTTCAGTGCTGGAAAATTCCATGTGGCCCGCAAGCGAGCAAAAGCGCATGCGCGTCAGCGCGTTGATCACGCAGCGCCAGCGGTCGTTGCCCTGTAGGTCGTCGCGCCATGCTTCAGGCGCGTTGCCATACATGTGCTGCAGGAAGTCCAGCCAATCGTTGCCGCGCAAGACTGCCGACACTTCGCTGGCCAGTTCAAGGGTCTGCTGCGCGCTCCATTGCGGCAACACGCCGGCATGCACCAGCAGGTGGCCGGCTTCGAACAAGGCCAGCGGCTGCCGCCTGATCCAGTGCAGTAGCTCTGCGCGGTCCGGGGCTTCAAGGATGGCCCGCAGCGTATCGGAACGATGCTCCTTGCGGATACCGTTGGCCACCGCCAGCAAGTGCAGATCGTGGTTGCCCAGCAGCACCTGCGCGCGCGCACCCAATTGGCGGATGAAACGCAAGGTTTCGAGCGAGTTGGGTCCTCGATTGACGAGGTCGCCAACGAAGATCAGGCGCGCATCGGGTTCCGCCGAATGAACCTTTTGTACCAAGGCAAGCATTTGCTGATGGCAGCCTTGTATGTCACCGATTGCATAAATGCTCATGAGGAATTAAGTGGTATTGCCAGTGGTATCTAAAATGCGTAATAGTAACAATCAATTACATCAATTTACATAAGCGACGGGTGTAATCGAAGGGTAAGATGCGAAATGAATAAGGGTAGTCACGTAAAATAGCAGGTTTTTCGAATAACCATTTATCTCATCGTCATGACGAAGGGTCATGACAACGGGATGGTTTCTGGACGCACAATGATATTAGTGACAGGCGGAGCAGGTTTCATCGGCTCGAACTTCGTACTTGACTGGTTGCAACAGTCCAACGAGCCGGTCGTCAACCTCGACAAGCTGACCTATGCCGGCAACCTGGGCAACCTGCAAGCCTTGCAAGGCAGCGCCCTGCATATCTTCGTGCGCGAAGACATTTGCCATACCGTAGCCGTTGAAGCCTTGCTGAAAACCCACAAGCCGCGCGCCATTGTGCACTTTGCTGCGGAAAGCCATGTCGACCGTTCGATCCACGGCCCCGGCGAATTCATTGCGACCAATATCAACGGCACCTTCAGCATGCTCGAGGCCGCGCGCGCCTATTGGAGCACGTTGGACGGCGCCGACAAGGACGCCTTCCGCTTCCTGCACGTCTCGACCGACGAAGTGTTCGGCTCGCTCGGCCCGGACGATGCGCCGTTCTCCGAGACCACGGCTTACGCGCCGAACAGCCCGTATTCGGCATCGAAAGCGGCGGCCGACCATCTCGTGCGCTCCTACCATCATACGTACGGCTTCCCCACGCTGACCACCAATTGCTCGAACAATTACGGCCCGTTCCATTTCCCCGAAAAGCTGATTCCGCTGATGATCGCCAATGCGCTCGCGGGCAAGGCCTTGCCCATCTATGGCGACGGCAAGAACGTGCGCGACTGGTTGTACGTGAGCGACCACTGCGCCGCCATCCGTCGCGTGCTGGAGGCCGGCCGCCTGGGCGAGACTTACAACATCGGCGGCTGGAATGAAATGACCAATCAGGACGTGGTCGATACGCTGTGCGACATCCTCGACGAACTGAAGCCGAAAGGCGATGGCGCAAGCTATCGCAGCCAGATCAAGTACGTCACCGACCGCCCGGGCCACGACCGCCGCTACGCCATCGATGCGCGCAAGACCGAGCGCGAACTGGGCTGGAAGCCGGCCGAGACCTTTGCCAGCGGCATCCGCAAGACCGTGCAGTGGTATCTGGATCACCAGGACTGGGTCGCCGAAGTGCAATCGGGCGCCTACCAGAACTGGGTCGAGAAAAATTACGGGCAGCGTGCTTAATCTAGCCATGAGGGAGGAGCGGTCATGAGCGGTCAAACTCGCCAGGGTCAACGTAAGGGCATCATCCTCGCGGGCGGTTCCGGCACGCGCTTGTATCCGATCACGACCTCGATCTCGAAGCAACTGCTGCCGGTGTACGACAAGCCGATGATCTACTATCCGCTGACCACGCTGATGCTGGCCGGGGTGCGCGAGATATTGCTGATCTCGACGCCGCAAGACACGCCGCGCTTCAAGGAATTGCTCGGCGACGGCAGCCAGTGGGGCATCAACCTCTCCTACGCGGTGCAGCCATCGCCCGACGGCCTGGCGCAAGCCTTCATCATCGGCCGGGAATTCGTCGGCGACGACCCATCGGTATTGATCCTGGGCGACAACATCTACTACGGCCACGAGTTCGACGCGCAATTGCGCACGGCCACCGGCTGCGATGACGGCGCCACTGTGTTCGCCTATCACGTGCTCGACCCCGAACGTTACGGCGTGGTCGAATTCGACGACCAGCGCCGCGCCGTTTCCATCGTCGAAAAACCGGCCCAGCCGAAATCGAACTATGCCGTCACCGGCCTGTATTTCTACGACAACCAGGTATGCGACATCGCCGCGACGATGAAGCCTTCCCCGCGCGGCGAGCTCGAAATCACCGACGTCAACCGCGTCTATCTCGAACGCGGCCAATTGAACGTCGAACTGATGGGGCGCGGCATGGCCTGGCTCGACACAGGTACGCATGAGTCGCTGCTCGACGCCTCGCAATTCGTCGCCACGCTGGAAAAGCGCCAGGGCTTGAAGGTCGCCTGTCCCGAAGAGATCGCGTTCCGCAAGGGCTATATCGATGCGGCGCAATTGGAAAAGCTGGCGCTGCCGCTGAAGAAGAATGCCTATGGCGCCTATCTGCTGCGCATCCTCAATGGCAAGGTTTATTGATGGGTGCCGGCGGAAAACGTGACGGGCATCACTGCCCCGAGCTCTTGGCGCGTGTAGATTGATGAAGGTGTCCAAATGGAATTGATCCCTACCGCCTTGAATGGCGTCGCCATTATCGAACCGAAAGTATTCGGCGACGCACGCGGTTTTTTCTATGAGAGCTTCAACGAAAAGCGCTTCCTTGAATTGGCCGGACTCGATGCGACCAATCCCGGCGTGCATTTTGTGCAGGACAACCACTCGAAATCGGCCAACAAGGTGCTGCGCGGCTTGCATTACCAGATCCAGCAAGCCCAGGGCAAGCTGGTGCGCGTGATCGCAGGCGAAGTGTTCGACGTGGCGGTCGATATCCGCAAGAGTTCGCCGACCTTCGGCAAGTGGGTCGGCGTCACGCTGTCGGCGGACAATCAACGCCAGTTGTGGATTCCCGCCGGCTTCGCGCACGGTTTCGTCGTCACCAGCGAATCGGCCGAATTCCTCTACAAGACCACCGACTACTGGGCGCCGCAGCATGAACGCTGCATCGCCTGGAACGACCCGGCCATCGGTATCGAATGGCCGTTCGACGGCGAACCGGTGATGTCGGACAAGGACCGGCAGGGCAAGCTGTTGCACGACGCCGAGGTGTTCCCGTGAGAATCCTCTTGACCGGCAAGACCGGCCAGGTCGGTCATCAACTGGAACGCAGCCTGCAAGGGCTGGGCGAGGTGATCGCGCTCGATTCGAAGCAGATGAACCTGACTGACCTCGATAGCGTGCGCAGCACTATCCGCGCGCTGAAGCCGGACTTGATCGTCAATCCGGCGGCTTACACGGCGGTTGATCAGGCCGAGAAGGAAGCCGAACTGGCGCAGCGCGTCAACGGCGAGGCGCCCGGCGTCATGGCGGAAGAAGCGCGTGCATTGGGCGCGGCCATGATCCACTATTCGACCGACTACGTGTTCGATGGCAGCAAGGCCGGCGCCTACCTTGAAACCGACGCGACCAACGCACAAAACGTCTACGGCCAAACCAAGCTGGCCGGCGAACAGGCGATTGCCGCTGCCGGCATTCCCCACCTGATCCTGCGCACCAGCTGGGTCTACGGCCTGCGCGGCAAGAATTTCCTGCTGACGGTCAAACGCCTTGCCGCCGAACGCGACGAATTGCGCATCGTGGCCGACCAGATCGGCGCGCCGACCTGGAGCCGCACCATCGCCGACACCACGGCCCACATCGTCGCACGCCTGCAGCCGCAAGGTGCGCAAGGATTGGCCCGCACGCAATGGGAAGCGCGCAGCGGCATCTACCACCTGACGGCGCAGGGCAGCACCAGCTGGCACGGCTTCACCGAGGCCATCGTCGCGCATCCGTCCACGCCCAAAAAACCTGTGGTGCAGCCGATCACGACCGAGGAATATCCTCTGCCGGCGCGGCGCCCGAAGAATTCCGTCCTGTCCTGTGCCAAGCTGATCGATACGTTTTGCGATCTGCCGCAATGGGATAAGGCATTGCAACTCTGTCTCGAATAAATCCCCCTTATACGAGAGAAATAACAAGAAAATATGTTGATTCCGATTATCCTTTCCGGCGGCGCCGGTACCCGCCTATGGCCGGTTTCGCGCCAGTCCCATCCCAAGCCCTTCATGTGCGTGGGCGGCAGCAAGAGTCTCTTGATGCAGACCCACGAACGCGCGCTGCGCGTGTCGGGCCAGACTTCCGGCCTGGTCGTCACCAATCGCGATTACTACTTCCTGTCGCACGACGAATTGTCGCCCCAGGATGTGCAGCCGAGCTACATGCTCGAACCCACGGGCCGCAATACGGCCCCGGCGATCGCCCTGGCGGCGTTGTGGGCGGCGCAGCTTGGCGACCCATGCCTGCTCGTCATGCCGGCCGACCACCTGATTACCGACATCGTGGCGTTCGATACCGCAGTCAAGCAGGCGCAAGTGCTGGCCAACGACGGCTACCTGGCCCTGTTCGGCATCAATCCCGCCGGCCCTGAAACCGGCTTCGGCTATATTGAAATGGACCAGCCGATCGGCCCCCATGGACACAACGTGCGCGCGGTCAAGCGTTTCGTCGAGAAGCCCGATCTGGCCACGGCTCAGCAATATCTGGCACAAGGCAACTACGTCTGGAACAGCGGCATGTTCTGTTTCAAGGCCAGTGTCATTCTGGCCGCGCTCGACGCACATTGCCCGGAACTGATGCGCGCCGCGCGCAGCGTCTGGGCCGAGAGCCTGGTCGAAGGCGACAAGACCGAGCTGGCCGACGGCTTCTCGCAGCTGGAAAATATCTCGATCGACTATGCGGTGATGGAAAAGGCGAGCAACATCGCCGTGATCCCCGGCGACTTCGGCTGGAGCGACATCGGCGCCTGGAATGCGGTGGCCGAAGTGACGCCGGCCGATGAGCACGGCAACACCATCAACAGCCAGTCCGAGCGCGGCGAAACCATCGTCATCGACAGCCGCAATACGCATATCGAAAGCCAGGACCGGCTGGTGGCGGCAATCGGCCTGGACAATCTCCTGATCATCGATACGCCCGACGCCTTGCTCGTGGCAGACAAATCCAAGAGCCAGGAAGTGAAGCAGGTGGTGAGCCGCCTGAAGGCCGATGGCCACGACGCACACAAGCTGCACCGCACCGTGGTGCGGCCCTGGGGCGCTTACACTGTCCTGGAACAAGGACCGGGTTTCAAGATCAAACGCATCGTGGTCAAGCCCGGTGCCGCCCTGTCGCTGCAAATGCATCACCGGCGCAGCGAACACTGGGTGGTCGTGTCGGGCACGGCGCAAGTCACCAATGGCGAACGCACGATACGGCTGGTGGCCAATCAGTCGACCTATATCCCGGCCGGGCACAAGCATCGGCTGGTCAACCCGGGCGACACCGAATTGTCGCTCATCGAGGTGCAATGCGGTTCCTACCTCGAAGAAGACGACATCGTGCGCTTCGATGACGTATATGGTCGTGCATGATGAACGCAAATAATAGGTAACGAGGAATGGCTGTCTTGAACGAGAAGAACATGAATGCAACACCGAATCCGGCACCCGTGGCCGTCGTCACCGGCATCACCGGGCAGGATGGCGCCTATCTGGCCGAACTGTTGCTGGCCAAGGGCTATCGCGTGTACGGCACCTATCGCCGCACCAGCTCGGTGAATTTCTGGCGTCTCGATGAGCTGGGCGTGACCGCGCATCCCAATCTGCACCTGGTCGAATTCGATTTGACCGATCTCGGCTCGGCCTTGCGCCTGCTGCAGATCAGCGGCGCGACCGAGGTGTACAACCTGGCGGCGCAAAGCTTCGTCGGCGTGTCGTTCGACCAGCCCATCACCACGGCGGAGATCACCGGCGTCGGCGCGGTCAACATGCTCGAAGCGATCCGCCTGACCAATCCGAAGATACGTTTCTACCAGGCCTCGACCTCGGAAATGTTCGGCAAGGTGCAGGCAATTCCTCAAGTCGAGAGCACGCCGTTCTACCCGCGCAGCCCGTATGGCGTGGCCAAGCTTTATGCGCACTGGATGACGATCAATTACCGCGAGTCGTACGGCATCTTCGGCTGCAGCGGCATCCTGTTCAATCACGAGTCGCCCTTGCGCGGACGCGAATTCGTCACGCGCAAGATCACCGACTCGGTGGCGCGGATCAAGCTTGGCAAGCAGGATGTGCTGGAACTGGGCAACATGGACGCCAAGCGCGACTGGGGCTTCGCCCGCGAATACGTCGAGGGCATGTGGCGCATGCTGCAAGCCGATGAACCCGACACCTTCGTGCTCGCGACGGGGCGCAGCGAGACCGTGCGCGACTTCGTCGCCATGGCGTTCAAGGCGGTCGGCATCCATTTGAGCTGGCGCGGCACGGCGGAACAGGAAATCGGCGTCTGCGACGCCAGCGGCAAGATCCTGGTGCGCGTCAATCCCAAATTCTATCGCCCGGCCGAAGTCGAGCAATTGATCGGCGATGCGGCCCGTGCGCGCGACAAGCTCGGCTGGAAGGCCGAGACCACGCTTGAGCAGTTGTGCGACATGATGGTGCAGGCCGACTTGCGGAGAAACGAACTTGGCTTCTCGTTCTGACCTCGCCGGCAGCACGGTCCTGTTGACAGGAGCGCGCGGCTTCACCGGCACCTACGTCAAGGCCGAGCTGGAACAGGCGGGTTGCCGGGTTGTCGGCTTAGTGATTGCCGATCCGATGGCGGACGAGGTCGAACTCGATCTGACCGATGGCGCGGCTTGCCGCGCGGTGGTCGAAACGGTGCGGCCCGATTACGTGGTGCATCTGGCGGCGATCAGCTTCGTGCAGCATGCCGATGCCGCCGAGTTTTACCGTGTCAACGTGGTCGGCACGACAAACCTTCTGCAGGCGCTGGCCGATTCCGGCATCGCGCCGCGCGCTGCGCTGGTCGCAAGCAGCGCCAATGTCTATGGCAACGCCGGCGGCGTGTTGACCGAGGAGCAGAAGCCGCAGCCGGTCAATCACTATGCCGCGAGCAAGCTGGCGATGGAGCACATGGCCGCTACCTTTGCCGACCGCTTGCCCATCGTCGTGACGCGGCCCTTCAATTACACCGGCGCAGGACAGGAAGAACGCTTCCTGGTACCCAAGATCGTGTCGCATTTCGTACGCCGCGAAGCCTTTATCGAACTCGGCAACCTCGACGTCGAGCGCGATTTTTCCGACGTGCGCGACGTGGCGCGCATCTACCGCCGCCTGCTCGAAATCGGCGCCTCCAGCACGGCGGGGCAGACCGTCAACGTCTGCAGCGGGCGCGGCTATGCCCTGCGCCAGGTGATCGCGGCGATGCAGGAGATCGCCGGCTATGAAATCGAGGTAAGAGTGAACCAAAGCTTCGTCCGTGAGTCCGAGGTGAAAACGCTGGTCGGCTCGCCGCTGCATTTGCAGAGCCTGATCGGCAAACAGGCGGCAATTCCGCTGCCGCAAACCTTGCAATGGATGCATACGTCAGGCGGAGGATTGCTTTGAATACCGACTTTCAATTTCCCCGCGTGGATGCCGCCGGCGGAAACGGCGAAGCGCAATTGCCGCGCATCGAAGACATGCGCGTGGCGATCAATGCGATCGCCATGCTGTCGCCCCTGACCGGCATCGGCCAGTATGCCTACAACCTGGTGCGTGAAATGCAGGATCTGCGCCTGGCGCCCTGGCTGTTCTACGGCGCATCCTGGAGCCAGGAGCTGCGCGCCATGACGCTGCCGGGCATGGAAACGGCCAAGACGGTGTTCAAGCGCCTGATGCCCAAGCCTTATGTGGTCAAGCGCTTCCTGCTGCAGCAGACCTTTTCGCGCGGCGTCAAGCGCCACGGCGTCAAGCTGTACCATGAACCGAATTTCATGAGCTACCGTTTCGACGGTCCGGCCGTGGTGACGGTGCACGATCTTTCCTGGCTGCGCTATCCCGAAACACATCCGGCCGACCGCGTGCGCGAGATGAACCGCGTCATGCCCCGTGCGATGGACAGCGCCGCGCATGTGCTGGTCGACTCCGACTTCGTCAAGCGCGAAGTGATGGAACATTACGGCTTGCCCGAAGGGCGCATCACGACTACGCTCCTGGGCGTGTCGACCGAATTCCGGCCGCTCACCGCCGAGCAGTGCGCCGCCCCGCTGGACCGCTACCGCCTGCAATACGGGCGCTACATCCTCGCTGTTGCCACGCTGGAGCCGCGCAAGAACCTTTCCTCGCTGATCGCTGCGTTTGCGCAATTGCCCGATACCTTGAGGCGCCGTTATCCGCTCGTGATCGCCGGCATGCGCGGCTGGGGCGAGAGCATGATGTCAGAGAGTTTGCGCAACATGATCGCGAAGGGCGAAGTCAAACTGGTCGGCTATGTAGCGCAAGCCGATCTGCCCAAGCTCTATGCCGGTGCGCGCATGTTCGTCTATCCCTCGCTGTATGAAGGTTTCGGCCTGCCGCCGCTCGAAGCCATGGCCTGCGCCGTGCCCGTCATTGCCTCGAACCGCGCGTCGCTGCCCGAGGTGGTCGGCAATGCCGGCATCCTGAGCGAAGCGCTCGACGATTCGCGCATCGCGCAGCACATGCGGGCGCTGATTGAAGACGACGCCTTGCACGCGCATCTGGCCAAGGCCGGACGCCTGCGCGCACGCCAGTTTACCTGGCGCAAATGCGCCATGGAAACGCTGGCGGTCTATCGGCGGGTGTTGGCAACAACGTAGTTGCAGGCCTGATAGCTTGCCAAGGGAGAGGGTGGTCGCGCAGTGATCGCCCCAACAAATAGAATGCGAATACTGCACGTCTTCAAGACTTATTATCCGGATTCGTTCGGCGGCGTCGAACAAGTGATCCGTCAACTGAGCGCGGCCACGACCCAGATGGGCCTGGTCAATCGCGTCTTCACGCTTTCGCGCCAGGCCGATGTGACGCCGCTGCTGCACGACGGCGCCACCACGGTAGTGCGGGCGCAGACGCATTTCGAAGCAGCGTCGACGCCGATGTCGGCAACCGCCGCCAAGCTGTTCCGCAAGGAAGCCGATGCGGCCGACATCGTGCACTACCACTATCCCTGGCCCTTCGGCGACTTGCTGCACCTGATGTCGGGCTGCCGCACGCCGGCGGTGCTGACCTACCATTCCGACGTGGTGCGCCAGCGCCTGCTGATGCATGTCTACCGTCCTTTGCTGCGGCGCTTCTTCGCCGACGTGAAGGCGGTGGTGCCCACGTCGCCCAACTACGTGCGCAGCAGCCCCTTGCTGCAGCAATACGCCGATAAGACCACGGTGATTCCGATCGGCCTCGATGAGGCAAGCTATCCCCAGCCCGATGCCAGGCGCCTGCAGCACTGGGAACGCGAGGTGGGGCGCGACTTCTTCCTGTTCGTCGGCGTGCTGCGCTACTACAAGGGCCTACACATCCTGCTCGATGCCTGCGCCAACAATGCCGGCAAGGTTGTCATCATCGGCGCCGGCCCGGTCGAAGCCGATCTGAAGCGCCAGGCGCAGCAACTGGGCCTGACCAATGTGCATTTCCTGGGCGCGGTGTCCGACGAAGACAAGGTGGCCCTGCTCAAGCTGTGCCGCGCCGTGGTGTTTCCTTCGCATCTGCGCGCCGAAGCCTTCGGCGTCACGCTGCTCGAAGGCGCGATGTACGGCAAGCCGCTCATTTCGTCCGAGATCGGCACCGGCAGCAGTTACGTCAACATCGACGGCGAGACCGGGCTGGTGGTGCCGCCCAACGATCCGGCGGCGTTGTCGGCGGCCATGACGCGCATCGGCGGCGATGCGCAATTGACGGCGGAGATGGGCCAGCGCGCGCGGGCGCGGTTCGATGAATTGTTCACCGCCGAACGCATGGGGCGTTCCTATGTCGAACTCTATGACCAGGTATTGAAAGCCAAGGCATGACGCGCAAACAATGGAACGGAATCTGGGTGACCGAACTCGCCAATGACGACGGCGCGCAAGCGCTGCTCGCCGATCACGGCGCGCACGTCCTGTCCTGGACCCCCGCCGCGGGCGGCCCGGCATTGTATTTGAGCGGCAAGTCCGGTTACGGCGGCAGTGCCGCAATCCGCGGCGGCGTGCCCATCATCTTCCCGCAGTTCGGCCAACGCGGCACCGGCAAGCGCCACGGCTTTGCGCGAGTCGCATCCTGGGAGCCGCTTGGCGCCGGCATGGAGGGTGAAGCAGCGGTTGCACGTTATTGCCTGGTGCATCAGGGCGATGCACCGGAATGGCCGCACCGTGCCGAGCTGATATTCGAGGTGGAGTTTTCCGGGCAGGAACTGCGGCTGACGCTGGATGTTCATAATCCATCCAGCGAGACCTGGCAATTCTGCGCTGCCCTGCATACCTACCTGCAAGTGGCCGACATCGACCGCGTGGCCCTATCCGGCCTGCAGCACGTGAATTATCTCGACCAGACCAAGGACGGCGCGCCGGGACGGCAGGACGAGGCGCTGCTTGCCATCGATGGCGAGATCGATCGCATCTATGCCGGCGTGGCGGCGCCGCTGACGCTGGACGACGGTGCGCGCCGCATCGTCGTCGACAAGGAGGGCTTCGACGACGTGGTGGTGTGGAACCCCGGCGCGGCCAAGGCTGCGGGCCTGTCCGACATGCCGGCTGAGGACTACCGCTCGTTCCTGTGTGTCGAGGCCGGTGCCATCATGCAACCCATCGTGTTGCCCGGCGGCGCGAGCTGGACCGGCGTGCAACGCTTTTCCGTTGCGCCGCGCTGACCACGGCCAGGGACACACATGAGCATGGACATGAGAGCGAACACGCCGGCGGCGCCGGGGCAGCAGGCACAGGCAGCGCCCTCCGTCGCCATTCTCATGTGCACCTACCAGGGTGAAAGCTATATGGCCGAGCAGCTCGATTCGTTCGCGGCGCAGTCGCATGCCGACTGGGCGCTATGGGTGTCCGACGACGGCTCGCGCGATGCCACGCTTTCCATTCTCGAGCAATACCGGCAACGCTGGGGCGCAGGACGCCTGCACGTCGTGGCTGGACCGGGCAAGGGCGTGACCGCCAACTTCCTGTCGCTGACCTGCCTTGCCGAGATACGCGGCGATTACTACGCCTTTGCAGATCAGGACGACGTCTGGCTCGCACAGAAGCTGCAGCGTGCGCTGGATGCCTTGCAAGCCGTGCCGGAAGGCGTGCCGGCACTCTATTGCGCGCGCACCTGCCTGGTCGATGCGGATAACCGCGAAATCGGCCGTTCGCCCTTGTTCGCCAAGCCGCCGTCGTTTGCCAATGCCCTGATGCAAAACCTCGGCGGCGGCAACACCATGGTATTCAACCAAGCGGCGCGTGCCCTGCTGCAGGAAGCCGGCGCCGACGTCGACGTGCCGGTGCACGACTGGTGGACCTACCTCGTCGTCAGCGCCTGCGGCGGCCGCGTGTTCTACGACGCCGAACCGGCCTTGCGCTACCGCCAGCACGGCGCCAACCTGATCGGCATGAATGCCGGCGTCGGCGCGCGCCTGCGCCGCATGCTGCTCTTGTGGCGTGGCGGCTATCGCGCCTGGGGCGAGCGCCACGTGCGCGCACTGGAGCGACTGCGTGCACGCATGAGTCCCGACAGCTTGGCCGTGTTCAATACGTTTTTGCAGGCACGCAACAGCTCGCTGGTGCCGCGCGTGGCCGGCTTTTGGCGCGCCGGGATTTATCGCCAGACCTTTGCCGGCAATCTCGGCCTGGTCTTCGCCGCGCTGTTCGGAAAACTATGATCGTCCGGCGCTTTTTCATCTTCAACCTGCTCGGCAATATCCTGCCGGTGCTGGTAGCCCTGGTCGCGGTGCCGGCGATTGCCGCGCATGCCGGCGTCGAGCGGCTCGGCGCGCTCGGCGTGGTGTGGGGGCTGGTCGGCTATTTCGGCTTCCTCGATTTCGGCTTGAGCCGTGTCGTCACGCGCCGCGTCGCGCTGGCGCATGAAGATGGACGTCTGGAAGACGAACTGGCGGAATTGCGCGGCTTTCTCTGGCTGCGCGCCGGTCCTGCCATCGTCGTGCTGACGATTTTTCTGCTGGCGGCGAAAATTGTGTGCGCGCCGCATTTCCCGGCCGGCTGGCTCGGCACCGAGCTGGATCGTGGCTGGGCTGCGATCATGCTGTGCGTGCCCTTGACGCTCATGACCAACTGGCTGCGCGGCGCGCTCGAAGGCGTGCAGCGTTTCGCCCGCGTCAACCTGTTGCGCAGCGTGTTCGGTGCGTGGAATTATGCGGCGCCCGCTTTGACGGTGTTATACGTTCCCACGCTCGACGCCATGATCACGGCAATCGCGCTCGGTCGTCTGCTGTCCCTGCTGGCGCATGCCTGGGCCTGCTGGCGCGTCGAGCCGGGCGTGCTGTTCGGCCCTTTGCCGGCGCGCCTGGTGCACCTGCCGGCTTTTTTCCGGGAGGGCGGCTGGATGACGGTCTCCAATCTGGTCGCGCCGCTGATGGTCTATTCCGACCGCTTCGTGCTGGCGGCCATGGTGCCGGCCGGCGCGGTGGCGTGGTATGTGACGTCGCAGGAAATGCTGCTGCGCGTGCTGGTGTTGCCCGCTGCGCTGGCCGGTGTGCTGTTTCCGCGCTTCTCCGAAAATGCGGCCAGGGATGACGCGGGCAAGCTCGCGCTGTATCGGCATAGCGTGCGTTTGATTTCTGCGATAATGTTGCCAATTTGTACATTCTTTGCCGTGATGGCGTATGATGCTCTACGCTTGTGGCTGGGCGAGTCGTTCGCCTTGCACAGTTATCGTGTCGTAGAGATCATTTCGATCGGCATTTTCATGAATTCCATTGCGCATTTGCCGTTTGCCCGCCTGCAGGGAGCCGGACGCTCGTATCTGGCGGCGCGCATCCACCTGATCCAGTTGCCGCTGTATGGAGCGGCCCTGTATGCCGCCGTCTACGTCGACGGGATCGAGGGCGCCGCATGGGCCTGGACCGTGCGCGTGACGATCGACTGCCTCTTGATGCTGGTGATGGCCGCGCCCGAAGCGCGCTTCACCGCACTGCCTGCTACAGGGCTGGGCGTGCTCTTCCTGTGCTGCACCGCTTTCCTGTTCGGCCCCGACCGCAGCTTGACGCCGCATTTCGCCGCTGCCGTATCGGCCATCGGCGTGGCAGCGCTGCTGCTCTCCTGGTTCGGCCTCTTGAACGGAGAAGACCGGCAGCAACTGGCCAGGAGGCGTCATGCGGCTTAGTTGCTCCATCGTCTGCTACCGCAACGACGTCGGCGAGATCGCGCAAGTGCTGGAGAGCGTGCGCGCCTCCGGCATGCAAGTCGACATCTACGTCATCGACAACTCGCCCGACGATGCGCTGGCGCCGCTGGCACAGCGCTTTGATGCGAACTACGTGCACCTGCCGCACAACCCCGGCTTCGGCGCCGCACACAATGTCGCCATCCGCGCGGCGATGGAAGCGGGCTCGGCATTCCACCTGGTATTGAATCCCGATATCCGCTTCGCCGCCAACGTGCTGCCGGCGCTGATCGAATACATGGGGCGGCATGGCGACATCGGCCTGTTGATGCCCAACATCCATTACCCGGACGGTCAGCAGCAGTTCCTGTGCAAGCTCCTGCCCAACCCGGTCGACTTGATGATACGGCGCTTCTTTCCCGCGCTCTATCGCGTCAGCGGCCGCCTGGCCTGGTACGAGATGCATTCTTCCGGCTATGACAAGATCATGGACGTGCCGGCGCTCTCGGGCTGCTTCATGCTGTTGCGCATGACTGTCCTGCGCGACATCGGCTGTTTCGACGAACGCTTCTTCATGTACCTCGAAGACGTCGATCTATCGCGCCGCATCGGCCGCGTGTCGCGCACCGTGTATTTCCCGTACGCCACGGCGATCCACGACTATCGCAAGGGGTCGTACAAGAACCGGCGCCTGCTGTATTACCACGCACGCTCTGCGATCCAGTATTTCAACAAATGGGGCTGGTTCTCCGATACCGAGAAGCAGCGCATCAATCAGTCCGCCATCGAGAAGGTGCAAGCGGCCAACCATATGCAAAAACACAGCCGCCCGGATTTATGAATTCCTTTCTCATCAGTTTTATTATTTCCGTCTTTGCCACGCTGTATCTGATCAAGCACGCCAAGCATCATGGTGCGGCGCTCGATTCGGATCTGTCGGGCGTGCAGAAAGTCCACGCCCATATCGTGCCGCGCATCGGCGGCGTGGGCATCTTTATCGCCGTGGTGCTGACCGGCCTGGCGACGATGTGGCGCGCTCCCGCGACGGGCGAGGCGATCCTCGCCATGCTCCTGTGTTCCTCGATCGCCTTCATCGGCGGCATCGTCGAAGACTTCACCGGCAGCGTCAGCCCGACGCGGCGGCTGCTGTTGACCATGTGTGCCGCCGGCATGGGCTGGTGGCTGCTCGGCGCGCGCGTGGAGCATATCGACGGCGTGTTCTCCTATACGCTTTTGCTCGGCAGCATCTGGCTGTCCCTGCCGTTCACGGTGCTGGCGGTGGCCGGCATTGCCAACGCCGTCAACATCATCGACGGCTTCAACGGCTTGGCCTCCGTGGTGTCGATCTGCATGTTCCTTTCGCTTGGTTACGTCGGCTTGCAGGTCAACGACCAGTTCATCGTCGTGGCCTCGCTGATGGTGGCCGGCGCGACCGCGGGTTTCCTGATCTGGAATTACCCGGCCGGCCTGATTTTCCTGGGCGATGGCGGGGCCTATTTTCTCGGCTTCATGCTCGGTGAATTGTCGATCATGTTGGTCATGCGCAATCCCCAGGTATCGACCTGGTATGCGGCATTGCTGCTGCTGTACCCGGTATTTGAAACTTTGTTCTCGATCTACCGTCGTATCTTCCTGCGCGGACGTCCCGCCAGCATGCCCGACGGTATACACTTGCACAGCCTGATCTTCCGGCGTCTGGTGTTGTGGGCAGTGGGGCGGCACGATGCGCGTGCATTAACCAGAGGTAATTCCATGACCTCGCCGTACCTGTGGATGCTGTCCCTGATGGCCGTGGCGCCGGCAACAATGTTCTGGAGCCACAGCTTCGTATTGATCCTGTTCTGCCTGTTGTTCGTGATTTCCTATGTCTGGCTGTATTCGCGCATCGTGCGTTTCAAGTCGCCGCGCTGGATGATCTTGCGCAGGCGCAAGAAGTGACGCCAATGCGGAAACGGCTGGCGCGTTTTTTGCCACGGATTCCGATTATTCACTTTTTCATGACATCACTATGACTCTCACTCAAGGTATCTTCAAGGCCTACGACATCCGCGGCATCGTCGGCAAGACGCTCGACGCATCGGTCGCGCGCAAGATCGGCCACGCTTTCGGCAGCGCCGTCATCAGGAAGGGCGAACGCACTGTCGTCATCGGCAAGGATGGCAGGCTCTCCGGCCCCGAATTGACCAGCGCCCTGGCGCAAGGTTTGCAAGACGCCGGCGTCGACGTGATCGACCTCGGCATCGTCGCCACGCCCATGGTGTATTTCGGCACCCACGTGCTGGACGCCAAGTCCGGCGTCATGGTCACCGGCAGCCACAATCCGCCCGACTACAATGGCTTCAAGATGGTGCTGGCCGGAGAGGCGATCTACGGCGACACCATCCAGTCGCTGTACAAAGCCATCCTGGCCGAAGACACCACACACGGCAATGGCAGCCACCGGTCGCACGATATCGGCGAAGCCTATCTCTCGCGCATCGTCGGCGACGTCAAGCTCGCGCGCCCGATGAAAATCGCCATCGATTGCGGCAACGGCGTGGCCGGCGCCTTTGCCGGCGCACTCTATCGCGGCATGGGCTGCGAAGTCGAAGAGTTGTTCTGCGAAGTCGACGGCAACTTCCCCAATCACCACCCCGATCCGGCCCATCCGGAAAACCTGCAGGACCTGATCCGCGCCTTGCGCGATGGTCCGTCGGAAATCGGCCTGGCCTTCGACGGCGACGGCGACCGCCTGGGCGTCGTCACCAAGGATGGCCAGATCATCTACCCCGACCGCCAATTGATGCTGTTCGCCGAAGACGTGCTGACGCGCCATGCCGGCGCCGACATCCTGTACGACGTCAAATGCACACGCCACCTCGATGGCTGGATCACGGCACGCGGCGGCAAGCCGCTGATGTGGAAGACCGGCCACTCGCTGGTCAAGGCCAAGATGCGCGAAACCGGCGCGCCGCTGGGCGGCGAGATGAGCGGCCACGTCTTCTTCAAGGACCGCTGGTACGGCTTCGACGACGGCATGTACGCCGGCGCGCGCATGCTCGAATTGCTGTCGCGCGTCGACGATCCCTCGGCCATCCTGAATGCGCTGCCGCAATCGTCCTCCACGCCCGAATTGCAATTGCCGCTGAAGGAAGGCGAGAACTTCAGCCTGATCGCCCAATTGCAGGAGAACGCCAAGTTCCCCGGCGCCGACCGTGTGGTCACCATCGACGGCTTGCGCGTCGAATACCCCGACGGTTTCGGCCTGGCGCGTTCGTCCAACACCACCCCCGTTGTGGTAATGCGCTTCGAAGGCGAATCGCAAGCCGCACTGGACCGCATCCAGGCCGAGTTCAAGCGCGTGATTCTCGCGGCCAAGAGCGACGCGGCTTTGCCGTTTTGAGCTCTCATACATTTTGAAGATACTGATCGTTCGCGTATCGTCCCTGGGCGACGTGGTGCATAACATGCCCATGGTCGCCGACATCCGCCGCTTCTATCCCGATGCGACGATAGACTGGGTGGTCGAGGAAGCCTATACCGAACTGGTGGCCTTGAACGGCGCCGTGCGCAAGGTGATTCCGCTGGCCTTGCGGCGCTGGCGCAAGAGCATCCTGCGCGCCGCCACGCGGGCCGAAATGGCTGCCTTCTACCGCCAGTTGCAGGAAGAGGCGTATGACTACGTGTTCGACACCCAAGGCTTGCTCAAGACCGCCATCGTGATGCGCCTGGCGCGCCTGAACGTGGGCGGCCGGCGCGTCGGTTTGGGCAACGCCACGCTCGGTTCGGGCTACGAGCCGATCTCGCGCGTGTTCCATGACCTGAGCGTGCCGGTCGGCTTGCGTACGCATGCCGTGGAGCGGGCGCGTATCGTCGCGGCCAAGGCCATGGGGTATGCGATCGATCACAAGCCGCCCGAATTCAACCTGGCGCCGCCTTCGACGCGCGCCACCTCGTCGGCCTGGCTGCCCGATAAGCCTTATGCCGTGTTTTTCCACGGCACGGCGCGCGCCGCCAAACAATGGCCGCAACAGCACTGGGTCGAGCTGGGCCGGCATTTGCAGGAACGTGGCCTTCCGGTGCTGCTGCCCTGGGGCAGCGAAGACGAGCGCAAGACGGCGCAGACGATCCAGGCACAACTGCCGAACGCCGCCGTGCTGCCCAAACTGCCGCTGATGGAAGCGATCCTGCTGGCCCAGCGCGCGGCGCTGGTGGTGGGCGTCGATACCGGGCTGACCCACGTGGCAGCGGCGTATTGCCGGCCCACGGTCGAGATCTACGGCGATTCGCCGCGCTGGAAGACCGAGGGGACCTGGTCGCCCAACATCGTCAATCTCGGCGACGAGAGGCTGTCGCCCGGTGTTGCCGATGTGACAGCGGCGGTTGATGGTTTGTTAAGCCCTTAGATTTCGCCCTGTACTGAGCGCTTCCGGATCATGGATAATAGGCGCATGGAACAGCAGATCATCGAAATCGATAGCGCCAGCTGGCAGCCCGAAGTCGTCCACACCGATTGGATTGCCGCGCTCGAAGCAGGCAAGGTCCTGTATTTCCCGCAATTGGCCTTCCAGCTTTCCGAATCCGAAAAACGCTTCCTCAATCCGGCCGTGCGCGACCCCAAGGCACGCAACATCAGCCTCGACGCCGCCGGCAAACTCAAGGGCGCCCTGGGTGACGGGGCGGCGCAAGCCCAACTGGCTGCCATGATCGCGCGTTTCCGCCACCAGGCCCGCTCGCTGATCGACGCCATCCTGCCGCGTTACAGCGGCGTGCTGCGCCTCGCGCCGACCAGCTTCCGTCCGATGCAAGTCGAGAGCCGCGCGCAATCCTGGCGCGCCGACGACAAGCGGCTGCATGTCGATTCGTTTCCCTCGCGCCCCAATTACGGCGAGCGCATCCTGCGCGTATTCGCCAACTTGAATCCCGATGGCCTGCCGCGCACCTGGCGCGTCGGCGAGCCGTTCGAGCAGGTGGCGCGCCGCTTCCTGCCGCACGCCAAGCCCTATTCCGCCTGGCAGGCCAAGATGCTCAATGCGCTGCACGTGACCAAGACGCTACGCAGCGAATACGACCACCTGATGCTGCAACTGCATGACGGCATGAAATCCGACACGGATTACCAGAAAAATTCGGACCAGGTAACCATGCCGTTTGCCGCCGGCTCGGTCTGGGTCTGTTTTTCCGACCAGACCTCGCATGCGGTCATGTCGGGCCAATACATGATGGAGCAGACCTTGCACCTTGCGGTAGAACAGCAATATCACCCCGAAGCAAGCCCGCTTGCCATCCTGACGCGGCTGACCGGACGTACCCTCTTGTGATGCGCTCCCTCTACAGCATAGTCTGGCGCCTGGTGCTGCCCCTGGTCTTGCTGCGCCTCTGGTGGCGCGGGCGCAAGGAACCGGGCTATCGGCGCAACATCGGCGAACGCCTGGGTTTTTACCATGGCCCGTCCTATGCCGAGCGGCGCCAGCCGGTGCTGTGGGTGCATGCCGTCTCGGTCGGCGAGACGCGCGCCGCCGAACCGCTGGTCGATGCCTTGCTGCGCCACTATCCCGAGCATGTGATTCTCTTGACCCACATGACGCCGACCGGCCGTGCGACAGGCAAGGCGCTCTTCGCCAGCTATGCCACGCGCGTGGTGCAATGCTATCTGCCGTACGACATCGGCAGCATGGTCAAACGCTTCCTTAACCATTTTTCTCCCCAGGTTTGCATCCTGATGGAGACCGAAGTCTGGCCCAACACCGTCGCGCAGTGCGTGCGCCGGGGCGTGCCGGTGGCGCTGGTCAATGCCCGTTTGTCCGAACGTTCGCTGGCCAAGGGGCAGCGCATCGCGGCGCTGATGGGCGAGGCCGCGCGTTCGCTCGCCTGCGTGGCGGCGCAGACCGCAGGCGATGCGGCGCGCCTGACCGAACTCGGCGCGCGCAACGCCCATGTCACCGGCAGCATCAAGTTCGATGTCGAGCCGCCGTCCCACGCGGCCGAAGATGGCGATGCCATGCGGCGCCATTTCGGCACGCGTGCCGTGCTGCTATGCGCCAGCACGCGCGACGGCGAGGAAGCCATGATCCTCGACGCCTTGCGCGACGTCGACCTGGGCGATGCCTTGCTCG
>Ga0302314_10000780_pt1 | contig 59230 bp, 57 predicted proteins | sample III_Palsa_N2_3_FD_200533 | JGI IMG/M metagenome (GOLD analysis project Ga0302314, IMG submission 200533) | Peat permafrost microbial communities from Stordalen Mire near Abisko, Sweden - III_Palsa_N2_3 | ecosystem: Environmental > Terrestrial > Soil > Palsa > Peat permafrost | place: Sweden...
GCACCTGGAGCACATTCGATGGTGGGAGTTGGGGGCGGGGGGGGTGGTGAGGGTGAGGGTGGGGGGTGGGAGCGACTAGTTCTCGAGCTCCAGGATCGTGCCCTCGGGCGCGAAGTCGGGAACCGGGATGCCCGGAAGCGCGAACGCCGTGAACGACGGCCCCTTCCCCGCGAGCACGAGACCGATGGCCGGGTCGAACTCGGCCGTACCGTCACCGAACAGCACCGCCGGCGCTCCCGCGATCGCGTTGGCCTCGAGCGACACCTCATAGTCGTCGCGGGCGGCGACGAGCAGGATGCACTCGTCAACACTCTCGCGCACATAGATGAGCACGTCGTCGGAGGCGTGCAGCCAACGCACCCCACCCGTGTTCAGCACCGGGTGGTCGCGGCGCAGGTGGATGAGCGTCGCGTACAGGTCGATCGTTTCGGCCGAGGCATCCACGTCGTCCCACGGCGTGGGCGTGCGCGAATCCTCGCCGTCGTCGCCGACCAGGCCGAACTCGTCGCCGGCGAAGACCACGGGGATGCCCGGCATGGTCACCGAGAGCCCGAGCGCGACCGGCACCGTGCCCGGCTGAGCGTGCGTAAGAAAGCGGGGCGTATCGTGCGTGTCGAGAGCATTCATGTTGTGCAGCCGCACGCGCCACGGAAAGCCTGCGGCGAACTGGGTGTGCGCGTGAAAGACCTCGACCCCGGTGTAGCTCGGGATCGTGCCGAACGGCAGCCCGAAGTAGCTCGACTCGCGCTGTCCAGTCGACAGCCAGCCCCAGATCGGCCGGGTGAAGTTCGTGTAGGTCATCGCGCCGTGCCAGGCATCGCCCTGGAAGTCGCTCGCGGCATCGTTGGTCGACTCACCCAACAGCAGGGTATTCGCGTTCGTCTCGATCATGGTCTTGCGGATGATCTGTCGCACCTGCGAATTCAGGTCTTCGTCGAGGTAGCGGCCGGTCATGTTCGCGACGTCGATGCGCCAGCCGTCCAGGTTGTACGGCGGCTTCAGCCACTTCGCGACTACCGAATCGGGGCCCTCGATGAAACGCTCACGCAGCTCCTGGGAGTTCCAGTTGAACTTCGGCAGGCTTGGCACACCGAGCCAGGACACGTAGCTGGTCTGCTCAGGGTCGAGCCAGTAGTAGAAAGCGCTCTCGGGCGTGCCCGGCTTCTCGTGCGACGCAACGAACCACTCGTGAGCGTCGCCCGAATGGTTCGATGTCAGGTCGCCGATCACGTGCATCCCGCGCTTGTGGGCGGCGTCGATCAGGGCGACGTAGGCGGCATCGCCGCCGAGCAGCGGGTCGATCTGCTCGAACGAGAGCGCGTCGTAGCGGTGGTTCGACCGCGCCGGGAAAACCGGGGTCAGGTAGACGAGGTTGACTCCGAGCCGCTCGAGGTGGTCGAGGTGCTCCTCGATACCCAGCAGGTCGCCGCCATAGAACTGTGTGGCGGTCGACGGCCCGATGTGGATGACCGGGTCCGACCACTTCGCCGGCTCCGCCCAGGCCGGCAGGATGCGTGCATCCGCCTGCTCGGAGCGCGCGAACCGGTCGGGGAAGATCTGGTACATCACCACAGATCCCGCCCAATCGGGCGCGGCCGGGTACGCGACGAGCTTGAAGTCCTCGGTGTCGAGCGTCTCGGTCGTGTGCACGCCGGTGCCGTTCACCCAGAGGTTGCGGCCGTCGCCCATCTTGATGAGAAACCGGTAGCCGTGCACCGGGTTCTCGACTTCGATCTCGGCCTCCCACCAGTCCCAGCCGTCGAGGGTCGCGATGAGGCTGGCCACCGCGAACCGCGGCTCGTGATTGGGGTTCGACCGCGTACGCACCGCGGTGACCGCACCGAACTCGTGGGGGATGCGAATGCGCACCCGGACCCGGTCGCCGAGCTTCGGCTCGCTGGCCGAAACGAACAGCGCGGAGCCGTCGGAGTGGGGCTCGAGCAGGGAGCCGTCAGTTGCCATAGAGAAGACCCTTTCACACGAATCGTTCCAGCAGATTTCCGCTGGATTACGTCTGCCCCTATGGTTCTTGCGTGACCGAAAACGTGAAGGCGTCCGAGTGGTGGCGAAGCGCGGCGATCTACCAGATCTACCCCCGCTCCTTTGCCGACTCGGACGGCGACGGCCTCGGCGACCTGCCCGGCATCACCCAGCGTCTGCCCGAGCTCGAGAGCCTCTTTCTCGACGCGATCTGGCTCTCCCCGTTCTATACGTCACCCCAGAACGACGCCGGCTACGACGTCGCCGACTACTGCGATGTGGACCCCCGCTTCGGCACGCTCGATGACTTCGACGCACTCCTCGCCGAGTCGCATCGACTGGGCATGCGCGTGCTCATTGACCTCGTGCCCAACCACACCTCCGACCAGCACGACTGGTTCAAGACGGCCATCGCGGCAGGGCCGGGTAGCGAACAACGCTCGCACTACCTGTTCCGCGACGGCAAAGGCGAGCACGGCGAGCTGCCGCCGAACAACTGGATGTCCGTGTTCGGCGGCTCCGCCTGGGAACGCGTCACCGCACCCGACGGCATCCCCGAGCAGTGGTACCTGCACCTGTTCGATGTGTCCCAACCCGACCTCGACTGGACCAGCGAGTGGGTGCGCGAGCAGTTCCGCGGCATCCTGCGCTTCTGGCTGAACCGCGGCGTCGACGGCTTCCGAGTGGATGTCGCGCACGGCCTGGTCAAGAAACCCGGACTTCCCGAGTTCACCGCTCCCGTAGTGCTCGACTCGATCCCAACGGCCGACTACCCCTATTGGGCCCAGCCCGGGGTACACGAGATCTACCGCGACTGGCACGCAGTGCTGCGCGAGTACGGGCCTGACCGCATCCTGTGCGCGGAGGCCTGGGTCGAGCCGCTCGACAATCTCGCCAACTGGGTGCGCCCCGACGAGATGCAGCAGGCCTTCAACTTCACCTTTCTCGAAGCGCCATGGTCTGCGGCATCGATCCGGGGCGCGATCACGACCTCCACCGAGGCCTTCGACCGGGTCGGCGCCGTCGCGACCTGGGTGCTGTCGAACCACGACGTCATCCGCGCCGCCAGCCGCCTGGGACTGAACCCGCCCCCGCCGCAGGGCGAGGGCATCGGACCGAAGACCGAACCGAAACCCGACGAGGCGCTGGGGCTTCGCCGGGCCAGGGCCGAGACACTGCTCATGCTGGCGCTTCCTGGCGGGGCATACATCTACCAGGGCGACGAACTGGGACTGCCCGAAGACGTCGAACTGCCCGACTCGGCCCGCCAGGACCCGAGCTTCTACCGCCACCACGGCACGATCTACGGACGCGACGGATGCCGCGTGCCGATTCCGTGGGAGGCGGATGCACCCGCCTTCGGATTCTCACCAACGGGCACGAGCTGGCTTCCGCAGCCCGCCGATTGGGCGCGCTTTGCCCGCGACCGCCAGCCTCTGCCGCGCGAGCCCCACGAGTTCGCGACGAACACCCACACGCTCTCGTTGTTCCGGCGCGCGCTCGAACTCCGACGCATCCACCAGTTCGGCGCAGGAACGCTCGAGTGGCTCGACGGGTTGGGGGCGGAAGTCATCGCCTTTCGAACGACTGCCATCGGCAGCGTCACGGTCGTCTCGAACCTCGGCACTGTTGCAGTCAGCTTGCCCGCCGGCACCCCGCTGGTCTTCAGCGAACGTCCGTGGCCTGACCGGCCGATGCTCGAACTGCCGCCGAATACGACGATCTGGATGCTCGAGTAGCCGCGGCGCACTAGTGCGCGGTGTTGGCCTTGAGCCAGACGAACGAGTCGACGGGTGTTCCGTCGATGTTGATCTCAAAGTCGAGGTGTGGGCCCGTGCACTCACCCGTGCAGCCGGTGAGCCCGAGGGGTTCGCCCTCGGTGATGGTGTCGCCGACCTGCACGGTCTCTGACCCCGCGGTCATGTGCGCATAGATGGCGGTGAATGCCTGGCCGTTGACGACCGAGTCGACAGCCACATACTGGCCGAACGTGCCCTGCATCTGGCTGGCAGATACCGTGCCGGCGGCAACAGCGTAGATGGGCGCCTTATCACCAGTGCCGAAGTCGGTGCCGTTGTGGAAAGTGGAGCATCCCTTGCAGGGGGCCACGCGGGGACCGAACGGCGAGACCACCGGAACCGCGGTGTTGAACGGCCAGCGGATGACGCCCGAGTTGTTCACGATGTAGCCGATGTCACCGGTCTGCATGTCGTACAGCTCGCGCGCCGACAGCGCCTGCACCGAGTCGCGCGAGATGGTCGTGCCCGTCGCCGAAGTGGCGTCCATGCGCTGGCCCTCGATTGTCGCGGGCGCGGCCTTCCTGGCCGTGATGGTCGTGGTCGCCGAGGCGGACGTCGTCGAGAACAGCATCGGTGACCCGACCGTCGCGAGTGCGAACGACGCGGCGAGCGCGAGTGCTACCAGCGACACCATGCCCTTGACGATGCGCTTGCCCAGGCGGGCGCGAGGAGGACGGGTGCTGCCAGACGGATGCTTGACCGAGGATTTGACCGCTGAGCGCATACGCCGATCGGCTGCCGCGCGCTTCCGTGCCGCTCGACGGGATGCGGGTGTCGACTTCTCGCGAAGGTCCCTTCGCCGCACCGCTGAGGTGGCTGAGGAGAGCCCGTCTCTGGGGTCGACACTCGACAAGACGGCTCCTTCCTCGACGCGAATCACGCGGGTGCGCTAGCGGGTTTGGACGGCCCGTACAGACGCGACAGATAATCACGAACCGGTAACGGACCTCAAAAGCCTATCCGGATGTATGGAATTGGCCAAGTCACCATTTTGGGCCGCCCGCATTTACTGCGGCAAGTGAGGGGAATTCCGCCCGGCACGACCGTTTGTATACAAGGTAAAGTCGGCGCATGCGCGCTAGCGAGACGGCCTACCAACTGCTGCGGGACGAGATCATCCAGTGGAAGCTCGAGCCCGGAACGCCGCTGGGCGAGGTCGAGACCTCGCAGCGCCTCGGCGTCTCCCGCACCCCTCTGCGCGAGGCGCTCTCGCGACTGATCGCGGAGGGCCTCGTGCGCACCGGACCCGGCCGCACGGCCGTCGTGACGAGCCTCTCCCGCAGCGACATCGTCGAATTGTTCGAGTTGCGTGAGGCGCTCGAGACCCAGGCCGCACGACTTGCAGCCCGCCGCCGCGACGCCGCCGTGTTCGAAGCGCTGCGGGCAGAGTTCGTCACCGGAGTTCGCGACACCGGTGCGGCCGACACCGGTGCGGCCGAGGAGCGGCCATACGACCTCGCCGATGCATTGGATGTCGCGATCGACCAGGCCGCTGGCAGCGTGTATCTGCGCGCGGCCTTGCGCGACCTTCGCGGCCACCTGGCCCGCGTGCGGCGGAGCGCCCACTCCAACGCCGACCGGCTGGCCCGTGCGACGAGCGAACACATCCTCATCGTCGACGCGATCCTGGCTCAGGACGAGGCCCTGGCGGCCTCGGCGACGTCCGTTCACCTGCACAACAGCCTCGCCAACGTGCTCGGTGCGCTGCCTGCGGGTGAGTGACAGCGATCGGGAGACCGAAAACGCAACGAAGGTATACAAACGCGCGACTTTCGAGCGGAATGGGGCTAATGTTGGCTCTGTTGTATACATTTGCCGCAGCTGGGCCGCCCGTCGATAGGAAATCAGCATGAAGCTCCACCCCGTTCGCATGTACCGCAGCGACGAGAACCTCGCCCGGGAAGACCAGCTGGCCTGGAAGATCGCCGAGGTCGCCTCCGAGCGCATCGAACCGGCGGACGCCGTGGTCGACATGGTCATCAACCGCGTGATCGACAACGCCAGCGTTGCCACCGCATCCCTGCGTCGCGGGCCGATCATCGCGTCGCGGTCGCAGGCGGCGGCGCATCCGGTTTCCCGCGGCGGAACGGGCAGCACCGTTTTCGGCAGCACCGAGCTCACCAGCCCCGAGTGGGCAGCGTGGGCCAATGGCGTCGCCGTTCGCGAGCTCGACTACCACGACACGTTCCTCGCGGCCGAGTACTCGCACCCGGGCGACAACATCCCGCCGATCCTCAGCGTCGCCCAGCACACTGGCAAGTCCGGCGCCGAGCTGGTGCGCGGCATCGTGACCGGCTACGAGATCCAGATCGACCTGGTCAAGGCGATCAGCCTGCACGCACACAAGATCGACCACGTTGCCCACCTCGGCCCCAGCGCGTCGGCCGGCATCGGCACCCTGCTCGGGCTTCCTACCGAGACGATCTTCCAGGCCATCGGCCAGGCCCTGCACACCACCACCGCCACCCGGCAGTCGCGCAAGGGCGAGATCTCCACCTGGAAGTCGCACGCTCCTGCCTTCGCCGGCAAGATGGCCGTCGAGTCCGTCGACCGGGCGATGCGCGGCCAGACCAGCCCCACCCCGATCTACGAGGGCGAGGACGGCGTCATCGCCTGGCTGCTCGACGGGCCGGATGGCCGGTATGAGGTGCCGCTTCCGGAACATGGCGAGGCACGGCTCGCGATCCTCGACAGCTACACCAAGGAGCATTCGGCCGAGTACCAGGCGCAGGCCTGGATCGACCTCGCCCGCAAGATGGGCAACGAGAATCCGGCACTGCGCGACCCCGCGAACATCGAGGCAATGGTGCTGCACACCAGCCACCACACCCATAACGTGATCGGCTCGGGTGCCAACGACCCGCAGAAGTACGACCCGAAGGCCAGTCGCGAGACGCTCGACCACTCGATTCCTTATATCTTTGCGGTCGCCCTGCAGGACGGCGCGTGGGACCACAACACCTCCTACTCTCCGGAGCGTGCCGGTCGCCCCGACACGGTCGAGCTCTGGCACAAGATCACCACGGCCGAAGACAAGGAGTGGACGCGCCGCTACCACTCGCTCGACCCCAAGGAGAAGGCGTTCGGCGGCCGCATCGAGATCGACCTGACAGACGGCACGCGAATCGTCGACGAGATCGCGGTCGCGGATGCGCATCCGCTCGGCGCTCGTCCGTTCGCCCGCCCGCAGTACATCCAGAAGTTCCGAACCCTGGCGGCCGGCGTGCTGCCGGATGCCGAGATCGAGCGATTCCTGGATGTCGCCCAGCGCCTCCCCGAGCTGACCGCCGCTGAACTCGGCGGGCTCAACGTCGTCACCGACCTCTCCGACCTCACGAATCCAAAGGGGATCTTCTAATGCTGTACACCCGCGTTCCGGCCAGCGAGAAGCGCGCGACCTTCCGCAAGCAGCTCGAGAGCGGAAAACTGCTGCGCTTCCCCGGCGCGTTCAACCCGCTCAGCGCCGCACTCATCCAGGAGAAGGGCTTCGAGGGCGTCTACATCTCGGGCGCGGTCATCGCGGCCGACCTCGGCCTGCCCGATATCGGTCTCACGACTCTCACCGAGGTTGCGACCCGCGGTGGCCAGATCTCGCGGATGACCGACCTTCCGACCCTGATCGACGCCGACACCGGCTTCGGCGAGCCGATGAACGTCGCTCGCACCGTGCAGACCCTCGAGGATGCCGGCGTCTCGGGTCTGCACATCGAAGACCAGGTCAACCCGAAGCGCTGCGGCCACCTCGACGGCAAGGCCGTCGTCGACTCGGAGACCGCGATTAAGCGCATCCGAGCCGCTGCAGACGCACGCCGCGACCCCAACCTGCTGATCATGGCCCGCACCGACATCCGAGCGGTCGAGGGACTGCAGGCGGCCATCGACCGCGCGAAAGCCCTGGTGGATGCCGGCGCCGACGCGATCTTCCCCGAGGCCATGAAAGACCTGTCGGAGTTCGAGGCCATGCGCAACGCGATCAGCGTTCCGATGCTCGCCAACATGACCGAGTTCGGCAAGAGCGAGCTCCTCACGGTCGAGCAGCTCGCAAGCGTCGGGGCAAACATGGTGATCTACCCGGTTTCGCTGCTGCGTCTTGCGATGGGCGCCGCCGAACGCGGTCTCGACACGCTCGTCGCGGAAGGCTCTCTGAACAGCGAGGTCGCCAACATGCAGACTCGTGCGCGACTGTACGAACTCAACGACTATGCGGGTTACAACAGCTTCGACGAGTCGGTCTTCAACTTCACGCTCTGAACACCGAACGCCGTTCACACCGAGCGTTCGAGGCAGAGCACCCTGTACAACTGATTAAAGAACTTCACGAAGGAGTGGGCATGCTCGAGGACAAGGAAATCTACAAGGGTCTCGCCGGAGTTCCGGTCGACTACACCGCCATCTCGAAGGTGAACCCCGAGACCAACTCGCTGCTGTACCGCGGGTACCCGGTGCAGGAGTTGGCCGCATCCAAGTCGTTCGAGGAGGTCGCCTACCTGCTCTGGCACGGCGAGCTTCCGACGCCTGCGCAGCTGGCCGACTTCGAGAAGCTCGAGCGCTCCCAGCGCAGCCTCGACGCCAACGTGAAGCGTGTGATCGACGACCTGCCGCTCACCGCGCATCCCATGGACATCGTGCGCACCGCCGTCAGCGTGATCGGTGCGGATGACCCGGATGCCGCAGACAGTTCACCCGAGTCGAATCTCGGCAAATCCATCGCTCTGCTCGCCAGGATCCCGGCGATCGTCGCGTACGACCAGCGCCGCCGCCGCGGCCAGGAGCTCATCGAGCCACGCGACGACCTCGGCTATTCGGCCAACTTCCTCAACATGACCTTCGGAGAGGTGCCCAGCGACGTCGTCGTCGACGCGTTCGACGTGTCGATGATCCTGTACGCCGAGCACTCGTTCAACGCATCCACATTCACGGCTCGGGTCGTGACGAGCACCCTGTCCGACCTCTATTCGGCCGTCGTCGCCGCGATCGGCGCGCTCAAGGGCCCACTGCACGGCGGCGCCAACGAGGCCGTGATGCACATCTTCGACGAGATCAAGACAGCGGACAACGCGGATGCCTGGCTCGAGCAGGCGCTCGCCGACAAGCGCAAGATCATGGGCTTCGGACACCGCGTCTACAAGAACGGCGACTCTCGCGTTCCCACGATGGAGGCCGCGCTCAAGACCCTGATCAAGGAGTACGACCGCCAGGACATGCTCGACCTGTACGACGCATTGAACGACGCGATGCAGTCGCGCAAGGCGATCAAACCCAACCTCGACTATCCGAGCGGCCCGGCATACAACCTGATCGGCTTCGACACCGACATGTTCACGCCCCTGTTCGTGGCATCCCGCATCACCGGCTGGACCGCGCACATCATGGAGCAGCTCGCGTCGAACGCCCTCATCCGTCCGCTCTCCGTCTACAACGGAGTCGACGAACGGCACATCGCCGGCTAGAAAGGCGTGCCACGGTAGCCGGTTATCACGTGCGGCAGCGCTAAAGTTAGCCAACCAGTACCAGGACCGCCCGGACCCGCAGCCCTCTCGTCAGAACGAAGGACTGCACCCGGTGATCAACGGATTGCTCGCGAGACTGTTGCGTGTCTGGCTGTCTGCGCAGGCCGACCGGGCCCTCGACGTCGCCAGGCCGCGCGGTGCGCTTCAGGTGCACGCGGTCGGTCCGGACGCGGATCGCATCCTGCTGGTCATCGACCGGCCGTCGGCCGCCGAGGGTGCCGTTTCGCAGGAGCTGGGATTCGCCGGGCACCTGGCCCGTGGGCTGTCGGTGCTCTCCGGTCGCGGCACCGACCTCGACATCGTGTCGAACGGAAACCTGACGGCGGACGAGTGCGCGGCGGTGCTGACCGAACTCGACCTCGCTCGCTTCGATGCAATCGTGCTCATGCTCGGTTCGAGCGAGGCGCTCACTTTGACTGCTCCCCGCAAATGGGTCGCCGAGCTGACGCTGCTGCTCGACGACATCGAGGACACGACGCCGATGGCCCTGCACACTTTCGTCGTGGCTATTCCGCCCGTGCGGGCGATGATCGACTTTCCGCGGCCGTTCGCACCACTTGTGCGGTCGAGCATTCGCCGGCTGAATGCCGCGAGCGTCGCCGCATGCGCATCCCGGGAGCGAATGTCTCTGCTGCCGTTCGACCTGCGCACCGCGGCCGCAGATGGGCGCAATTCGAGCGAGGACTTCAAAGCATGGGCGGCCCTGGTCGCGCCGTCGATCAACGCAAAGCTTGAGGCACGCGCGGGCGCGAAGCGTGCCGGCGAGTCGTCGAACGAGCCTGCCCGGCAGCGAGCCCTCGACGAGCTGCATGTCATCGACACGTATCCGAACCCCAGGATCGACCGGCTCGTGGAGTCCGCGCGCAATCTCTTCGGGGCGGCGGGTGCCGCAGTCACATTCCTCGACCATGACCGCCGCTGGGTGAAATCCGCCGTCGGCACCGACACGGCCGACTCTCCTCGCATCGGGTCACTGTGCGACTTGGCGATCGAGCAACCGGGCGTGTTCGTAGTCGAGGACCTGCACCAGCAACCACACCTCATTCCGATCCAGGAGGCGAACGGCGACGTGCGCTTCTACGCAGGCTTTCCGCTCGAATCCCGCAGCGGAAGGCGAGTCGGCGTGCTCTGCATCATGGACGTGAAGCCACGAGGATTTCGCGGTCCGGATGCCGCCCTGCTGCGCGAGCTCGCCCTGCAGGTGCAGGCCGAGCTCTGGACTGGTTCCTTGTCGTAGGCGTCGAGTGCGAGCAACGCAACCCGTCGCGTCCAAGCAGGCGCGCCTCTTACTGTGGAGACCATGAACTCCGCCCCCGCTATCGTCTGGCTGCGCGATGACCTCCGACTCGCGGACAACCCGGCGCTGAGTGCTGCGATGGCGCTTGGCGCGCCGGTCGCCGTCGTCTACGTGCTCGACGAGGTCAGCCCGGGCATCCGCCCGCTCGGTGGTGCGAGTCGCTGGTGGCTGCACCATAGTCTCGCGGCGCTCGATGACGACCTGCGCGAGCGCGGCGGTCGGCTGGTGCTGCGCCGTGGCGACTCGATGAGCGAGATCAGTGCGCTTGTCGATGAGCTCAAGGCGACAGCCGTCTACTGGAACCGCCGCTACTCGGCCGCCCGCGACCTGGATGCCGACCTCAAGCACTCGCTACGCGAGCGCGGCGTGGATGCGCAGAGCTTCCAGGCCAACCTGCTGTTCGAACCATGGACGGTCACCACGGCCGAGGGCAATCCATATCGCGTCTTTACACCCTTCTGGCGCAGCTGTCTTGACTCGGGAACGCCGCGCGACCCGCTCTCTGCGCCGAAGTCGATCGACGCGGCGGCCGCACAGAGCGACAACCTCGCCGACTGGCACCTGCTGCCCACGCGTCCCGACTGGGCGGGCGGCCTTCGCGATCGCTGGACACCCGGCGAGGCATCCGCCCACGAGACGCTCGACGCGTTCGCCACCAGCGACCTCGGCGACTACGACCGCCGCGATGAGCCCGGCCTGGATGCGACCTCGCACCTCAGTCCGCACCTGCGGTTCGGCGAGATCAGCCCCTTCCAGGTCTGGCACCGCCTGCATGGCGAGCTTTCGCCACGAGCGCGGAAGAACCGGGACGGTTACCTGCGCCAACTCGTCTGGCGTGAATTCAACTGGAACATCCTGTTCCACTCGCCGCAGCTCGCCACCCGGAATTTCCGCCCGGAGTTCGACGCCTTTCCCTGGAATGAGCCCGACCCTGCCGCGCTCGAGGCCTGGCGTCACGGCAATACGGGCATCCGGCTGGTGGATGCGGGCATGCGCGAGCTCTGGACCACCGGCTACATGCACAACCGGGTGCGCCTGGTCGCGGCGAGCTTCCTGGTGAAGAACCTGCTGGTCGACTGGCGCCTCGGCGAGCAGTGGTTCTGGGACACCCTCGTCGACGCCGACGAGGCGAACAACCCCGGCAACTGGCAGTGGGTGGCCGGCAGCGGAGCGGATGCAGCGCCCTACTTCCGCGTGTTCAACCCTGAGTTGCAGGCGTCGAAATTCGATCCCCGCGGCGACTACACGTCCCGCTGGCTGCCCGACGACGAACTCGCGAGCGCGCCCATCGTGGACCTTGCCGAGACTCGGCGCGCGGCGCTCGCGGCATACGATGTTGTGAGGCACACCAGCCGCCAGTAGGTCTTCTCGATGGGGAGAAAACATGGACACCGTCGTCTCCGCGAGCTACGACACGAACCCGGGAACGAAGCCTCTGCTCGACGACACGATCGCGCAGAACTTCCTGAAGACGGCCGCGAAGTTCCCCGATCGCGAGGCGCTCGTCGACCGGGCCTCCGGCCGGCGCTGGAGCTACGCCGAGCTCTCCGCCGACATCGACGCGGTTGCCCACGGCCTGCTCGGGCTGGGGCTGGCGAAGGGCGACCGGGTCGGCATCTGGGCTCCCAACTGCGCTGAGTGGACCCTCGTGCAGTACGCGACAGCGCGCATCGGCGCGATCCTCGTGAACATCAATCCGGCCTACCGCTCACACGAACTGGCGTACGTTCTGCAGCAGTCGGGCATCCGTTCGCTCGTCGCCTATGCGCAGTTCAAGGGCGCGAGCTACGCCGACATGATCGAGGCGGTGCGCGACGAGTGCCCCGACCTCATCGACGTCGTCTACATCGGGCAACCGTCGTGGGCGGCATTGGTCGAGGCCGGTCGCAGCTTGGACGGGATGGTCCTGGATGCGATCACCGAGTCGCTGACGAACACCGAGCCCATCAACATCCAGTACACGTCCGGCACAACCGGGTTTCCCAAGGGCGCGACGCTCTCGCACCGCAACATCCTGAACAACGGGTTCTTCGTCGGCGAGGGCATCAACTACACCGAGAACGACCGCATCTGCATCCCGGTGCCGTTCTATCACTGCTTCGGAATGGTCATGGGTAATCTCGCAGCAACCAGCCACGGCGCCGCAATGATCATCCCGGCTCCCGCGTTCGACCCGAAGCTCACCCTGCAGGCCGTCGCCGAAGAGAAGTGCACCTCCCTATACGGCGTGCCGACCATGTTCATCGCCGAGCTCAACGACCCGAGCTTCGACGAGTGGGATCTCTCGAGCCTGCGCACCGGCATCATGGCCGGCTCGCCCTGCCCCGAGGAGACCATGAAGCAGGTCATCGAGCGCATGGGCGCCGACCAGGTGTCGATCTGCTACGGGATGACCGAGACCTCGCCGGTCTCGGCCCAGACCAGCGTGGATGACTCGATCGAGCGCCGCGTATCGACAATCGGCCGCGTTCATCCACACGTCGAGGTCAAGATCGTCGACCCGGAGACGGGCGAGACACTGCCGCGCGGCGCGACCGGGGAGTTCTGCACGCGTGGCTACTCGGTGATGCTCGGTTACTGGAATGACCCGGAGAAGACGGCCGAGACGATCGACGACGAGAATTGGATGCACACCGGCGACCTCGGAGTCATGAACGTCGAGGGCTACCTCAACATCACCGGGCGAATCAAGGATGTCGTCATGCGCGGCGGCGAGAACATCTACCCGCGCGAGATCGAAGAGTTTCTGATGCGTCACCCGGACATCCTCGATGTGCAGGTGATCGGCGTGCCCGACGCGAAGTACGGCGAAGAGGTGGCCGCCTGGATCCGGATGAAGCCGGGAACTACGCCCCTGGACGCCGACCTCGTGCGGTCGTTCAGCACGGGCAAGCTCGCCCACTACAAGATCCCGCGTTACGTGCTCCTGGTCGACGAGTTTCCCATGACGATCACCGGCAAGATCCGCAAGGTCGAGATGCGCGAGCGCTCGGTCGAGCTGCTCGACCTTTCGAGCTAGACGCGGCCCACCGGCGCCGCTGCAGCGCGGGTGCCGATGGCGCCGGCGCCGGCGATGCCGATGACCAACAGCACGAGCGGCAGCACGAATGAAGTCGTCAGCCCGACACTGCTCGCGATCCAGCCGATGATCGCCGGCCCGACGAGTTGACCCGCATATGCAGCGCTCACCACGCGCGACAGCACGACACCCTGGCCCGATTTCGACAGGTTGCCGGCCGCGCTGAAGATCTGCGGGGCGACGCCGGAGATCCCGATGCCGAAGACGCCCCATCCGACGAGAGTCAGCGGGTAGCTGGCCGAGAGGATGATCATCCCCATGCCCACAGCCGCAACGGCACTGCCGAACCGAACAAGTCGCACGGGGCCGATCCGGTTTGTGATGCGATCGGCGAGCAACCGGCCAGTCGTCATGAAGATGGCGAAGACACCGTAGGCGAAAGAGGCCAACGCATGCGGTTCGTGCAGGCGTTCGACGGCCTGCAACGCGCTCCAGTCGTTCGCGACACCTTCCGCGAGCATGAGTACGAACGCGAGCGCGGCAAGAATGACCACCCTGCGCCACAGCGACGGTGGTGCGCTTGCGACACTGGTGCCGGCGAGTTCTGCGCCCGGGGCCGGGCGGCCGTGACCCACGGGAAGGAGGCGGGGCACGGCGATGGCGGCGAGCACGGCGGCGACCACGCATCCCGCGAGGAACGACTGCTCGAGTCCCAGCCGGAGAGCCTGGCTTCCTGCGGCGAAGAGCGCGCCCGCGGCACCGCCCAGCGAGTAGCAGGCGTGGAACGACGACATGATCGGGCGGCCGTAGTCTCGCTCGACGAGCACGGCCTGGTCGTTCATCGCGAGGTCGAGAGCGCCGTTGCCGAGGCCGAGCACGAACAGTGCGAGCCCTAGAGTGACCGGACTCGTCGCGAGTCCCGGCAGCGCGAGCGCCAGAACGAGGATGATCGCGCCGCCGGCCACGATGCGCCGACTCCCCCACCGGTCGATGAGGTGTCCGCCGACCTGCATCGCGACCACTGAGCCGAGACCGAAGACGAGCAGGTCGAGGCCGAGGACCGCCTTACCCGCGTGCACCTGCTGCTGCACCGCCGGAATGTTGACCACCCACACCGCTGCCGCAAAACCGGCGAGCAGGAATGCACTGACGACGCCCAGTCGGGCCCGCCGCAGTCGCGCGGCAACGGGCGGCTGTTGCGGCCCCACTATCCCCGCGACGCTGGATGCGCGGCGTCGGCGATCACGGCCGCAGCAACGCTCGTTGCGGGCGGAAGCTCGCAGATCAGGACCGCCTGGTAGGCGTGGTAGATGTCGGGCTTGCCCGCCCAGACGGTCGAGTCCGGCTGGTTATGGGCGTCGAGCTGGTGGCGCCACGAACCGCGATCGCGATCGATGAGGTAGGTGGCGGCATAGTCCCACCACTCGGCATACCGCGCGACGTAGCTGTCATTGCCGGTCAGGGAGAACAGCACGGCGGCAGCCGCGATCGCCTCGGCGACGACCCAGTGCAGCCGGTCTGCCACTACCGGGGTTCCATTCCAGTTGGTCGTATAGACGAATCCGGGTGCACCGTCACGGGCCCAGCCATCGTCGGCGGCGGTCGAGAACAGCTGCTGGGCGGCGGACAGGAATGCCGAAGGGTCCGCCGAGAGCGCTGCCGCCTGAGCGATCAGCCGGGACCACTCGAAACCGTGGCCCACCGTGGCGCCGTACGGCTTGAACTGGTCGGCGGGATGGTCAGCGTTGAACTCCGGGTCTGCGATCCAGTTCTCGTCGAAGTGCTCCTCGATGCGCCAGTCGTTGGCGGATGCCCGATCGATGACGAACTGGCAGACTGCCACAGCGCGGCGAGCCCACTCGGGGTCACCTGTCGCGTCGCTCGCCGCGAGCATCGCTTCGACCATGTGCATGTTGGCGTTGATGCCACGGTAGCTGCGCAATGTCGACCAGTCGTTCGACCACGCATCCCTGAACCGCTCGAACGCCGGATCCCAGAATCTCTCGTCGACGAGACGGAGCGCATCCTGCAGCAGCTCAGCGGCGGCGGCGTCACCGGCCATCGTCCCGGTCGACGCGGCCAGCACGACGAAGGCGTGGGTGTACGCCGACTTGTCTGCGGCGCGATCCGCGGCAGACTCACTCCAACCGCCGAACTGGGCATCGCGGGCCGCATCCCGAAGTCCGCGAAGCAGCCTGCGTGCAATCGGATCGCTGCCTGGCACGCCGCGAAGACCACCGAGGTAGTAGACGTGTGCCATGCGGGCAGTGATCCAGGTGTGGGCCGGCTGCGACGCATCCGGGTTCCCTAAATCGTCGAGCCACGCGGCGAGGCCGTCGTCGCGCACGACATTTCGACCGAAGTCGAGCAGCCGCAGCTCCTCGGTCATCAGCCAGCCGTTGTGCGACCCGGTGCCGAGCCAGCGCTTCGCAGTATTCACACCGGCATCAGAAAGGTCAGGTCGGAGCCGTCGCCGACGATCAGGGGAACGAGCGCGGCATTGAAGATCGCACCGTAGGGGGCCGCGGCGTGTGCCCTGAAGGCGGCCGAGTCCTGGTATTCCTCGTAGACGAAGAAGCTGGCCGCGTCATCACGCTTGCGATGAGCAGTGAAGAACAGGTTGCCCGGCTCCTCTCGAACCAGATCGGCATACTCCCGCACCAGCCGTGCTACCTCGTCTTCGTTGCCCGGTGTGGCCGTGAACTCTGCATAGAGGATGCGGCGAGGGTCCTTCGATTGCGGTGATGCGTCGTTCACTTCGCCGCTTGCTCCGGCAGCGTGATCAGGCCGGTGATGGTTCCGAGGAGCGACTCGGCGTTGAACTCCGAGGTCGGCGAATCGCGAACGATCCGCCCGAGCCTGAGCACGACGATCCGGTCGGTGACCTGGAGCACGTGCGGCAGCGTGTGCGAAATGAAGATGACGCCGAGCCCCTTTGCGCGGGCAGCACCGATCACTTCGAGCACTTCGGCGGCCTGACGCGCACCGAGGTGGTTGGTCGGCTCGTCGAGGATGATCACCTTGCGCGCCCAGGCGACGGCCCGCCCGATCGCCACCGCCTGTCGCTGGCCGCCCGAGAGCTCCGCGACCGTACGGTCAGTGGATGCGACGCCGATACCGACCCGCTCAAGGTCTTCGTGCGCCGTCTTGTCCATCTGCTTCTGGGCAAGAAAACCGAGCTTGCCCAGCAGGCCGCCACGGGTGATCTCTCGGCCGAGAAAGACGTTCGATGACACGCTCAGGTTGGGGGCGAGCCCGGAGTCCTGATAGAGCGTCTCGATGCCGGCTGCGAGCACATCGTGTGGAGCCCGCCAGTGGTGTTCGACCCCGTCGAGCAGGATCTCGCCCGAATCGGGCTGGTGCGCACCGGACAACACCTTGACCAGAGTGGACTTGCCGGCGCCGTTGTCGCCGACGAGTCCGATGACCTCGCCCGGGTAGATGGCGAGGCTCACGTTCTCGAGGGCCACGACACTGCCATAGTTCTTGTAGATGTTCTTCACCTCGTAGAGAGGCGTGCCCTTGTCGCTCATGCTTTTCTCCTGTGCTGGATTCCACGGACTGCCTGGAGCGATGCCGCCGCGGCAATGAGGATTGCGACGGCAACCTGGTTCCAGTTGGGGTCGATGTTGATGATGGTGAGCCCGCTGTACACGGTCTCGAGGATGAGCGCACCGAGGATGGTGCCGCCGATCTTGCCGAACCCGCCCGCCAGGCTCGCGCCGCCGATGACGACGGCGGCAATCGCGCCGAGCTCGTCCCCGGTTCCCGCACTCGGGGATCCACCGTTGAGCTGCAGGTAGAGCACGAATCCACCCGCGCCCGAGAACAGGCCGGAGAGCACGTAGACCTTGGTGAGGTGTTTGGCGACGCTGATTCCGGAAGCCGTTGCGGCGAAGGCGTTGCCTCCGATGGCGTAGGTGTAGCGACCGAATCGCGACCGGTGCAGGAAGAGGCCGGTGATGATCAGGATCACGATCACGACGATCACCGGCCAGGAGAACAGACCACCGCCGATCGGCGCCGAGAGTGTGCTGGCATTCGGCGGGCCGCCCTGCACCGGACCACCGCCCGTCAGCACCAGTGCGACGCCCGCCCCCGCGCCCAGAGTGGCCAGCGTGGCCACGAAGGGAACGAGTTTGGCGACGTTGACGAGCAGCGAGTTGATCGTGCCGACCAGCGCTCCGATGCCCAGGCAGATCAGCGCACCGACCAGCAGTGTCGGACCCTCGCTCCACCCTGCCGTGGTGAGGCCCTGCATCGCGAACGCTGCAATGACGCTCGAGACCGTCAGGGTGGAACCGACCGAGAGGTCGATTCCACCCGTGATGATCACGAAGGTCTCGCCCACCGCGAGCAACACGATGGGTGCCCACTGAACGAGGATGTTGCCCGCGGCGCCCAGCCCGAAGAACACCGGGTTGATCGCCGTGAAGACGATAACGAGCACCACCAGCACGATGACGAGGATGAACTGCTGGTCGGTCACGATCTTGCGAAGTCGGCTTGTGGGCCGTTCGATCGATGACTGGGTGCCCGGCTTGGGGGCATCCGGTTTTGTCTCGGTTGCGGTAACCGGGTCGGTTGTGGCCACGTTCACAGTCCTCTGCTCGTCATTGATGCGTTAGATGAGTACTTAGGTGCTAGCCGTTTTGCACGTAAGTGTACTTCTGGAGGTCGGCGGCCGAAGAGCTCTTGTCGAGCACGATGTTCGGCAGCGTGACCGACTTCTGGATGCCCGTCGCCTTCTTGCCGGCGCGGAGGTACTTGTCGAGGGTGTCGACGGCATCCTTGCCTTCCTGCGCCGGGTCCTGGGCGATAAGTGCCGTGAAGACTCCCTTGGCGATCAGGTCGACGTTGGTCTTGTACGCGTCGTAACCGATGAGGGCGATCTTGCCGGTCAGGTTCTTGGCCTGCAGGGCCGCAGCGGCCCCGGTCGCGTTCGTTCCGTCAATGGCGAAGATGCCGCTGAGCTTCGGGAACTCGGTGAGCCAGTTGTTGATGTTCGAGTTGGCCGTGGTCGAGTTCGACTGCGAGTAACCCGTTGCGGCGATCGTGATGCCCGGGTACTTCGCCGCGATCTCCTTCTTGAAGCCGGCGAGGCGCTCGACGTTGGTCGTCGCCGTCGCCGAGGTCAGTCCGACGACCACCTGGTAGGTGCCCCCCGACTTGTAGCCGATGGCCTTCGCCATCTCGTCGGCGGCCTTCTGGCCGCCGTCGTTGTTGTCACCGGTGATGAAGGAGATGACGTCGCTCTGGTCGTTGACGCTGCTGTCGACGTTGACCACGGCGATACCGTCGTTGTGCGCTGTCGTCACCGATGCCTGGAGGGCGGAGGGATCCGTGGGGGCGAGTGCGAGACCGTCCGGCTTCTCGGCGAGCACCTGGTTGACGACCGGGATCTGGGTGGCCGGGGAGTACGTCGTCGCGTTGCCCTGGAAGATCAGCTTGTCTCCGAGCTTGGTCGCCTCAGACTGCGCTCCCACCTTCATGGCCTGGAAGAACGGGTCGGACGACGCCCCCACGACGAATCCGATCGTGTACGACTTCTTGGCGGTACCGCCGGAGGACGAGCCGCCGGATGCGGTGCCTGACGAGCAGGCTGCGAGACCCACCGTGGCGACGGCGGCAATCGATGTGGCCGTCAGCAGCCGGCGCGTCCAGATACGTGATGCTGTGTGATTCGACATTGAATTCCTCTTCATTCGTTAGGGCACGCGGTGTGCCTGACAACGGTGTCATATTTAGGTCTAGGCCATTGGTGCATATATAGTCAAGTCCGAACACCACATTGGAGGTCAAGTCGTGACACCGTTGTCATCGCACGAGCCGCTTCGAACGCCGACCCAGCAGCGCGCCACCATGCGCCACGTCGCGGCCCTCGCAGGCGTGGGCCTCAAGACGGTGTCCCGAGTCATCAACGAAGAGCCCAACGTCTCCGCGGCGACGATCGCGCGCGTCATGGACGCCGCGACGAGGCTCAACTACCAACCCAACCTGCACGCCGGAAACCTCCGCCGCGCCGACCGCAAGACGCTCACCCTCGGCCTCGTTGTGGGTAGCGTCGCGAACCCTTTCGCCGGCGCCCTGCACCGCGCGGTCGAGGATGCCGCTCGCGAACGCGGTACGGCCGTCTTCGCCTCCAGCCTCGACGACGATCCGCTGCGCGAGCGGGGCATAGTCGACGCTCTGCTGCGGAGGCGGGTCGACGGCCTCATCCTCACGACCGTCACCAGGAGCCAGAGCTACCTGCTGCCCGAACAGGAACACGGCACTCCCCTCGTGTTCGTCGACCGCACGCCGATCGGCATCGAAGCCGACGCGGTAGTGAGCGACAACGCCGAGGGCGCCGCGACAGCAACCCGTCATCTGCTCGACTACGGGCACCGGCGCATCGCCTATTTCGGCGACCGTCACGACATCCAGACGGCGGGCGAACGAAAGCGCGGGTTCCTCGAGCAGATGGCGGCAGCCGGCATCGCTACCAGCGAACTCTCCATCGTCGAAGACCTGCACGACGCAGACTCCTCACGAATCGCGGTGCTCGAGCGGCTCGACTCGGCCGAGCCGCCGACCGCGATTTTCGGCAGCCAGAACCTCGTTACGATGGGCGTCATCCGGGCCCTGCGCGAGCGGGGTGTGCAGCACTCGATCGCCCTCGTCGGTTTCGACGACTTCGTGCTGTCCGACATGCTCGATCCCGGTATCACGGTCGTCGCCCAGAACCCGGCTCGGATAGGGGCGATCGCTGCCGCTCGCATCTTCGCCCGGCTCGATGGCGATGCCGCTCCGGAGGAGACCTATGTTGTGCCCACCCGGTTGATTGTGCGCGGGTCCGGGGAGATCCGACCCCATGGCTGAGGCGACCGTCAAACGGGACGTCGTCGTTGTCGGCGACGCGCTGATCGACGAGCTGCACCGCGACGGCCGCGTCGACGAGTTTGTGGGTGGCGCCGCCCTCAACGTCGCGGTCGGACTGGCCACCCTCGGTGTCTCCACGACGCTCATCGCCATGGTCGGGGATGACGCGGATGGCGCGACGATCCGCGCGTTCCTCGACGACCACGGCGTCGACCTCGTGCCGACCATTGGGCCGAACGGTTCGTCGCGGGGAGTGTCCGACCGCAAGGACGGCGAGCCGACCTACGTCTTCAACGCCGCCGCGCAGGCTCGCCGCATCGAGTTCGGGCCGGCCGAGCGGGCCGCGCTGGCCGACGCCCGCCTGGTCGTGGTCAGCTGCTTTCCGTTCGACGACGTCGAACAGTCGCGAGAGCTGATGGATGCGGTACCCGAACCCCGCGAACGGCTCGTGGTCGACCCCAATCCCCGCTCGAGCATGATGCACGACACCGAGCGATTCCGGGAGACCTTCGAGCGCATTGCTCCGCGAGCGCTGCTGCTCAAGGTGGGCGACGACGACTCGGAGCTGCTCTACGGCACCGGTGTGGACGCGCTGCGCGACCGGCTGCTGCGCGACGGCGCACGGGCAGTGATCGCGACCGCGGGTTCGCAGGGGGCCGGCGTCTCGACGGCCGACGGCGTGAGCGCATCCGTTCCCATCGCGACGCTTCCCGGCACGGTCATCGACACGATGGGGGCGGGCGATGCGACGCTCGCGTCGGTCATCGCATCCATCCTCGAGCACGGCGTGCCCGCCGACTCCGCCGACTGGACCACAGTGCTCGACCGCGCGATGCTCATCGCTGCCGCCACCTGCCGCTCGGAGGGTGCGCTGCTGCGCCTGCCCGAATGACGGGCGCCCACGACGGGTGCCCGGCACGGGTGCCCCGCGAAGGGTGCAGAGTAGAGACATGAGCTCCGTTATCCCCGCCGACTACGAACGACTGCTGACTGAACCGTTCTACGGCTCGCTCGGCACGATCCGCCCCGACAACACCGTGCAGGTCAGCCCCATGTGGTTTCTGTACGACGGCGACACGATTCGCTTCACGCACACGACGAAGCGAGCGAAGTATCGCAACTTGCAGAGCAACCCGTCGATGAGCCTGGCCGTCTTCGATCCGAAGAACGAGTACCGCTATCTCGAGGTGCGCGGACGCCTTCAGGAGGTCATCCCGGACCCGACCGGAGCCTTCTACGTCGTACTGGGCAAGCGATACGGCAACGCCGACCAACAGCCGCCCGCCGACTCCGCCGACCGGGTCATCCTGGTGATGAGCATCGAGCACACCGCGCACCAGTAATCGGCTCCCGGCCTACGGCAATGCCGCCCGGATCGAGTCGAGGACGACCTCGCGGTCCGCGTCCGGGTCGAAGATCGTCACGACGACCGTGCCCTCGGCCCGCTTATCGCGCGGCGGCGAGAAGGCCCGCACCAGTGAGCGGAGCCGCGCATCGAGACTCGCCTCGAAGTCGTGACTCGGGTCGAACAGCCACTCCCTCAGCACAGCGTTGTGCACTGCGACGAGAGCCGCCGAAAAGGCGATGCTCACGAACTCGCGCCGGTCGCTGTCTGACCGTTCGACAGCAGGCAGCGTGGTTCGCAGGTAGTCCGCGAAGAGGCGTTCGTAGCGATGGGAGGTGATCAGCTCACGATCGCGCAGCGCGGGCGCTTCGTGCAGCAGGCCGAACCGCGCTACCGAGACGTCCCGGCGAGAGACATGATGCTCGAACACGAGTCGGGCGGCTGCGCTGGCTGCCTGCAGCGGCGGAAGCGTCGACGAATCGAGGAAGGCGGCGACCCGCTGCAACAGCACCTCGTGGTCGGCGAAGACCACGTCGTCCTTCGAGCCGAAGCGTCGAAAGAACGTGCTGCGGGACAACTGCATGGCTTCGGCCAGGGCGTCGACGGTAGTCGCGTCGTAGCCCTCTCGGGTGAACACGGCGATCGCGGACGCCATCGGGTCGGTCGAGGGCGCATCCGTAGTGGCGGTCGACATCGATGACGCCTCCTTACGCGTTGCTGTGAGACTGAGAATCACTTGGTGAAACTCAGTGCCACTCGATACAGTGAGCCTAGCGATTGGCGCCACAAACGCAAACCACCTCGAGGAGTGCCGTGACCGATACCGCACAGCGACCCGTCCAGTCGGATAACCGTGTGCCCGAGATCCTCGCTGCGGCCGAGATCGTGATCGACCGGCTGGGCCACGACAAGCTCTCGCTCAGCCAGATCGCACGGGTCTCGCTCATCCCGCTCGCTCGCATCTACCAGTACTTCGCCGACCGCAACGCGGTACTCGGCGCCCTCAGCGCCCGGGCCCTTGGGCGACTGTCCGGGTCGCTCCCAACGCGCGGCGCGGGCAACTCGCAGCTTGATGAGCCTCAACGACTGGACAGGGTCGTCGATCGGCTTGCCGGCTTCCTGCACGAGCCGACCGTCGCCTATCTGGTGCTGTGCGGCCCGTTCGACAGCGACAGCGAGGCGTCCCGTCTCGAGGCGGTGCACCGGCTGGCGACCGCGCTGGGGCAGGCGCTCGACCGGGTCGATGGGGACGAGCATCCGTTTCGCGCCGAAGCCGCGCTTGACTACGCGGCCGAGCTGGTCTTCGCCTGCTTCCGCCGCTCGTACCTGCAGAACGGCCGCATCAGCACGACGGCCATCGAGATGGCGCAGCACGCAGTGCGGTCATTCGTGGCGCACGACGCGGCCTGACCAAGCCACCTGCGCCGGACGGCGACCGTCAGGCTGGTACGGCGAGTGGCGCATCCACCCCGCCGGACACGCGCTCCCGCAGCAAAGCCTTCGCAATTTTGCCGATCTGCGTTCGCGGCAACGCGTCGATGACCTCGACGCGTTCCGGCCACTTGAACTTCGCGAGGCCGGCCTGCTCGAGGAACAGGCCAAGCTCGTCCAGGCCGATAGCTTCGCACCCCGGCGCAAGCACGACGAACGCGCAGGCACGCTCGCCGAGCCGGGCATCCGGCATCGCCACCAGCGCGACTTCCGCGATCGACGGATGCGCCATCATCGCAATCTCGATCTCCTCGGCGTTGATCTTCTCGCCACCGCGGTTGATGAGGTCCTTCACCCGACCCTCGAGCGAGTACGACCAGCCGTCCGCGAACCGGCGATGCACGGCGATGTCGCCGCTGCGGTAGAACCCGTCTGCTGTGAACGACTGCGCGTTGCGTTCCTCGGCGTTGAAGTAGCCGCGAATCGTGTACGGGCCACGCACGCACAGTTCGCCGGGCTCACCCGGCGGCACCTCGATCTCGGTATCGGGCTCGTAGAGCCGCACCTCGTCGAGCGGACTGATCGGCACACCGATCGAACCTGCTCGAAGATCGGCCGATCCGTCGCTCGGCGTAAAGAGGAACATGCCCTCGGTCATTCCGAATGCCTGGGTGATGTGAAGTCCACGGGCTTCGAGCTGGTCGAACAACGGGCGGTCTACGCGAGCGGCACTCAGCACGAGGGTCCTGATGCCCGAGAACGCCGCTTCGAACTGCGGATGCGCCTGGTAGTCGATCATGAGACCCGGCGACGCGAGCAGCCAGGTCGCCTTCTCCCGCACCATCAGCGGCAGAAGCACGTCGGCCGGCGGCACGGCGAGCACGAGCGCGGCACCGATCGAGTGGCTGGCGAACAGCGAATTGGCGATCGCCGCGTTGTGAACCAGCGGCAGGGCGAAGGCGAGCCTGTCAGTCTCGTCGAGCCCCCACCAGCGCGCGGTCGAACGGCCGTTGTACCAGTACTCCTCGTGCAGGCGAGGGATCACTTTCGGGATGCCCGTCGTGCCGCCCGAAAGCTGGAAGATGGCTGGCGCAGCCAGGTCGGCCTGGCGACCGATCTCGTCGAGACGCTCGATCTCGTGCGTACCGGGAACTGTCGAGTCGAAGTCTTCGATGCGGTGGCCCGGCTGGTCGTCCTTCGCGCCGATGGTCAGCAGCGTCGTGAGGGCAGGCACATCGCTGCGCATCCCGAGCGCGAAGGCGACGAGGTCGAACTTCGGCGCATCCGCCTGGACCAGGTGGGCGACGGCACCGGTCTGCCGTGCGATCTGCCCGATCTCGGCGGCCCGATGGCTGGCGAGTGTGCAGACCGGAACGAGTCCCGCCCGAAGGATGCCGTACCAGGTCGCCACACCGAGCGCACTGTTGGTGACCTGCATGATGACCGGGTCGCCCGGCTTCAGCCCCACGCGCACGAGTCCGGCGGCGATGGCGTCGACGTGCCCCATGAGCTCCCGATACGTCCAGCGCGCGCCGGGAGTCGCCAGCGCGAGATTGTCGGGGTAGCGCCCGGTTGTCGCGGCCAGTTCCTGCGCAATCGTGCGACCGCCCCAAACGCCATCGGCGCGGTAGCTCTCGATCAATTCCTGCGGGTACGGAACCACTCCCGAGAGGGATGAACTCATTGCTTCTCCTTTGATGCAACCAACCCAGTCGACAACGGCTAACCGGCGATCCATTCGACGATGTCGATGCGCGAGGCGAGCAGGGCATCCACGATGTCGTCTTCGTTTTCCGGCGCGGCCTGCACGCCGATCGCGGAAGCACTGCTCATGCGGGCGCGCTCGGCGAACTGCAGCCGGTCGAGCAGCGCAGTTCGCCCGCTGGGCCCTGAGAGGATGACCACCTCGGCATCGCTCGCGACCTCGGCAACCCTGCTCGATGCCGCGTCGGCCTCCGAGCTCCACGGGTCGCGAACGTCGACCCGGGCTCGGGCCAGGCGTAGCGGCGTCGTGGTCGAGTCGAACACCCGGGAGTCCAGCACGGTCGTGCCGATGTTGAGCGGTCGAGAGAGCACGAAGTCCGCGATCGACTCCGGGTCGAGCTCGTCCGGGGGGAGGTCCTCGCCCGACCAGGCTGTAAGCGCGTCGCGCACGATCCGCTGTTCGAACGCAACCAGCTTGCGCGAGGTGACCCCGCCGCCGCGACTCATGTAGGCCGACATCAGCTGGGCGACCGGCAGGTCGACGCGCGACGCCAGGGACTCCCACCACCAGCGGCTGCGGTCGGCGAGATCCTGCAGCCGTTCGACCCGAGGCCGGCGCTCGCTCTCATACGCGGCGAGCGCGCCCTCGAGGTCTGTCGATGTAACCGATGTGAGAGCCTCGACCAGCGCAACGGAGTCGTCCATCGCCATCTTGGTCCCCGCGCCCACCGAGTAGTGCGCCGTGTGCGCGGCATCGCCGATCAGCACGACGTTGTCCCGGTGCCAGTGGTCGACCGTGACGGTGCGGAAGTGCATCCATCGTGAGCGATTGCCGAGCAGTCGTGCGCCGCCGAGAACGTCGCCGAAGACCTCCTGCAGGTAGGCAATGCTGCGCTCGTCCGAGTCGCCCACGGGAGTCGCGTGGGTCCAGGCATCCATACCCGCGCTGCGCCAGGTCTCGACCTCGGCCTCGACTCCGATCGTGCTCCGGTCGGCGCTGTACGGGTAACAGTGGATGTTGAACAGTCCGTCGCGGGTCAGGACGGGCGCGAACAGGTTGCTGGTGAGCTGGGTGTCGCAGCCGAGCCACATGAAGACCCCGCGGCCGGGTGTGACGTGAGCGCCAATGGACTCCCCGAGTTCGGCCCGCACCGAGCTGCTGACGCCGTCGGCCGCAATCACGAGCTCAGCGCCGTCGACGCCGGCGAGGCTGGTCGAGTGTCCGAACCGCACATCGGCACCGAGGGCGAGAGCGCGCTCTGTCAAAACGGTCAACAGCGTCGCCCTGGCAACGCCGAGAGCTCCGGCGTTGCCGTGGCTCCACGCGGAGTCGCTGCCGATCCGCAACTCCTGCGGGGGAACATCCACGCTGGCGGCCTTGAGCTGGTCGAAACTCTCCTGGTCGGCGCTTGCGATCATGTCCAGCGTCGTGCGAGTGAAGGCGACGCCGAATCCGAACGTCTCATCCGGGACCGACCGCTCGTAAACCGTCACCCGAGCCTCCGGATATGAGCGGCGCAACAGGATGGCGGCGAACAGCCCGGCGGGGCCGCCACCGATTATCGCGACGTCGCGCAGGAGCATGTCGCCAGTAAATACGAGATTGGCTTATCTGTCAAGAATTTGACAAGTGAGTCAGGTTTGAGGCCAATCCTGTACCGTGGCAGACATGATGTACGCGGAAGAAATCGAGATCGGCTCGCGATTCGACTTCGAAAGCTACGCGATGACGGCCGAAGAGATCACCACCTTCGGGGCCAAATGGGACCCGCTGCCTTTGCATCTCTCGGAGGACATCGCGGACGGCACGGCGTTCGGCCGACTCGTTGCGAGCGGCGTGCACACGCTCGCGGTGTTCCAGCGGCTCGCGGTCCTCGCGGCGTTCGCACAGTGGGACATCTTCGCCGGCCGCCGCCTCGACGACGTGAAACTGCTCGCCCCGGTTTTCCCCGGCGACTCCCTCACCGGCGGGCTCGAGGTGCAGGGTATCGAGTTCAACCATCCCGGGCGAGCACTCGTGACCTGCTTCGGCTGGCTCGACACGAGTCGCGGGCGCACGCTCGAGTTGGTGGCCGAGAGCTACGTCAACCGGCGACCGTGAACCGCTCGCGCAGCCACGGCGCGATGGGGCTAACCGTCACGACCAGGTTTCGATGATGGCGGTGTGATTGGGTGCTGTGGCGTACTTGCGATCATCGGTCAGCAGGGGCAGACCCAGCGACTCGGACAAAGCGACGTAGAACGCGTCGTAGGCGGTGAAATTGTTTCGAAGCTCCAGAACCCGTCGCTGGTGCGGCTGCATCGGGTGGCGCACGATTGGCAGATCTGCGAGGTCGTCGAGCATCTGCTGAGCGCGCGCCAGGTCGATCGCGATGGAGGGCTTCGACGTTAACGTCAGGCCCCGGATCGCAGAACTCACCTCAGCGTCGACCAGTGCGGGCGCATGCATGTACCGTTCTCGCCCGAAGCGCTCGCGCAGGCCCTGATCCCCACGACGATTGAGCAGCAGCCGTACGACAATCGACGCGTCGACAACTGTCATTGGCGTTCGTCAGCGCCAACAAGCGAGCGGACATCCTCTCCCGTCACCTCGACACTGGTTCGCCCGGCGATCCGCGCCAGCACGTCAGCCATCACCGGTCGAGACGTATCGTCGTGGATCAGCTCGCGAAGATAACTCGACAAGGACATGCGCCGGGAAGCGGCGCGCGCGCGGAGGATCTCCACCTCTTCCGAGGGCACTTCGCGCACCTGGATGATTTCGGTGCTCATTTACCCAGATTACTCGGCATTCATGCACGGTGCATGCAAATTACACAGGATAGGTCAACCGGCGACCGTGAACCGCTCGCGCAGCCACGGCGCGATGAGGTCGGCCGCAGCCTGGTAGCCCGTCGGTTCGCCCACCTCGATCCCCTGGCCGAAGTGCTGGCCACGAACGCGATGCCGCACCTTGTCCTTCGAACCGATCGCGGCGAACATCCGGTCCGCGTCCGCCGGATAGGCGGCCTGGTCGCCACTGAACTCGACGTAGATGGTGGGAGCGTGCACGCCCTGGGCACAGCGCTCGAACAGTGCGTTCGATTTGAGTCCTGACCAGGTCGACAGCCAGGAGTCCGGCGTGGTCAGCCGGCCGAAGCCGACCAGACCGTAGTTGATGAGATCGGGTCGGCGACCGAACAGTGAACCGTATGACCGATCGTTCGGGTCGATGCTCAGGTCGACGTAACGCGGGTCGGCGTCAGTGCGGTACGTCGTGATCAGCCGCGGGGCGAGCGCGGCCCGGCGGTCGGTGCTGTCCTCCGTGCGAGCGAATCGCGCGCGGGACTCCGCAGCTTCGGTCGCGAGCGCTGTGGCGACCGCGTCGAGATACTTGACCCGGCGCAGCTGGGCTTTGCGATACAGGTCGATGAACTCGGGCGTGTACGTCGACGAGCGCCCGGGAGGAGCGAAGCCGTTCGCCGGGTCGTACATGTTGAGTTCCGGGATGACCGAAAGCGGGTCGGCATCGTCGGCCACCGACGGATCGATGCAGTTCAGCAGCACGGCGCCCTGCCCGGGATGCGGCGCAAGAAAGATCATCCCGTCGGGCACCGGCATCTGCGCACCCGCGAGCGAGATGGGCCTGCCCGCAGGTGTCACGTCGATACGGAACTCGGGAACGATGAGCGCCTGCTCGGCGTAGTAAGCCATGAGCGTGCCACCCCCGGAGTGGCCGAAGAGAAGCACCGTCTCGAAGCCGAGCTCCTTCAGCCTGACCTGCCCGGCGGCGACATCCAGGATTGCCTGCTCGTGCACGAGGTTCAGGTCGTTGTTGGGCGACCTGGTGTCCTGGGTCCAGACCGACACGCCCATGTTGAGGAACCAGGAGATCATCGGATGGTGCGTCAGCGACTGCCTCGGGTGCATGAACGTCACCACAGTGGTGCTGCCGGGATGCCGGTGCAGGATGCCCTCGCACTTCGCGCCGTCGAAGGTGGTCACCTCATGCAGGCTGATGGTCACATCCGACGGCCGCTCGGTGCCGTCAACGGTCCGTCCCGCGCCGAGCCGGTCGACGGCGGTGTCGCTTGCCACGCCGCGGTCCTAGACGGTGGCCGGTTCGACGACGAGCGCGGTCTTGTCCCAGGTGGTGACCCGGCCGCCCCTGATCGCGGCGATGGAGCTGTACCAGAGCGCGTTGCGGCAACCGGTCGCCTTGCGGTCGATCGTGATCACGTCATCCGAACTGAGCTCGAAGTACGGCCCGCGACGACGCACGGTGATGGTCGGGTCCTGCGACGCGACCTCGGCCACCGGTCGAAAGTCGACGACGTCGAGAATGTAGAGCGCGGTCATACGAACGACACGTGCGCGGGCTCGTCGGCGTAGCGCTCGGCAATGATGCCGGCCTTGAGCGAGTAGAACTTCTCGAGAGTCGGCTGCGGGTCGTCGAAGACGGCCATCAGGGCATCCGCGCTGAGGTTCGCGTCGATGTCGTCCTCGACAGTGATCGCGCGCAGCGGGCGCGCAAACTCCATCAGGTAGCCGTTCGGGTCGGTCACATAGATGGACTCGACGGTCTCGTGCCGTACCTGCAGCTCGCAGGGCCACTCACTCGCGTCGAGGCGACGACGGTATTCGGCGAGGTCGTCTTCGGTGTCGACGTGGATCGCCAGGTGGCGCGCCTTGCGGATCAATTCTGGGATGTTCGTGTCGTGATACTCCTCGATGCCGAAGTAGTAGAAGAACGCGAGCCGGTCGCCCTGGCCGATGTCGAAGAAGAAGTGGATGAAGTCGGGGTGAGCCTCGGGGCCCCAGCCGAGCGCGCATGTGGCGTGCACTACGGGGAAGCCGAGCACGTCGCGATAGAAGTGGATGGTCGCCTTGGGGTCGAACGTCGGAAATGCCGCGTGGTCGACCCCGCGAACCGTGTGCTCAAGCTCAGTCATGGTCAGCTCCTTACACTGTCGGTGCGCTCCAGAGTAAACCCGGCTCGACAAATCTGTCAAACATTAGACACATCAGTCAGGATGCCTGCCGGCTGCTAGTCAGGACAGCGCCGCGTCCAGGTCGTTGAGGGCCGATCGCACGGACTGCACAGCTTCGCGGATGTCGCTGTTCGAGTTCACGGCCGCGCTGGCCTGCAGCATCGCGACCGCATTGTCGGCGATCTGCGAGGCGACCGGCTCGACCGGATGCTCGGTGCTCGGCTCGAACCACCAGGCCACCCAGTTGCACATGCCAAGCACCGAGAGCGCAGCGACCCGGCTGTCGCCCGCACGGAAGAATCCGCCCTCGATGCCGTCGTCGATGAGTTCGGTGACGAGCTTCAGCAGCGCGCGACGCCCGTTGAGATAGTCCTGTGCGAGATCGGGGGGCAGCACGGACTCCGACCGGTCGAGCAGTCGGAACCGAGTGCGGTTCGACGCCCGGTCGACGACCAGCAGGTAGGCGAGTTTGCGAAGCTTCTCCGGCGCCTCGATCGGCTCCGCGATGACAGCCTGCATGCGGGTAGCTGCCTCGGTGGCCATGGCGGAAACCAGGCGCTGCAGGATCTCTTCCTTGCTGCGCACGTAATAGTAGAGACCCTGCCGGCTGACGCCGGCTGCGTCGGCGATGTCCTGGGGTGTCGTGCCCGCGTACCCGCGCTCGGCGAAGAGTCGCGCCGCCTGCTCGTAGATCTGCGCCTCGATGAGCTCGCGACGCGGGGAACGTGCGCCGTCGGGATCGCTGCGGGCCGGTGCTGACATGTCTCGAAGTTTAGCCGCGAGACCGACTCGGCTACGGGGTATCGAGACCTCGGGATGCGCGGAACCGGACGGCCTCGTCGACGAACCAGTCGAGCGCATCCGGGTTGGCCAGCGCGCCGCGATCGACCTTCGACGCGTCGACGCCGCTGAACAGGCGCTTGATCGGGATCTCGATCTTCTTGCCGGCGTGCGTCACCGGGATGGCCGGTGCCACCAGGATCTCGTCGGGCACATGCCGGGCCGAGGCCTGCGCGCGGATGGCCGCGACGATGGTGGCACGCAGTGCATCGTCGAGCTCGACGCCGTCGGCCAGTACGACGAACAGCGGAAGGTAGTAGTCGCCGCCGGGCAGGTCGATGCCGAGCACGAGCGAGTCGCGCACCTGAGGAATCGTAGCGAGCGCGCCGTAGATTTCGGACGACCCGAGTCGCACGCCCGCGCGATTGAGCGTCGCATCCGACCGTCCGAGCACCTCGAAGGTGCCGTCGGCGCCCTCGAGCACCCAGTCGCCGTGGGTCCACACCCCGGGGAACTGCTCGAAGTAGGCGGCGCGGTAGAGCGAGCCGTCCTGGTCGCCCCAGAACCGCAGCGGCATGGACGGCATCGGCCGTGTGATGACCAGCTCGCCGACCTCGTCGATGACGGGCGTGCCATCCTCGGCTCGAACCTCGATCGCGACCCCCAGCAGCGCGCCCTGGATGCGGCCCAGCCTGACCGGCTCGAGGATGTTCGGCCCCACGAATGCCGAGCAGATGTCGGTGCCTCCGCTGGTGTCGCAGAGGTGGCTGCGTTCGCCGACCGAATCGTGGAACCACTCATACGTCGAGTCGGGCAGCGTCGACCCGGTCGACATGACTATTCGCAGTTTCGAGAGGTCGCGGTCCACGCCTGGCCTGAGGCCCGAACCCTGCACGAGCCGCAGGTAGGCGGCTCCCGTGGCCAGCATCGTGGCGCCGGTCGCCTCGACGATCTCGAACTGCCGGTCGAAGCCCGGGAACACTGGCGACCCGGCATAGGTGACCACGGATGCGCCGGCCATGAGGTTGCCGATGACGGTGTTCCACACCATCCACGAGGTGTTCGCGGCCACGTAATAGCGGTCGCCGATTCTCATGTCGAAGTGCAGGCCGAACATCTTGAGCGACTCGAGCGTCATGCCGCCGTGCCCGTGCACGATGCCTTTGGGCTTGCCAGTCGTGCCGGAGGTGAACAGCACCCAGAGCGGATGGTCGAACGGCACGGCCTCGAAGCGAGCCGGGGCCGGCACATCCACCAGGTCGGCGAACCGGAGCCGGCCGGGTGTGTCGTCATCGTCGGTCACGACGATCGTGTGCTCGAGCGTGAGGATGCCCCGCTCGACCTCGGCGAGGTGGTCGCGGCGGTCGAACCACGTGCCGTTGAAGTTGTAGCCGAGCGAGCCGATGAGCACCGTCGGTTCGAGTTGCGCCAGCCGGTCGACGGCCGCCTTCGCCGCCAGGTCGGGCGAGCAGATGCACCAGACGGCGCCGATGCTCGCCGAGGCCAGCAGCCCGATGATTGCCTCCGGCACGTTCGGCAGAACGGCGACCACGCGGTCGCCGCGACCGACACCCAGGCCCCGCAAGGATGCCGCGAACGCCGCGACCTTCTCGCCCAGCTGTCTCCAGCTGAGCTCGGTGCTGGTTCCGTCCTCCTCGAGGTGAACGATGACCGTATCGTCGGCCACCGCGGGGTTGGTCACGTGGCGCAGCGCATTCGCCGCGAAGTTCACGGACGCGCCCGGGTACCAGACGGCCCCGGGCATCCGCTCCTCGGCGAGTGCGGGCGAGTCGAAACCGGTGCCGACGACATCGAAGAACTCTCTCAGCGCATCCCAGAACCCGGACACGTCGTGCGTCGACCACTCGAGCGCCTCGCGATACGTCGTCAGCCGGATGCCGCGGTGCTGCTCGACCCAGGCCAGGAACTCCACGAACCGGCTGGCGGCCTTCTCGTCCTCGGTCGCCCGCCAGATGACTGTGGTTGCGTGCTCACCCGTGCCTGACACCTGGTGCTCCTAGACGAATGCGTTGCGAAGAGTTCCGACGCCCGCGATCGTACTCGTGAGCACGTCGCCCGGCCTCAGGAATACCCCACGCGCCATGCCGACTCCCGCGGGCGTTCCCGTGAAGATCACGTCGCCCGGCCGCAGGGTGACGACCTGCGACAGGTCGGCGATGATGCGTGCCACCGGGAAGATGAGGTCGGCGGTCGTGCCGTCCTGCACCGTCCAGCTGCCGCCGTGGTCGGCCGCGCTCGGCCCCTCGAGCACCGCGCCGATCGCGAGCGCATCCGGGGTCCCGATCTCGTCGAGCGTGACGATCGCGGGCCCGAACGGCGCGAAGTTAGGGAACGATTTGCCGAGGCTGAACTGCGGCGCGGGTCCCCGCCCCTGCACGGCACGCTCGCTGAGGTCCTGCCCCACGGCGTAGCCGGCGATGGCGGCGCGCGCCCCGACTTCGTCGACCTTGTGCACCGAGCGCGAGATCACCACGACGAGTTCGGTCTCCCAGTCGACCTTGTCGCTCGGCAGCTCGACGGTGGCGTTCGGCCCGGCGAGCGACGAGGCGAACTTGGTGAACACCACGATGTCGTCGGGGTGGGCGAGCTTCGCTTCGTCCGCGTGGTCGCGGTAGTTCAGGCCGATCGCGAACACCTGGCCGGGGTTCGGGATGGGCGCCTCGAGGTCGTCGGCCAGGAAGGATGTCGCGTCGCCGAAGTCGGCGGTTGTCGCCCACGCGCCGAACGCATCCCACTTCTCGTAGACGTCGAGCGGTGAGGGCCCGAAGCTGCCGTCGCTCGCCGTCGCGATGTCGAGCGCCCGGTCTGCGTCGAGCAGCACGGAACGGCCGGCCAGGTTGGCGATGCGCATCAGGCGCCTGCCGGGGCCGGCGGCAGCGGCACGCCATCGGCAAGGGCCGGGTCGGCCTCGATCTTGGCCGGCCACGGGTCGGGGAAGGTCACGGTCATGGCCGGAACGGCAGGGAAGTACTCGCCGGCACGAGCGCGCTTGTGGATCTCGGCCTGGTCGAGGCCAGCGGCCCTGGCCTCCACCATCTTCTCCGGGTCGAACTGCGGGCCGATCTGGTCTTCGGAGAATTCCTGCGACGCCCACATCCATTCCTTCGACAGCACCCAGTCGTTGAAGGCGTCGACCTGGATCTCGACGCCGTTGCCATCGGGGTCGGCGTAGTACATCGAGATGGTCATGCCGTGGTCGAGGCAGATGACGGGCACATAGCCGAGGTCGCGCAGCCTGATGTAGTTGTCGAGCCACTGGTCGAAGGTCGCGTACTCGAAGGCCGTGTGGTGGAGGCCCGCGCTGTGCGGCTTGTCCACCGGCGGATGCGTGCCGGGCAGTCGCAGCAGCGCGATGCGGTGGTTCGCCTCGTCGTTGGTCAGCCATGCGGCGTGTTCGGCGTAGTAGACGGGTTGAAGGCCGCAGACGGTCTCGTAGAACTTCACCATCGCGTCCACGTCCATGGTCATGAAGGTCGCGTGGTGCAGCTTCGGGACGACGAGGGGCCGCGGCTTCGGGGTGCGGAAGTATTCGCTGTGCTCGACGGGCATGGTGGGGATCCTCTCCTTTGAGTGTGGAACCATCACAACCGCTATTTAACGAAATGTCAATGGATTATCGATAATCTCTGGATTAGGCGGGAAAAGGTCGCTATGGTCGATTCCAGTCCAGTCCGCAGTGCAGCGATGAGGAGTGAGAGCCGTGTCCGATACGCCCGTGGTCATCGTCGGCGGCGGACCCGTCGGGCTGACCCTCGCGCTCGAACTCGCGTGGCACGGCGTCGCATCCACGGTCATCGAGTCGCGGCAGGTCATCGACCCGGCCCGCCCTCGCGCCAAGACCACGAACGCGCGCAGCATGGAGCACTACCGCCGGCTGGGCCTGGCACGGGTCATCCGCGATCGTGCGCCGCTGCGTTCCGGCTGGAGCCAGCGTGCCGTGTTCTGCACCTCGCTCATCGGCACCGAGATCACGTCGTTCGACGACGTCTTCGCGATCCGTCCCGAGCGCGACGACCTGTTCTCGGAGGGCGGCCAGCAGATCGCGCAACCGCTGCTCGAGCAGATCCTTCGCGAAGCGGTCGAGGCGAGTCCGCTGGCGACCCTGATCGTCGGCGGCCGGGTGGAGGGCGTCGACGAGCGACCGGATGGCGTCGTCGTCAGCTATCGAGACACCGAGGGCGCCGTGCAGCGCCTGCACGCCGCGTATGCGGTCGGAGCCGACGGCGCCGGCGGCATCACGCGCCAGAGCGTCGGCATCGGCATGGACCGCGGCGTCGACCTGCCGCTCAACGTGAACATCACGTTCACCGCGCCCGACCTGACCGCCACCAGCACATTCGGCCGCGCCATCCACTACTGGGTCATCAACGCCGAGACGCTCGGCGCGCTGATCCGGCTCGACGAGACCGAGACGTGGTCCGCCACGCTGACCCGCATCGACGACCCCGAGCACGCGGACCCCCACGCGCTGCTCGGCCGACTCGTCGGCTTCCCGGTCGACGCGGAGGTGCTCTCGACCGATCTCTGGTCGGCACGCCTCGCCGTCGCAGACGCGTATGCGACCGATCGCGTGTTCCTCGTCGGCGACGCTGCGCACCTCAACCCGCCGTGGGGCGGCCACGGCTTCAATACCGGGCTGGGCGACGCGGTGAACCTCGGCTGGAAGCTCGCCGCGACCGTGCAGGGCTGGGCGGGCCCAGGGCTCCTCGCCAGCTACGAGCCGGAACGCCGGCCGATCGCCGAGCAGACCATCGCGGTCGCGGCACGCAACATGACGGCCATCCCCGACGTGGTCTTCGAGACGCTTCGCGACGACCCCGCGCTCACCGGGCCGAAGGGGCTCGCAGTCTCGCGGGCTGTGCACGACTCCAAAGACAGCGAGTTCCACAGCCTCGGGCTCGTTCTGGGGTATGCGTATCCCGAGTCCCCGATCGTCGTCGGCAGCGGCGAGAAGCGCGGCGAAGTCGACCCCGCGCGAACCGATTCAGTCGGCTATGTGCCGAGCTTCGACGCCGGCGGTCGGATGCCGCATCGCTGGCTGCCCGACGGTCGCTCCGTCTACGACCTGCTCGCATCCGGATTCACCCTGTTCGCCGACCCGGACACCCGAGTGGCTGCCGATTTCGTCGCGGCCGCGGACCTCCGCGGCATCCCGCTGACCGTAGCCACGGGGATGCCCGGCGAGACACTGCTCGTGCGCTCCGACGGGCACATTGCGTGGCACGACAGCGGCGAGGCCGTGCGGGTCGACGACATCCTCGACACCGCCCGGGGCGCGAGCACGCCCGCACTGACCGCCCCACTGCCCGCCATCGAAAGGACCACGCAATGACGTCTCCTACTCCATCCGGCCCGACGATCCTCGGCGGGGTCACCGTCGTCGACACCCGCGACGGCTCGCTCAGCCCCAACCGGGATGTGCACCTGGACAACGGTCGTATCACCGCGATCGGCGATGCGGTTTCGGATGCTCCAGGCCGCATCGACCTGGCCGGCAAATTCGTCGTTCCCGGCTACGTCGACATGCACGCCCACGCGCTCAACTCCAAGGCCCCGCAGGGCGCACTGGCGCTCATGCTGGCCAACGGGATCACCGGTTTTCGCCAGATGAGCGGAAGTGCGAGACAACTCGGCGAGCGCCGGTCCGGTGCGCTGCCGCTTCCCGATGCGTCGCCCGCCCTGCTCGCGCTCACCGGCGACCTGCTCACGCCGGGCAACGCCGGCTCACCCGAAGCCGCGGTCGCCGCGGTCGCCGCGGGCGCGGCGGAGGGTTCCGACTTCATCAAGATCGCGGCGGTGAGCCCCGCCGCCTTCGCGGCCGCACAGGTCGAAGCGAAGCGGCTGGGCATCCGAATCGGTGGTCACCTTCCGGCCGCGATCGACCCCGTCGTCGCCGCGAACGCCGGGCTCTGGTCGATCGAACACATGGGACCGGGCATCGTCATGCTGGTCGCGTGCTCGACCGACGAAGACGCGATCCGTGCCGAGCTCGCGGGCGTACCCGAGTTGAAGCTGCCGCCCATCCGACTGCCGTTCATGGACAAGGTGGTCGGGGCGGTTCTGAGGCGACTCGTCGTGAACCCGATGCGCCGCCAGACGCCCGCGGCGGCCGACCAGATCCAGCACGCCATCGATACCTTCAGCGACGAGAAGGCGCGCAAGTTGGCGGCAGCGCTGGCAGCGAGCGGCACGTGGCAGGTGCCCACGCTCATCCGCCAGCTCACCACCGAGACGGCCGACCTGCCGCAGTTCCGCACCGACCCGAACCTGCGCTATGTGGCCAAACCGGCGATCAAGCTGTGGAACGACGCTACCGACACTTTCGAGAAGTTCCCGCCCGGGATGCGCGAGATCTTCCACCGCGAGTACGACCTGCAACTGCGACTGGTGAAGATCTTCGACGAGGCCGGAGTCAGGATGGCGGCGGGCACCGACTCCACGGGCGCGGGCTGGGTCATCGCCGGCTTCGCCCTGCACCAGGAATTCGAGGAGCTCGCCAGGGCCGGCCTTGCGCCGTTGCGCATCCTGCAGCTGGCGACCCTGAACGCCGCGCAGATGCTGGACGCGACGGACACCATGGGCACCGTCGAAGCCGGCAAGCTCGCCGACCTGGTCATCCTGCACGAGAACCCCGTCGCTTCCGTCGCGGCGCTGCACGGTGTCTCGGGTGTCGTGCGTGCCGGCCGGTACTACTCAAGCGCCGATCTCGACGCGCTCAAGCAGGGTGTCGAGACGGCGCGCTCGGTGGACCAGTAGGCGGCCGGGCAGAATCGAGGACCATGATGTCGCAACCCGTGTCGTACCCCAGCCGGGCCGTATTCGTACACGACAGCGTTCGGGCCGACATCCTGAGCGGAACGCTGGAGCCGGGAACTCCGCTGCGCCTGGCGGCCCTCGCGAAACGCTACGAGGTCAGCATGTCGGTGGTGCGGGAGGCGCTCACGCGGCTCGCCGAGCACAACCTCGCGGTGCTCGCCCCGAACCAGGGCTTCCGGGTCGTCGAGATCTCGCGCGCCGACCTGGTCGAGCTGACCGAGCTGCGCACCAACCTGGAGGGGATCGCGCTCGCCCGCTCGATCGAGCGTGGCGATGTGCACTGGGAGGCCCAGGTGGTCTCGGCGCACCACGTGCTCGAGCGGGCGACGATGGCGCGGGACGACGGACTGGGCAGCACGGATGAGTGGAGCGAGGCCCACGCGGACTTCCACGCCGTACTCGTGTCGGCCTGCGAGAGCCCGCGCCTACTGTCGATCACGCAGTCGCTCCGGAACAGCGCCGAGCTGTATCGCCAGCTGTCGGCGCTGAAGACGGCCGAGTCCGGCCGCGACCTGCTCGCCGAGCACCGCGAGCTGATGGAGCTCGCGGTCGCCCGCCGGGGGGACGAGGCTCGAGTCGCGCTCGCCCGGCACATCGAGCGCACCACCGAGCTGGTGCTGGCCAGCGCACTCCGGGAGAGCTGACCGGCCGGCGCCTCTGCTGCTGTTACGGTCACTGGGTGGAGTTGAATCCGTCGACCTCGAGCGCTGCCGCGCGCTTCGGCGCGACCGGGCTGGTCGTGCTGGGCCTCATCTGCCAGGAGCTCGGCGCGGCGATCGCGGTCACCCTGTTTCCTGCTGTCGGCGCAACCGGGATGGTGCTGCTGCGACTGCTGTTCTCGGCGGCCATCCTGCTGGTCGTCTTTCGGCCGTCAGTACGCGGGCGCTCCCGCGGTGACTGGCTAACCGTGATCGGGTTCGGGCTGGTGCTCGCCACGATGAATGCGCTCTTCTACACATCGCTGCTCACCCTGCCGCTGGGAGTCGCGGTGACCATCGAGCTGCTGGGCCCACTCGTGCTCTCCGTGGTGATCAGCCGTCGCCCGTCGGCGTGGCTGTGGGCCGTGCTCGCCCTGGCCGGCGTTGTGCTGCTGGGAGTGAGCGGCTTCGGGCACCAGTTCAACCCCGTGGGTGTCGCGTTCGCCGCCGGGGCCGGCGGGATGTGGGTGTGTTACATCCTGCTCTCGGCGCGCACCGGCCAACGATTCTCGCGCCTCGACGGACTGGCCATCGCCATGTCGATCGGCACACTCGCCGTCGCGCCGGTCGGCATCCTGACCGCCGGTGTCGCCCTGCTGAAGCCGGTCGACCTGGCACTCGGACTCGCCGTTGCCGTGCTCTCGTCGACGGTGCCCTACGGGCTCGAACTCATCTCACTGAGGCGGCTTCCGGCCGCGACGTTCTCGATCCTGCTCAGCCTTGCCCCCGCGATCGCTGCCCTTGCGGGGCTGGTCGTGCTACGGCAGCACCTCAGCCTGCTCGGGTCGGCCGGTATCGGCTGCGTCGTCATCGCGAGCATGGGCGCCGTCCTGGTAGCCGCGCGGCGAGCGCGCGCCTCCGACGTCGTCCCGCCCGAGCCTGTGCCCTAGGGCTACTCCTCGAGTGCATGGATGTGCACGCCCTGCACCACACGGTTGACGTCGCCGCCGGGAAACGGATTGTCGGGCGTGAGCCCCAGGCGGGCCGAGAAACGCAGCGCCAGCAGCTGGGCGTAGACGACGAGGGCGATCGCGGCGAAGGCGTCGGGAATGTCTTCGGCGTCGCGCAGGATCCAGGAGTCCTCGTGCGGCTCGGCAAGGGGCGACGCGCTGATGGCGATCACATTCTGCGCAGCGCCTCCGCGCAATTCGGCGAGGATGTCGAGGTCGTACTGGCGGGTATACGGGTCGCTTGACACGTAGACGACCACGAGCGTTCGCTCATTGAGGATCGCCTTCGGGCCGTGCCGAAAACCGAGCGCGGTGTCCGAATAGCCCACCACACGCCCGGCGGTCAGTTCCAGCAGCTTGAGCGCGGACTCACGAGCGAGACCTGCGAGCGCGCCACTGCCCAGGTACACCACGCGTTCGATCGCGCGCCCGGCAAGGGATTCGACCGCCAGTTGCTGAGATTCCAGGATGAAACGACCGGCCCCGACCAGGGCGGCAACGGCCTCGTCATTCGCGCCGCCGAAGACGAGCAGCACCGAGAGCAGCATCGAGGTGAAACTCGAGGTCATCGCGAACCCTTCATCGTTCGCCGCCTCCGGCATCAGCAGCACGTGCGAACCCGGCCGTCCGGAGTGCTGCCGGAACAGGGCCCCGCTGTCGTCGCAGGTCAGGATGAGGTGGCTCACGTCGCTCAGCACCTGGTCGGCCAGTTGGGTCGCAGCAATCGACTCGGGGCTGTTTCCCGACCGCGCGAACGACACTAGAAGGGTGGGCACATCCTCAGGGAAGCTGTCGCGCGGGTCTGCCACGATGTCGGTCGTGGCGACCGCATCCACCTGCCGGCCGAGCATGCGCGACAGCGTCGGCGCTGCAATCGAGCCGACGAAGGCGGAGGTGCCTGCTCCGGTCAGCACGATACGAAGGCCGGGACGCTCGAGCAGCCGATCGAGAAAGGCGTCCAGCTCGACGCGTCGCCCTTCGACGATCCGGGACACGGCAGTCCAGACCTCTGGCTGCTGGTCGATTTCACGAACCGTTGCGGTCGCGCCCGGAAGCACGTCCTGGTCCGCGGGAAGTCGTGACACGTGATGCTCCTTCAGGTGGTGATACTGGTCGAGGTTTCGAGAGCGCCGAGCGAACAGGCGGCGGCATAGGGCCGAAGGGCATCCCGGATCTTGTCGATGACGAGTGCACGCGGATGGGCATCGAGGCGCCCCTCACGCACCCGCGCATACTGGTCGGGCAGGAACTGGCTGATGAGTGGCAGCGGGATGGGCTGCGTCGCGAGATTCGAGTACAGCCGTTCCTCGGCACGCACCACGACGGGATCTGGCCAGTAGTAACGCAGGCGGTCGCTGTAGCTGAACCGGCGAGCGATTCGCTGCTGCTCGGGGCTGCCGTCGTAGTAGCCGCTCCAGTACTCGGGCCGAGCGAGCATCCGACGCTCCAGCACCTCGGCGAGGTACGAGCGCTCCTCCTCGGGAACCAGCTCGCGCTCGATCTCCTCGAGCGCGAACAGCGCCTCGCGCATGGCGAAGGTCAGCCCCGGGCCCACCTTGAGTATGGCCCAGTGGTCTTCGACCAGTTGTCGCAACCCCGCCGCCTGCTGGTAGTCGGTCGAATGGGCCTCGAACACGAGCCCGGGCTGGTCGTCGAGCACCGTTCGCAGGTCGCCGGTTCCGTCGTGACGGTAGTCGATGACCCGCAGGTGGTCGAACTCGACCGCGGGTTGCACGACGAGCGCGATGATCCGCGGCCACACCGGGTCGAGGCCCGCCTCGCCGAATGCGATGCGATGGCGATCGAGTGTCACCCGAGCCGCCTCGGCGCTTGTGGGTACGAGCTGCTCGAGGGTTTCGTGCGCACCTCCGGGCACCGGCACTTCGGTGCCGATGACGTACAGCAGGTCGTGAGTGATTCCAGCGCGAACGGCGGCGTCCTCCGCGACTCGCACGAGCCGCGCCGTTCTGGCCGCCACCAGTTCGTCGCCGGCGGGCACCGGATCCCCCGCACACGACATGCTGCAGTCGATGTGGATCTTGCTGTAGCCCGCCTCGACGTACGCGGCCACCAGGTCTTCGGCCTTCGCCATGGCGGACTCGGCCGGCTCCTTCTGCCATCGGTTCGGCCCCAGGTGGTCGCCGCCCAGCACGATCCGGTCGCGGGGGAAGTCGCAGCCGTCGGCGATGCCGAAGACCAGCTCGCGAAAGTCTGCAGGGCGCAGTCCGGTGTAACCGCCGAACTGGTCGACCTGGTTCGAGGTCGCCTCGATCAGCACATACGAGCCGTCGTCTGCGGCCTGACGCAGTGCGGCCTCGAGGATCGTCGGGTGCGCGGAACAGACCGAATAGATACCTACCGCTTCCCCCGCCTTGTGCCGGCGGATCGTGTCCCACAGCTCGTTCATTCGCCCGCTCCCTTCGGTGCCTGCGCCGTGCGGATGGCGAGGGCAAACTGCGCCACGGTCGCCGCGACGGCTTCGCGTGCTTCGGCCAGGTACTCACGCGGATCCGTGAGGGCCGGCCGGTCCTCGAGAACCCGACGCACCGCATCCGTGTAGGCCACGTTGAGTGCGGTGCCGACGTTGACCTTGCGAATGCCGGCCGACACCGCTGCGACGAGCTCGTGCTCGGGGACGCCGGATGAGCCGTGCAACACGAGCGGAACGGCAACGGCCCGCGCGAGGCGGCCGACGAGGTCGAGGTCGAGCCGGGCGTCCCGGCTGGTCATGGCATGCGAACTGCCGATGGCCACGGCGAGCGAGTCGATGCCGGTCTGCTCGCTGAAGTCGCGCGCGTCGTCGGGATCGGTGCGAGCGCCATGGGCGTGTGCGCCGTTCTTGCCCCCGATCTCGCCGAGTTCGGCCTCCACCCACAGACCCGCCGCGTGCGCCAGCTCCACAGCGTCGCGAGTGCGCGCCAGGTTCTGATCGCGGTCGGCCGTGGAGAAATCCACCATGATCGAGCTCACACCGAGCCGCTGCGCGTCGTCGATCAATCGGCGCGCGAACTCGAGATCCTCGATGTGGTCAAGGTGCAACGACACCGGCACCTGCGCGGCCGCCGCCAGTCGGGCGCTCGCAAAAAGGATCGGTTCGACCGGTTCGCCGTGGTAGCGCAGAGCCCGTTCGCTGAACTGCAGGATGCCCGAGGTACCGGAGCGCTCGAGCCCGAGCACTGCGCCCTCGGCATGTTCGAGCGTGATCACGTTGAACGCCGGAACCGCCGAGCCCCGGGCGACCGCGCGATCGACGAGTTCGGATGTCGTTGCCGAGGTCATTCGGTTGCTCCGGTGAGTTCGTCGACGGCCGCGAGCGCCAGCAGGTGCGCTCCGACGTTGCCGGCCATGTCGCCGAGCTCCGCCTGCACGAGTCGAGGCTCTCGCTGCCATACCAGCCGCGCCGCGAGGGCCGCGCGCAGCGGGTCGAGCAGCAGGTCGCCCGCCCCGGATAGACCCCCGCCCACGACGATGAGGTCGGGAGCGAGCAGGGTCACGTAGCTCGCCAGTGCGCGGGCCATCGCCTCGACGGCCTCGGCCCAGACGCCCGCCGCGATCTCGTCTCCCGCCAGCATCCGGTCGACGACGGGCTTCGCGCCGGATACAGTGACACCGCTGCGCTCGCCGTAGATCCTCGCGATCGAGGGTCCGGTGGCCACGGTCTCGAGGCATCCGACCAACCCGCACGCGCAGGGCCGGCCCGAGCCGACGTCGAGGTGGCCGACCTCGCCCGCGAAGGCACCGTCGAGTGAATGGCCCTCGACCACCATGGCCCCGGAGATGCCGGTGCCGATGGGCACGAACAGAAAGTCATCGAACCCGCGTGCCGCGCCCAGCAGGCGCTCGGCCCGACCCCCGGCGCGAACGTCGTGGCCGAATCCGACGGGCAGTCCGCTGGCGTCCGCCATGATCCGGCGAAACGGCACGTCGCGCCACCCGATGTTCTCGGAGTACAGCGCGATGCCCCGGTGCTCATCGACGGTGCCGGGAACGACGAGCCCGAGCGCGCCCGCCTCGGGAGCCTCGGCGAGCAACTCGGCAGCGGCATCCTGCACTGCGCGCTGCACGGCGTCCGACCCCTCGTGGCGAGGCGTGGGCCAGCGGCGAAGGGTCGAGACCTCGCCCGCCGAGTTGCGGATGGCGCCCTTGATCTCGGTGCCGCCCACATCGATCGCTATGGTCGCAGGAAGGGCGCCCATCACTTCACGCTCCCGGCGAGCAGTCCGCTGACGATGTAGCGGTTCAGGATGAGGGCGATGACCGCGGGAACCCCGAGCGCCAGGATGCCCGCGGCGCTCAGCAAGGTGTACGGAACGAGATGCCGACCCTCGAGCGAGGCGATCACCACCGTGAGTGGTTGTGTGGAGATATCGCTCGAGAGCACGAGTGGGAAGAGGAACTGCCCCCACGCGAACAGGAAGGTGATGATCGCCGTCGAGATGACACCGGGCCGGGCCAGAGGCAGCACCACATGGGTCAGCACCTGCATCCGGCTCGCTCCATCGATCTGTCCGGCCTCCTCCAGCGCGATGGGGAGACTCAGCATGTAGTTGTACAGGATCCAGGTCGCGAGCGGCAGGAATCCGGAAACGTAGACGAGCACGATTCCGAGGTAGGTGTTCACCAGTCCGAACGCGCTGAGAATCCGGTAGAGCGGAATGAGCGTTGTATACGCGGGAAAGGCCATGGTGGCGAGCACGCCGTAGAACAGCACCGTGCGCCCGCGGAACCTCATGCGCGCGAACGCGTAGGCGGCGAGCGTCGCGAGCACGACGGTGACCACGGTCGCCGACGCGCACTCGAGAAAGATGTTGCCGGTCGATTGGCGGATGGACTGCGCCAGGTCGGAATTGCCGCTGAGCAGAGCTGCGAAGTTCGCGAACGACGGCGATGGCGGAAGGTAGTTCGACGGTTTGGAGGTCGCCTGGGCGTCGGTCTGCAGGCTGATGTTGAGTGCCCAGTACAGCGGCACGAGCGTCCAGATGAGGATGAACAGAATGCCGATCCGCCGGGGCCACGAGCCCTTCTTCATAACCTTCCTCATCAGAATTCCACCGGCCGGTAGACGAGCTTCAGCACGAGGAACGACGCCAGCAGAGTGATCAGCGTAATGACGAGGGAGAGCGCGTAGCCCTCGCCGAAGTTGAGGTTCTGGAAGCTGATGAAATAGGTCTCCATGGTCAGCGAAACCCCGGTCGAGGCAGACCCGTTCAGCACGTACGGCTGGTCGAACACGTTCAGTGTCGCAATGATCGCCTGCACCATGGCGATCGTGATGCCGGGGCGGGCGAGCGGAAGGGTGATGCGTCGAAAGGTCGCCCAGGGCGAGCTGCCGTCGAGATCGGCCGCCTCGTAGATGTCGGCGGGGATGTTCTGCAGCGACGCGAGGATCAGCAGGGTCGAGAGCGGAGTGATCTGCCAGACCTGCACCAACTCGATGCCGAAGATTGTCGACAGCTGGTTCTGGCCGAGGAACACCAGGTAATGGTCGATCAGGTGCAGCGAGGTGAGCACGCTGTTGAGCAGTCCGGAGTTGCTGTCCCAGATGCTGCTCCACACGATGCCCTCGACGACCCCGGGCAGCGCCCATGGCAGGATCAGGATCGCGATGAGTATCGAGCGCCCGAAGAACCGCTTCTGCAGTACCACCGCGAAGATGATCGCGAAGACCGTTGAGAGCGCGACACCGATGACCAGGTAGATCGCGGTGTTCACCATGCTCGAGGTGATCGCGTCGTTCGCGAACAGCGCCTCGAAGTTGCCGAACCCGATGAACGCGTCGGGCGGATCGAGCGGGTTCACGCGGAAGAACGACTCCACGATCGTGAACAGCGCCGGGATCAGCGCAAGGCACACGATGAACAGGGTCAGCGGGGCGACCAGCGCGTAGGGCAGGAAGTCGAACCCGCGGCGCAGGCGACTGCCAGGGATGACCGTTGTCATCGACTCATCTCGTTGTCGGTTGATTGGGGACGCCGGCCGTGCCGGCGTCCCACCAGTGTGGTCCTACTTCTTGGCGAGCGAATCGGCGGCCGCCGCGATGGCTTTGATCGCCGCATCCACGGTCATCGAGCCGGTCGCCGCCGCATGCAGGTTCGTGTAGACCGCGCTCGAGAACTGCGGGTACCAGACGGGCGCTCCGTCGGGGAAGACGGGCTTGCTGGTCTTCAGCAGGGTCGACAGCTCATCGCCGCCGACCAGGTCTCCGCTCGCGGTCAGCTTCGACAGGCCGCTCAGCCGCGACGGCAGGAAGTAACCCGGCATGACCTTCGACGGACCGTTGACTCCCGCGAAATCCGCCTGGTTCTGTGCGGTGGTGAACCACTCGATGAACTTGGCCGCGGCAGCCGGGTACTTCGCCGTCTTCAGGATTCCGATGCCGTCCGGGTTGCTCACGTTCGCGGCGGTGCCGTCGACTCCCGGGGTCGGGATGTATTCGACCTGCTTGGCCACAGACGACGAGGCGGGCACGTCATAGAGGCTGCCGACGTTCCCCGAGTAGTCGCCGAAGGTGCTCGCAACGACACCCTTGGCCATCAGCGTCTGCTGGCCCTGGCTGTCGGAGACGTTGATGTTTCCGGCGGGCACCAGCCCGGACTTGATCGCGTCGACCATCCACTGCGCCGCCTTGTAGCCGGCGGAGTCCGGCGACGTGAACTGCGGCTCGTCCTTGGCGTTCAGGATGGTGCCACCAAACGCCTCGGTCGTCTCGTACCAGTAGGTCGAGAGCCCCTCGGCGGCGGCAAACGGGATGTTCAGCGGTGTCTGCGAGACACCCTTCGACTTGATGGTCTGCAGGTCTTTCGTGTAATCGGCGATAGTCGTCGGCATGGTCGTGATGCCCGCCTTGGCGAACTGCGACTTGTTGACCGTGGTCACGAGGTACGAGGAGTCGAACGGGATGCCCACGACCTTGGCCTGGTAGGTGAACGACGACAACTGCGGCATGTCCGCGGCGAGCGCCTTGGTGTCGATGTACTTCTCCATCGGAACGAACCAGCCGAGCTTGCCCTCCTGGCCGACGCGCGACCAGTCCACATCCGTGGCATCCGCGAAGTAGGTGTTCGAGGTCGAGGCCGCGGCGATCTTCGTCTGCAGGCTGTCCCAGTCGATGGTGGACCACTTGACAGTGATTCCCGTGCTCTTGGTGAACGCGGCCAGCGAGGCCTTGGGCGGCGGGGCACCGAACAGGGCAACGGTGATCGTGACTCCCTTGGTCTGCGACGATCCGCCGGCGGCCGACGAACTACAGCCCGCTGCGAGCAGGCTCACGGCAGCAACGCCCGCGACCAGGGCCCCTGCCCTCACATGATTCCGCTTCAATCTCATGGCACTTCTTCTTTCGGGAGGCTGGGAATGGCGCCGGCAAAATCGGGGTGCGACCGGGCGCTGCTGGACGGGGCAATGTTTGCACATAGTGCGCACTACTGCAACGAAGGTCCGCCTATTCTCGAGGTTTTTCGACGTTTTGCGCAATAATAACTGCTCATTTTGCGCAAACACTCATTCATATTGAGCGGATGCGCTATCGTGTGATCGTGCCGCGCAAACAACGACTCAACCAGATCGTGTCCGCCGTCATCGATGCGGGCAACCTCGATGTGACGACCCTCGCCGAACGTTTCGACGTCTCCGAGGCGACGATCCGGCGGGATCTCGAGCTGCTCGAAAACCAGCGACTGGTCAGCCGAACGCGTGGCGGCGCCGCGACGAATGTCGCGTTCAACGACCTGCCGCTCGGCTACAAGACAGCACAGGATCTGGCCGAGAAGCGCCGCATCGCCGAGCACGCCCTCACCTATCTCGATGGCGCGCGCGTGGTCGGCATGACCGGCGGCACAACCGTGACGGAATTCGCACGCGGCCTCATGAACCGCGACGGGCTGACCGTCGTGACGAACGCGCTGAACATCGCCACCAATCTCCTCGGCAATCCGGGGATGCGGGTTCTCGTCGCCGGCGGCGAGGCGCGCAGCAGCAGCCTCGAGACCATCGGACCCGTCGCCGAGGCTTTCTTCGGCGACTACAACGTCGACGTCGCGTTTCTCGGGGTCGACGGCGTAGACCCGGTCGCGGGCTGCACCAACTACGATCCCGTGGGTGCGCGGGTCAATGGTGCGCTGCAGGTGCGGGCGCGGCTCACGGTCGTGCTCGCCGACGCTACCAAGATCTCGCGGGTGGCACTTGCCCAGGTCTGCCCGCTGTCCGAGGTCGACGTTCTCGTCACCGACAGCCGCGCACCCCAGGATGTCGTCGCACGCATCCGGGCGCTGGGTTGCGAAGTGGTCTGCGTCTGAGCTGCAGGCGGCCTAGTGCCGATCGAGCAGCGCGAGCGAGACCTCCCAGAGCCGGCGCGCCGCGACCGGGTCGAGCGCGTAGGGCGCGACGCCTCGCCTGATGCCGGGCACAAGCGGTCCCGCCTCGTTGCAGTCTTCGAAGTACCGGCCACCGATTCCCTCGAGCAGCGGCGAAGCGGCGAGCAGCACCGAGGTCGCCGCGCCCTGCTCGACCGTCTTCACCGATACGCCGGCGCTGTTGACGACTCCGGGTGCTGGCGCTGCCGGTGTTGGCGCTGACACGGTTGCGGCAAGATGCCGCATGAGACCGGTGTCGGGAATGCGCCCGGGGTTCAGCGCATTGGCGACGATGCCGTCCCGCGCCCAGCGCTTGGTCGCTTCGACGGCGAACAGGATGTTGGCGGTCTTCGACTGGCCGTAGGCGACCCACGGGTCATACGCGCGACGCTCGAACTGGATGTCGTCGAAATCGACGTTCCCGTTGATGTGACCCACGGAGCTGACTGAGACGATTCGCGCGCCGCCGGACGCCGCCAGCGCACCGTGCAATCCGAGTGCGAGAGCGAAGTGGCCCAGGTGGTTAGTCGCGAACTGCAACTCCCACCCGCGAGCGGTGCGCTCGAGCTGCGGCACGGCCATGATTCCCGCGTTATTCACGAGGATGTCGAGCTCGCCCGTCCAACCATCGACGAAGGCGGTTATGGATGCGGTGTCTGAGAGATCAAGGGGACGAGCATCCACGTTGTTGTTGCCGGTCGAGGTCGCAATCTCTGCGACCACCAGCGCCGCCGCATCCAGGTTGCGGGCAGCGATCGTCACCCCGGCTCCCGCGTTCGCGAGGGCGCGTGCAGTTTCGACACCGATACCGGACGAGCCGCCGGTCACAATGGCCCGGCGGCCCGAAAGGTCGATGCCCTCGACCACCTCCGCCGCGGTCGAACCAGCGCCGAAGGGAGTCGTAAGCAGGGCGGATGACACCGTTACTGGGTCAGCTGCTCTTCGCGGTGCGGCAGCTTCCAGCCCGGACGCACATAGTGGCAGGTGTAGCCGTACGGGTCCTTCTCGAGGTAGTCCTGGTGCTCCTCCTCGGCCTCCCAGAACGGACCGGCGGGCTCGACCTCGGTGACGACTTTCCCCGGCCAGAGTCCGGAGGCATCCACATCGGCGATGGTCTCGAGCGCTACGCGCTTCTGTTCCTCGTTAGTGTAGAAGATGGCCGATCGGTAGCTGCGGCCGACGTCGTTGCCCTGGCGGTTCTTAGTCGACGGGTCGTGGATCTGGAAGAAAAACTCCAGCAGGTCGCGGTAAGAGATCAGCGACGGGTCGAAGACGATCTCGACGGCCTCGGCGTGGTCGCCGTGGTTGCGGTAGGTGGCATTCGGTGTGTCCCCACCCGAGTAACCCACGCGGGTCGAGAGGACTCCGGGGCGGCGGCGCAGCAACTGCTGCGCTCCCCAGAAACATCCGCCGGCGAGGATGGCGGTCTCAGTTGTTGCCATGATTAGGACTCCTTCGAAGTGAAGAGGCTGCGGTAGTCACCGTAACCGGCGGACTCCAGCTGGTCGACCGGGATGAACCGGAGCGCCGCGGAGTTGATGCAGTACCGCATACCGCCATCGTCGATGGGGCCGTCGTCGAACAAGTGGCCGAGGTGACTGTCGCCGTTGGACGAACGAACCTCGGTGCGGCGCATGCCGTAGCTGTTGTCGTCGTGCCTGATCACGTTCGCGGGATCGATCGGCCGGGTGAAGCTCGGCCATCCTGAACCGCTCTCGAACTTGTCGGTGGAGGAGAACAGCGGCTCACCGGACACGATGTCGACGTAGATTCCGTCGTCATGGTTGTCCACATACTCGCCGGTGAAGGCGGGCTCGGTTGCGCTCTCCTGGGTGACCGCGTACTGCTCAGGGGTGAGCCGGGCGATCGCGTCCGGGTTCTTGGTGTACGTAGAAGTAGTCATTGGGGTGTAGCTCCTTGTTTGTGCCGCTGGCTGCGGCCCTCACGATGTATAACACCGAGGTGCAGCCAAAAGTTCCCGGCGTTGATCCCAGCGTGCTACTAGTTGCGCGTCTTCGCTACCCGCAGTGTGAGAGCAGATCGCACCATGGGCCATTCACCGGCCAGGATGGAGAAGACCACTGTGTCGCGCAGGGTGCCGTCGCGCATCCGGCTGTGTGAACGCAGTACGCCGTCTTGTTTTGCACCGAGGCGAGCAATTGCTTCGCGCGACTGGAAGTTCATCCAGTGCGTGCGGAATTCCACCGCCGGGCAGCCGAGCGTGTCGAAAGCGTGGCCCAGCAGCAGCAGCTTCGAGTCGGGGTTGGTGCCGGTGCCGTGCACCGAGGCCGCGTTCCAGGTCGAGCCGATCTCTACACGCGGAACCGCCGCATCGATATTCATATAGGTGGTCATGCCGATCACGCGCCCGGGTTCGCCGGTGGTCTCGTCGCGCAGCCGGGTCGTGAACGGAAGCATCGATCCCTTCTGCTGCAAGCCCAGCCGCCGGTCGATCTCGGCGGTCATCTCATCGGGCGTTGGAACGCTCGTGTACCAGAGGTTCCAGAGTTCGCCGTCCTGTGCCGCCGCGACGAGTCCGTCGTGGTGGTCGTGACTCAGCGGTTCGAGCACGACGTATTTGCCGACAAGTGTGACAGGGGTGATCGCGGTTGCCATACCCCGAGTTTGCCGCATACCGGGCGACGAATTCGTTGCCGCGGCGGTCACGACGGATTCACACCGAACGTTCTCGCCAGGGTCTCGATTTTGCGCGCCCGTCCCAGTCGGGGCAGGTCGCTGCCGTCTCGAACCACCTGGCCGCGCGCCTCGAAGTCGGCGAGAAAGTCGCGAGCCCACATGACGTCGCTCGGGGTGGGACTGATGACCTCGTTGATGACTGCGGTCTGCGAGGGGTCGAGGCACAGCTTGCCGGTAAGCCCCAGCGACACCGTGGTCTCGGACTGTTCCCGAAGCACCGGATGACTCGACCCCACAGTCGGCCCGTCGATCGGGCCCGGAAGGCCTCCGATTCTGCTCGCGATCATCACCCGCTCGTAGTGCGCACCGCCATCACCCGTGCCCGCACGCTCGACGAACTCGCCGCGGCAACCGCGCTCATCGTGCCGACCCTCATCGACCTGCACGACGCCGACATGTCGTCCCGCCAGCTGGGCGCGATTCACGCCACCATCGTCGAGTCCGCGCTGCGGCAACTCATCGAGCTCACCACCTGGCAGGCGACACTGCCTGCGGCTCACACCTGGCTGCTGCTGGGTTCACATGCGAGGCGAGAGCCGTTGCCGGGCAGCGACCTCGACACAGCGTTCGCCTGGCGCGCCCGACCGGGCGACGAGGCCAACGCCGACACGATCCGCGACGGGCTCGCCGCGGTACTGGGTCATCTGCCGTCGCTCGGTTTCGAGCCCTGCCCGCACGACGCCAATGCTTACTACCCGCTGTTCAGCCGCTCGATGGAGGCATGGGGGCGGGTGGCGAAGACCTGGGCCGAAGACCCCGCCGAGTCGGGCTACCTGCTGCTCGCGTCCACAATCCTCGATTGCCGTCCCATCACGAACCCCGAGCTGGCCGGGCAGCTGGTTTCGAGACTGCTCGCCCGGCTGCGCGGCGACGAATTCCTGCGCGCCATGCTCCGATTCGCGCTCACGGAGAAACCGCCGGCGGGCTTCGTGCGCGGGTTCGTCGTCGAGCGTTTCGGCGAGCGGCACGGCCAGCTCGACTTGAAGCGCGCTGGCCTGCGGCCGATCGTTTCCCTGGCGCGTGCACTAGCTCTGCGCGCGGGCGACACGTCCGGCACCACCCTCGAACGACTCGATCGCGCGGCCCTCGCGGGTCTGCTCTCGCCGGAGGAGGCCGAGACGCTCAAGAGCGTTTTCCTGCTCTGTTACGACCTGCTGCTGGATGCCGCGATCGACGCGGCTCGAGCCGGCGAACCGGCCGCCGGGCTGCTGGCGCCGGGCGACCTGGAGCCGCTGCGCCGACGCTACCTGCGCGACGGCTTTCGCGCCATCGAGCGCATCCATGATCGCCTCGCCGCCGACCGGCACCTGGCGAGCGCCTGATGCGCGCTGTCGGTGGAGCGCGGGCGCCGATCTCGCCGCGCAGGACGACCTCCTGGGCCGAAGCGAGTTACTGCGTTCTCGACTTCGAGACCACTGGTCTGGACCCGCTGCACGACCAGATCCTGTCGTACGGCCTTGTGCCGATCGAGAACGGTCGCATCCTCAGTTCGCGGGCTCAGTACGGTCTGGTCAGGGCCGACATTCCGGTGCCGGCCCGATCCATCCTGGTCCACTCACTGCGCCAGTCTGATCTGGCGAACGCCCCCACGCTGGCCGAGGGCCTCGACGCGATTTTCCACGCGCTCGACGGCCGCGTTCTCGTTGCGCACGCTGCCTGGGTTGAGCGGGGGTTTCTGGCGCAGGCCGCTGTGCAGCACAATCGAAGTACCCGGGCCGGCAAGCTCAGGGTCGTCGACACAGCCGTGCTGGCCGCGCGATGCCTCGACCTGCCCCCACTTCCACGAGGTCACAGCATCGCGCTCGAGTACCTAGGGTCCCGGCTCGGCGTGCCGATCCACACACCGCACAACGCACTCGGCGACGCGATGACGACCGCCCAGGTGTTCCTGGCGTTGGCCTCGAAGCTGTCGCGTGACCGCGTGCTGAGCGCGAACCGGCTCGTATCGCTGAGCCACACTCGGTAGCGATCCAGGCGATGACGACCCGATCGTCGAACGCAGCCGCGCCCCCTAGTCGGATTCGACGGTGTAGTCGGATTCGACGATGCCCAGCGGTGCGAGCGGGGCACCGCTGACGCCGACCAGGAGGTCGACGGTCTCGCGCAGACGTGTCGCCAGCGGCGCATCCGAGCTGTTGTCGTCGTGCATGACTCGGCCCAGCGCCGACATGACCAGCGAGACGGCGAGCTCCGCCTGCTCGCTGGTGGCCGCGCGTTCTGAGGCGAGCGCGATGTATTGCCCGCGCACCTCCACCATCATCTGCGACAGGATCGTCAGAAGTTCGGGGCGGCGCAGGATTAGTTGTTTCATCCTGAGGTGGCTGGGGCCGAGTTCGGCGGTGCTGCCGACGGCGTCGCACAGCGCAGCGACGAGAGTGCCGGTGGCTCCGCGAAAGCGGTCCCTGATCTCGGGGTCGATCGTCGTTCCGGCGATCTCGAGTGCGGCGGCCGCCTTCGACGGGAAGTAGTTGAAGAAGGTGCGAGTCGAGACATCCGCGTCCTGGCAGATCTGCTCGATGGTGGTCGCCTCGAGCCCCTGCTCGTCGATCAGGTGCAGGGCGGCCTCGTGGATGGCGTTGCGAGTTTGTTGCTTCTTACGCTCACGCAGCCCGATCTCTGCGGAGTCTTCGATGAGTGATGTCATAGTCGGCAGTCCTCCGGGGGTACCACGGTGGGGCGGGCCATTTTCGGCCCGCCCCACCGTTCGGTCACACCTGCGGCTGGGTCCGGATCCTTCCGGTCTCGGTGATGCCGCCCTCATCCGCACGCTGCTGGAGTGCAGACGTCTTGCGCAGCGGCGGCACCCGGAAGAACAGGGTGAGCACGAATGCGGCAAGGATGACGCCGAGGCCGATCCAGTAGATGCTGATGACGGAGGAGTTGAACCCGACCTTGAACGCCTTGGTCAGGCGGGGATCCGCGCCGTTCAGGAATGAGGTGTCGCTGGTCGCGCTGTTGCTCGACTTGCTCGTACTGCCTTTCTTGAGCTCCTTCACGATGGTTGGAGCCAGCTTGCTCACGTAGAAGCTGCGCTGCGCCGAGTTGGCCCAGTCGACCTCGACTGTGTCGCCGACAACACTCGCGTGAGCGGCCTTCGCAACGGCGGCAAGTGCGGCTGCCTGTGCGCCGGGCGTTGCCGCCGCGACCTGCTGTGCGATGACCGAGGGGGCTGCCGCTGCGGGGATTACTCCCGCAGCAACCTGCTTGTCGATGGCCGCGGTCACCTGGGTCGTTACAGCGGCATCCGCGGCGCTCTTGGCCTTGGCGGTGCCGTCGGTCAGTTCCTTTTGGACATTCGCCTTGATCGGATCGACGATCGGGTTCCACAGCTGCTTCATTATCGCCTTGTTGCGAGACGCATCCGCTACCGACGGCGCCAGAGCGGCGTTAAGGCCGGAGCTGAGAGTCGACGTGTTCTCGTTTGCGGTGATGATGCCTCCCGGGAGGGCGGCGAACAGCACCGACAGCAGAACCGCGACACCGAGCGTGCCACCGATCTGGCGGAAGAAGGTCGACGCACCCGTGGCAACACCCATCTGGTGCGGTTCGACCGAGTTCTGGCTCGCCAGGGTCAGGGTCTGCATCATTTGGCCGAGGCCCAGTCCGATCAGGAACATTGCGATGAAGATGAACCAGAGCGGCTTGTCGTAGGTGAGGAACGTCAGGACCAGGTATCCGCTGGCCAGCACGATTGTTCCCGTGACCGGGAAGATGCGGTACTTGCCGGTGCGCGAGATGATCTGGCCGGAGCCGATCGACGCGATCAGCAGGCCCACCATCAGCGGCAGCGACGCCAGACCCGAGTTGGTCGGGCTCAGGCCGAAGACGATCTGCAGGTATAGAGGCAGCGTGAGCAGTGCTCCAAACATTCCGAATCCGACGAGCACGCCGAGCACGGTGGCCATCGAGAACGTGCGAGACCGGAACAGCGCGAGCGGGATGATGGCGTCGGCCTTCATCCACCGCTCGATCAGGATGAACGCGATGAGGCTGACTCCACCGATCACGTAACAGGTGATGGAGGCGGCCGAGGTCCAGCCCCAGGTGCGTCCCTCCTCAGCGACGAGGAGCACGGGAACCAGGGTCGTGATAACTGCGGCGGCACCCCACCAGTCGATGCGAGGCTTGCTGGCCTTGGTGAACTTCGGCAGGTGCAGGAACGCCAGCACCATGAGCAGCGCGACGATTCCGATCGGCAGGTTCACGAGGAACACCCAGCGCCATCCGGTGATCCACAGGATCTGGCTGGCGCCGGCAAACAGGCCGCCGATGAGCGGGCCGACGACGGAGGAGATGCCGAACACGGCCAGGAAGTAGCCCTGGTATTTTGCGCGCTCCCGCGGTGCGAGGATGTCGCCCATGATCGCGAGAGGCAGCGACATGAGCGCGCCGGCGCCGATGCCCTGGAACGCGCGGAACCCGGCCAGCATGAACATCGATGTCGAGAACGACGACGCAAGCGAGCCGAGCAGGAACACTACGATGCCGAAGATGTACAGCGGGCGACGACCGAAGATGTCGGAGAGCTTGCCGTAGATCGGAACGGCGATGGTCGACGTGATCAGGTACGCGGTGGTGACCCAGGCCTGGTCGTTGAGGCCGTGCAGGTCGTCACCGATGGTGCGGATGGCGGTACCGACGATGGTCTGGTCGAGTGAGGCCAGGAACATCCCGGCCATGAGGCCGTAGATGACCAGAAGGATCTGCCGGTGCGACATGATCGGCTTCGAGCCCGGCGAAGATGCCGAGGGCTGCGCCTGCGCGGGCGCGGTTGCGATTGACAAAAGAGGAGTCCTTTAGCTGACGGTTTCGGTGCGTCGGACGCCGCTCGCTCGCCGAGTGAGAGCCGACGTTGCGAGCGCCGACATTGGCGTGCTGTTTTTGCAGACACTGCAATAATACACGGCTGCATCTCTGCGTCAACTGCAAAACAGAAGTTACTCCCTCAGGAGTACTTTCTGTTCACCTTTCACGCCTTGTTCTCCGCCCCGACCATGCCTAGCGTGGAGCGGGGGCATACAGAACGAGGGAATTCGATGGACGAGACCCAGGACCGGATCGCAGAGCTCGTCGAGGCCAATGTCGACGAATTGCGCAAGCCAGGCGTGCTGAGCGTGCGACCCGGGTACCAGGTGACGAACGGCTGGCTCACCGGCCGGCCGGCGATCGTCGTCACAGTGAGCCACAAGCTGCCCGGGCTGACCGGCCCGGCCGCGCTCCCCACGCACATCAATGGAGTGGCCGTGGATGTGCGGCAGGCGTCGCCGGCGAAGCGCGACCGCATCCTCGATCCGGAGGTCTACGACGGCGCCGCGCGAACCGCTCCGGACCAGGGCAGAGTGCCCGAGTTTCCTGCCGAACTCGAGCTTGTCGCCTCGCCGACCGCGCACCATCTCGCCCCCTTCGCCGCGCCGGCAGCGACCAAGCCGAACCTGCCGTACACAGCTCCGGACGGGGCCAGCCTCTCGCCGGTGACGGGCGACATCTCCCTCACGCTCAGCGCGAGCCCCGACTCGGGATGGCCGACACTGAAGCCCTTCCTCGACGCCACGAAGGCGAAGTTGATCGTGTCGATGTACGACTTCACGTCGGCCCACATCCTGACCGAGGTCGAGCACGCGCTTCCCGGCAAGGAGTTCAAGCTCACCCTCGACCACCCGGCGAAGAATCCGACCGCCAACCAAACGGACGAACAGACCGTCGCTGCCCTCGACGCGGCCCTGGGTACGACATTCGACCAGGCATGGGCCCTGGAACGGATGGACCCCAAGGCCACGGCCTGGATCTACCCGACCGCCTACCACATCAAGGTGGCGGTGCAGGATAGCAATCGGATGTGGCTCTCGAGCGGCAACTGGAACAACTCCAACCAGCCCGACATCAACCCTGTCACTACGGCATCCGACGCAACCGCTGCGAGAAGCGGTGACCGGGACTGGCACGTCGTCATCGAGCATCCCGGGCTGTCTCAGACGTTCGAGGCGTTCATGCTGCACGATCTCGAAGTCGCGAGCGCGCACAATGCGGCGGACGCGGCCGCGGGCCTCGAATCGGCGGCGGTGGCACCCAACGTCGTTACACCCCCGTTCGCGAAGTTCTTCCCGGCGCTGGCGATCACCGGACGGATGACGATCACGCCGGTGCTCACCCCCGACCCAGGTGTGTACGTCGACGCAGTCAAGACGCTGATCGAGTCGGCCACGACGACGTTGCACATGCAATTCCAGTACATCGAGCTGCCGTCATCCACAGCCACCGGGGTGCAGGGCTTCATCGACCTCGTCGACGCCGTCATCGCCCGCCAGAAGGCCGGGGTCGAGGTGCAGATCATCATGAGCGAATACGAGACCACGGGATACCTGGAGCAGCTGCAGGCGGCGGGGCTGGATGTCGCGACGAGCGCCAGGATCCAGAACAATGTGCACAACAAGGGGATCATCGTCGACGGGGCATCCGTGCTCATCAGCTCGCAGAACTGGTCGTCGGCGGGCACCCTGCACAATCGCGATGCCGGGGTGATCATTGAGAACGTGAAGGTCGCGGAATACTACGAACAGCTGTTCCAGCACGACTGGACCACTCTCGCCACTCAGAAAGCCTCCGACGACTGATGCGAGGCGACTAGTGCGGCTCCTTCTTCTTCGTCACGGGCAGATCGACTCCAACATTATCGGCGCGCTCGACACCTCCAGGCCCGGGCCGCCGCTCACCCCGCTCGGTGAGCAGCAGGCGGCCGCGGTGCCCGCCGCGCTGGGGTCGGTGGCTCTGCACGCGATCTACGCGTCCACCCTCATCCGCACCCAGCAGACGGCGCAGCCGCTCGCGGACGTACGGGAGCTGGCCCCGATCGTTCTCGACGGACTTCGCGAGATCGAGGCCGGCGACCTCGAGATGCACACCGACCACAAGTCCCAGGGCGAATACAACGCGACCGCGTTCGCGTGGGCGCGGGGCGACCTCGACCTGAGGATGCCCGGAGCCGAGACGGGCCACGAATTTTTCGACCGCTACGACCGCGCCATCGCGCAGATCTCGGAGAACGGCGGCGCCACTGTCGTCGGCGTCAGCCATGGCGCCGCCATTCGCACGTGGGTCGCGGCCCGATCACGCAACCTCGACGGCGAGTTCGCCGGCACTCACACCCTCGACAACACCGGTATGGTCACCCTCCAGAGCGATGGCTACCGCGGCTGGGAGATGGTCGACTGGCACGCCGCGCCCATCGGTGGAGCGAACCTGACGGATGCCGCTGCCACCGACCCGGTCGGCGAGGGCGTCGAGGGGCACTGAGCGCGAACCGGTCCGCACTTCCAGGACGAGCGCGGATCAGCTCCCTGCGTTGCCCTTCGCGCAGGTCTGCTCCTCGGCCGTCTGGCCGGTTACGGCAGATGGCAGCACGATGCCGCCCGTCGTGCCGGGACCGGCTGTGGCCGTTCCCGTCGGGGTCGGTGTGGATGTGCCGGTGGCCAGTTGCGATCCGCGGCCGGTGGTTCCCGACAGGCTCACCGACTGGTCTGAGAGCAGCGCAGCGTTGACGCTGGCGTCATTGACCGCGTCGGGTATGACCCGGTTGTGGTTCGACGGGTCGCTCACCGTCGGGTACTGCAGCATCACCAGGTTCGCCAACGGGATCCCCTTCAGCGCGCTCGCGATGGAAATCAGGGTGTCGGGATGGTCGAGGGTGTCTGACAGCGTCATGTTGTGAACCGCCGCATTCGCGAGCGAATAGAGCTGAAGCGGATTGCCGAGCACCCCTCCTGTCTTCACCTTGCGAACCAGCGACGACAGGAAGACCTCCTGGCTGCTGATGCGGCCGAGGTCACTGCCATCCGCAACGCCGTGACGAGTGCGAAGGAAAGCCAGGGCCTGGTAGCCCTCGAGGGTGTGCTCGCCGGCGCTGAGGGTGAGGCCGCTGTATGGATCATTGATCGGCGTAGCGACGCACACGTTGACTCCGCCGACCGCATCCGACATCGCAGCGACGCCGTCGAAGCTGATCTCCGCGGCGTAAGGGATCGTGACACCGGTGAGCTTCTCGATCGTGAGAACCGGGCAGTCCAGGCCGCCGTAGTAGAGCGACGAGTTGAGCATCTGCTGCGACATCGCCCCGTAGTTGCCGCCCTTGGCGTTCGGGCAGGACGGGATCGCCAATTCGGTGTCGCGAGGGAAACTGACGACCATTGCGCTCTGGTGGTTGGCCGCGATGTGGATGAGGATCGTTACGTCGTTGTTGCCCTCGCCGGAACTCGCCGCCTGGTCCGCCTTGTCGGCAAAGCCGCTGCCCTGCCCGCTTCGGGTGTCCGAGCCGACGAGCAGCATATTCACGGCGCCGCTGATCGCACCCACTCCGGGAGGCGCCGCATCCTTGCCGTTCAGCTGCGTCAGGTGCACTCCCGGCTTGACGGCGCTGGTGAGCATCCATACGGAGATCCCGGTGACCGAAACGGCAGCCACGACCAGCACGGCGAGAGCTGTCGCAAGCAGACGCACCACTCCCGCCGTCGAACGGCGCCGGATCAGGCGGCCATGCCGGGCAACCGGCGTGGAAGGCTGGGACATACGGAGCACCTCGTTAGGTTGGGTGCGCTGCCTGGTGGCCGCACCTCATTTCATGCCGCGAGGGGCACGCGTGAACTTACCGAGGATAGGAACCGGCCCTGAGAAGACCCTGTGCCGCTCCCGTGCAACTGCCCGGCTGGCAGCAGCGCCGAACGGTGCCCGCCAGGCGGATCAGCTCCAGGATGACGGGCACCGCATCAGCAAGCGCCACAACCAAATGACGCTCGCTGCAACGGTACCGAGTCGCCCGGGACTTACCAAGAGCGGGGTTGCTGCGGACTCATCTGAGACACGTGTCTCGACTCATCACAATGGTGGCAAGTGAGGTGTCTGGGTTCAGGACATCGTTCACACCTGAGTCGGGACATCGTTCACACTCCGATCTCGGCAACGATGGTCCATGTCGAAGGCTCGAGTCATCGTTTTGTCCGTCGTCGAGCAA
>Ga0302314_10000781_pt1 | contig 59219 bp, 56 predicted proteins | sample III_Palsa_N2_3_FD_200533 | JGI IMG/M metagenome (GOLD analysis project Ga0302314, IMG submission 200533) | Peat permafrost microbial communities from Stordalen Mire near Abisko, Sweden - III_Palsa_N2_3 | ecosystem: Environmental > Terrestrial > Soil > Palsa > Peat permafrost | place: Sweden...
TTTCTGCTTGGCGATGCGTTGGACGGGCTAGGGCGCTACCCGGAGGCTATCGCGGCCTACACCGAGGGCAAGACTGAGCTGGGCGATCTGCATGCGGGCGAATTTCGTGACACAGGACGCCCTACGCCCCCTGAGGTTTTCGCCGCCATGCTTGCCGAGTTCGAGCAGGCGCCCGCCGAGTCCTGGCGCCCGGCGTCCGCTCCCCGCACGCGCGGCCCAGAGCGCGGGCACGCCTTTCTGATGGGCTTTCCGCGCTCGGGCACCACCCTGCTCGAACAGGTCATCGCCACCCACCCGGACATGATCGCCCTGGGTGAACGCCCGGTGATGATCGACGCCGAGTCTGAGTTCCTCACCCGCGCCGGCGGCGTCACGCGACTGGCCGGCGTGCTCCCCGACATGCTGGCCCCGTTTCGAGACTCCTACTGGCGGCGCGTGCGAGGGTTTGGCATCGATCCCGCGGGCAAGGTGTTTGTCGACAAACACCCTCTCAGCACCATGCGCATTCCCCTGATGTACAAGATGTTCCCGGAGGCGAAATACATCTTTGCCGTGCGCGACCCGCGTGACGTGGTGCTGAGTTGCTTCCGACGCAGCTTCAACATGAACATAAATATGTATGAATTCAACACTTTGCTTGGCGCCGCGCGTATGTACGACACGGTCATGAAGGCCGGAGAGATTTACGTGTCCCGCCTGCCGATCGAGGTTTGCCAAGTCCGTCACGAAGATCTGGTCGCCGACTTTGAATCCTCGGCCCGGGTCATGTGCGATTTCCTGGGTGTGGATTGGACGCCAAAGCTGCACGATTTCGCGCAGACGAAGCGCTCAATCGCGACTCCGAGCGGCCAACAGATCGTCAAAGGCCTCAATGCTGAGGGCGTTGGCTACTGGCGGCATTACGCGGCCTCGCTCGAACCCGTGATGCCGATCCTCGCGCCATGGATCGAGAAGTTTGGCTACGCACCCGATTGACGAAGCTCGCTGAATGACCGGCGATCTGCCGCCCACGGCTCGAACGCGACGGGTGGAACGTCTTGAGGCCGTGTTCACCGCCGTTCGAACCGGCGATCTCGCCACAGCCAAGCGGCTCGCGCGCGCCGCCCTGGCGCAGGGGTTAGAGCATCCGACCCTGCTCAACCTCCGCGCCCTCGAGTTCGAAGACGCCGGGATGTTTCGCGAGGCTCTCGCCGACCTTCGCAGAGCTCACCTCCTCTCGCCGCAGGACCACACGATCCTCAATGCCTGCGGTCTTTGCCTGGTTCGCATGGACCGAGCTGAAGAGGCGCTGCGCTGTTATGACCAGGCCGTCGCCATCGCGCCGGACTTCGGCCAGGCTTGGTTCAATCGGGGCTGGCCGCTGGAGCGGCTGGGCGAAATAACAAAAGCCACGCAAACCTACGCCAGGGCGGCGGACATCAACCCCGAAAATGCCGAAGCCTGGGCCAATCTGGCCGCGCTGGACGTGCGACGCGGCAACACCACGGCCGCGCGCGTCAATGCCGAGAAGGCGCTCGCCCTGCAACCGGGCCATCCCACCGCCATTCTCGCGCTCGCCGCCATCGAAATCGCCGAACCGGAGGTCGCCCAAGCACGTCTGAAAGAGCTTCTCAGCGGTCCACTTACGCCGCTCGATCGCGCCATCGCCATTGGCCAGTTGGGTGACGTGCTCGACGCTCTGGACAAGCCGGCCCAGGCTTTCGACGCCTATCGAACGAGCAACAGTCTGTTCCGCGAACAGTCCGCGCCGCGCTTTGAACGCCCCGGTCAACCGACCGTGGGTGACGCGGCCAGATGGTTTACGGAATGGGCGCGGAACCTGGACGCGATGGCATGGGCCGCTGGCGTCGAGGATCATGCCGGCGAGGCCGGCGAGGCGGGGCACGTCTTCCTGCTCGGGTTTCCCCGTTCGGGCACCACGCTCATCGAAAATGTCCTCGCCTCCCACCCGGCGGTGACCTCTGTCGAGGAACTGGAGACGCTCGCCGCCGGTGTGGTGGCCTACGCCAGCGGTCCCGACGGCCCCAAACGGCTCGATGAAGCGACAGCCACGGAGCTCCAGCGATCGCGGGACGCCTATTGGGCGAGGGTCCGTGAACTGGGTGTCGATCCTGTCGGTAAGGTCTTCGTCGACAAGAACCCGTTCAATACGCTGAAGCTGCCGATCATACTCAAGCTGTTCCCAAAGGCGAAAATCCTCTTCGCAGTGAGGGATCCCAGAGACGTCCTGTTGAGCTGTTATCGGCGACGCTTCCAGATCAACTCCTCCACCTTCCAGTATCTCGACTTGGGGCAAACGGCGACGAGCTACGCGAGCGCGATGGGTTTGGCGGAACTCCTCAGGGCCAAGATTCATTTCGACGAATATCAGCTCGTCTATGAGCGGCTGGTGGCGGAATTCGGCAGCGAAGCGCGGGCGGTCTGCGCGTTCATCGGGGTGGAATGGGACGACGCGCTGGTCGATTTCGCCGACCGTGCTCGTCGCGGCGACGTCGCGAGCGCCAGTTCCGCGCAGATCGCTCGTGGCCTCTACGCCGGCGGCGCCGGTCAGTGGCGGCGCTATCAGGCCCAGCTAGCCCCCGTTCTTCCGATATTGGCGCCGTGGGTCGAGCGCTTCGGCTACCCGGCTGAGTAATTCTCCGGGTTTATCCCGCGTCCGCGGGGTCAATCCCACGCTCCAGACTTGCCTGTATAGGACCCAACGGCGCCAAGGGTCGCGGCGACCAGCGCTCGCTCTTCGGCGGTCAGTTCAGGGCGCCAGATGTCAAACAGCAGCACCACGCGCAGAGTGTTGCTTCGGTTCCACGCCTCGTGCTCCATTGAATCGTCAAAGATCAGGGCTTCGCCCTCGACCCAGCCGCGCGTTTCGGCCCCGACCCGCAGGCCGCAGCCGTCCGGGACAATCAGCGGCAGATGGCAGATCAGGCGGGCGTTCGTGTAGCCGGTGTGGGGCGGTATCCGGGTCTTGGGGCGCAACAGCGAGAACAGCACCGATGGAGTTTGCCCCGGCGCGTTGGTAAGTGGAGCCGATTTCAGCGCCTCCAGGGTCTCCGGACAAAGCGCCGCGCCCTCCTCCGTAACGGCCCCCCTCCGGATCAGGTAGAAGGCGCTCCAGTCAGGATTGTCGAGAAGCGCGCCGTAGTCCCTGCGCGGCCGGCCCGGGTCGCTCCGCACGTACGGTTGAATGCCGGCGTCCGCCGCGAGGACGCCGCGCAGTTCTTCACGAATCAGGTCGGTCTTGGCTTCGAGGGCTTCCAACCACGGGAACTCGGCGCGCTCGTAGAATTGCCGCTGGGGGAGTTCAGGAAAATAGAAGGCGGTCGGCGATTGCAGATAAATCTGCGATTTCCCCTGGAGAAGATCCAGGCAACGCGTGAACCTGGGACTCGAGCTCGAGCGATCGAATCCCGCCTGGCTGAGCGCATCATGCAAGTGCGACTCATAGGATTTCGCGTAGTGGGCGCTTTCGCGCTCAGCCCGGCGGATCTCCGGCTGGAGCTCCGGCGGCGCGGCGCCTCGCGCGGCTTGCGTCACGACCGCCTTGTAGAATGCATGCGCGGCGCGGCCGTCACCGAGCCTGGCGAAATGATCCGCCTTCATCAACATCGCCCGAACGTGGCCAGGCTCGTTTTCCAGAGCGGAATCGAGCGCCGAAAGCTTGGCCTTGTCATCTCCCAAGCGTTCGCAGGCGGCGGCGAGGTCGTACCATGCGCCTGCGTCTTTGGGTGTCGCCGTCGCCAGACGCTCCAGCAGCGGGCGCGCCGTGGCCGGGTCCTGGCGCCGCATCGCCGTCGCGGCCGCCAAGCGTAGCGCCGTAAAGTCTTCGGTCTGATCCATGACGCCTGAGCTTATACAAGAGCGGCGCAAGCCTCCAAGGGACCGGCGCCGCGAAACGGTCATCACCCATTCAGGGTGGCGCGCCGAGCCGATCGAAGCTAAGTGCGGTCATGGCCGCCGAGGACCCGTCAGCAACACTCGCCGCTCTGAAAGACCGAGCTGATCGAGCCTTGATGATGGGGGACCCGCGCGCCGCGCGCGAGCTTTTCCAGCGTGCGACGGCCCTGGCGCCGGGTCGGATTGATTTGTCGATGGGTCTGGCCGCCTGTGAGCGCTCGCTGGGCGACCCGGCGGCCGCGCTGGCCGCTGTCGAGGGCGCGCTCAAGGCCGACCCCAGGCTCTTTCCCGCCCTGCTCATGAAGGGCGCACTGCTCGAGCAATTGGGTCTGGAAGCACGCGCCGCGGCCATCTACGGAACGGCGATCGATCTCTCCCCTCCCCCGCAGACTCTCGCCGAGCCGACCCGTCGAGCCCTGGAACACGGTCGTGAGGTTCGTGAGAAATACACCTCCCATCTGGCGGCCTGCCTGAAGGCTGAAGCCGGTGTCGGCGAAACCACAGCGCTCGGCCGTCGCATCGAGACTTTCATCGAGGCCGCGAGCGGTCGCCGGAAGATGTTCCATCAGGAACCCATGCAGTTTCATTACCCGGGCATGCCGGCGATCGAGTTCTACGATCGTGAGGAATTTCCCTGGCTGGAAGCGCTGGAAGCGCGCACGGCGGCCATCCGCGAGGAGGTTCTGAACGTATGGACCGAGGGCTCGCCGGAGCTCGCACCCTACGTCTCCTACCCCGATGGACTGCCGCTCGATCAGTGGGTCGAGCTCAATCATTCACTCAGGTGGAGCGCCTTCCATCTCTGGGCCGACGGCGCGCCGGTGGAGGCGAACTGCGCGAAATGCCCTCAGACCACCGAGGCGATCAAGTTGATCGACCAGCCCCACGTCCATGGTCGATCGCCCGCCGCGATGTTCTCGATTCTTCGACCGCGCACGCGGATCCCTCCCCACACCGGCGTGGCCAATACGCGCCTGGTCTTGCACCTTCCGCTGATCGTACCGGAGGAATGCGGCTTTCGCGTTGGCGGCGAAACGCGGCAGTGGCGCGAAGGCGAAGCCTGGGTGTTCGACGACACCATCGAACACGAAGCCTGGAACAACAGCGACAAGCCGCGCGCCGTCCTGATCTGTGATGTCTGGAGCCCCAGGCTTTCGGGCGAGGAGCGCGAACTGATCGCCCGACTCCTGGCCGCGCTCGACCGATTGAGCGGCGGCGCGGAGGGCTCTGGGGCGCTATGAGCGATTCTGATGTCGACCGCCTGGCCGCTGCTGAAGCTCTGCTACGCGGCGGGCGCGTCGGACAAGCCGTTGGCGCGTTGCGCGCGCTGCTGGCGGAGCGGCCAGATCTGGCCACGGCCCATTCGGCGCTTGCCAGCGCCCTCGAAGCTTCCGGAGACCGTATCGGCGCTGAGAGAGCCCTCCGCGCCGCCCTGGCGGCCGACCCAACCTCCGCAGAGGCAGCCACCAAGCTCGCCAACATTCTGACGTCACGGGGGCAGGCCCCCGAGGCGGTGGAGCTTCTCGCGCCTTTCGTCGATACGCCTGCCGCTGAGGTCATGCTCCTGACATCCTACGGCGCGGCCTTGAAGGTGGTGCGGCGCAATGACGAGGCGGTGGAGGCCTATGCCGAGGCGGTCAGAGTCGCCCCAGACAGCGCCGCCGCGCAGCACAATCTTGCCGGCGCCCTAGGCGAAGCGAATCGCTTCGCCGAAAGCGAAGCCGCCATGCGCCGCGGGTTCGCCATGGGCTTGGACGCGCCGGAGTCGTGGCTGGTCCTGGGCCGGGCGTTGCTGGGACAGGGGGAATTCGATCAGGCGGAGACGGCGCTGCGCGAGGCGTTCCGGCGACGGCCCACGTATGCGGACGCCCACGCCGAACTCGCCCAGCTGATCTGGATGCGGACCGAAGATATCGCGCAAGCGACCGAGGCGATGGACATCACGCTCCGGGTTTACCCTGACGCGGGCCTCTATCTCGCCCGGGCGAAGGTGCTTGAATTCGCCGGCGATGTGGACGCGGCCTACGCAAGTCTGGCCGACATTTTAGCCCTGCAACCTGGGAATCCCGAGCTTCTGGTCGCCGCCGCACTCCTCATCGTTTCGCGAGACGGCGAGCGCGCGCTGGAACACGCGGAGCGGGCCTTCGCCGCGGCGCCGGCTAGCGGTCCGCCCGCCGCCGCCCTCTGCCAGGCGACTCTGGCTCTCGGGCGAGCTGACCTCGCGGCGCCCATCGCGGAAAAGCTATGCCGAGACTGGCCGCTGGACCAACATCCGCTGACACTGGCGGCGACGGCGTGGCGACTGCAATCCGACCCCCGCTATGGCGAACTCTACGACTATGATCGCTTTGTTCGAACACAGACGATCGCGACCCCGGCCGGCTGGCCGAGTCTCGAGGCCTATCTCGCCGATCTCGCCGCCAGCCTGCGGGCCCTGCAACGGCTACCCGGTCACCCGATCGGCCAGTCAATTCGGCATGGCGCTCAGACGGGACAGAGCCTTACCCTCTCGGATGACCCCGTCATCAAGGCGTTCTTCGCGGCGATCGACGAACCCATCAATCGCTATATCGCGGACCTGGCGGGCGGCGGCGACCCGCTTGGCAGACGGGTCACCTCCGGCTACCGCTTCGCCGGCGCCTGGTCCGTGCTCCTGCGGCCTGGCGGTCGGCACGTGGATCATATCCATCCCCTGGGCTGGATTTCATCGGCGTTCCACGTCGAACTGCCGGAGGCCATTGAACATGATCACCAAGGCTGGCTGAAATTCGGCGAGCCGGGCGTGCCGACAAGCCCGGTGCTGGGACCCGAACATTTCATCAAGCCGCGGGCCGGCGACCTCGTCTTGTTCCCGTCCTACATGTGGCATGGCACCGTGCCATTCGCCGGCGACGCGCCGCGCCTGGCGATCGCGTTCGACCTGCTTCCGAAGTGACAGGGCGCAGCCATTCTCGCGGCGGCGTGGCGACGGGCGTATGAATTGACGCCGCTGAGCGTAGAAGAGCCTGATGTTTCTCGAACTGCCTGACGTGCTTTCCTCCCCGGAGATGGACCGCCTGCGCGCGATCGCCGCCAACGCGCGCTTTGTCGAAGGGCGTCTGTCGAACCCGCATTCCAAGGTGAAGAACAACCTTCAGATCGATCACGCAGACCCGGCCTACGCTGAATCCTCCAAGCTGATGGCGCTTGCCTTACAGCGCTCAGAGCCATTCCGAGACTTCGCCTTTCCGCGCGTCGTCGCCCCGCCGATGCTGGCCCGGTACACGCACGGCATGAACTATGGCGTCCATTCCGACGCGCCCACCATGATGGTGGCCAGCGGGCCGTTGCGGTCGGATCTTTCCTGCACCCTGTTCCTGAACGACCCCGCGTCGTTCGAGGGCGGCGAACTCGTTATTCAGCTCGGCGCCCGCGTGGTCAGTTTCAAAGGGGCGGCCGGCTCGGCCGTGGTCTACCCATCCAACACCCTGCATGAGGTGCGGCCGGTCACATCCGGCGAGCGACTGGTCGGGTTGACGTTCATCGAGAGCGCGATCCGCGATCCGGCCAAGCGCGACATCCTCTATCAGCTCAATGAGGTCGCCGCGCTCGAGGGGTTCAACATGAGTTGGGAAAACCGCACCCGGCTCCAGCATGCGCGCAACAATCTGATGAGACTCTGGCGCGAGGGCGGCTGACGCCATTCTTCGCCCTGCGCCGACATGTCGCGTGCGACTCTCCTGCTAAAGGAATATACTTCAGAAACCTTAGGCGAGGCCGCGAAAGATGGCCCACGACCTCACGACGCGAAGGCGGGTGACGACGGCGCTGGGCGCCGCCCTGCTCTGGCGCGTCCCGCTCTCGGCGTTCGCCCAGTCGGCCGGGTTCGATGTGCGGCACGAATCCCCCACTCGTATGCCGCGAAAGGTGGCGGAGGATTACATTCCGCCCTCGGACCTCAAGGTGGTGGCCGACAGCTACCGGCGGATGACGGTTGCGGTGCGGATCAACGACGCCGGTCCCTTCGGTTTCGTGGTCGACACCGGCGCCAATCAATCGGTGATCGCGAAGGATCTGGCTGATCGGCTGGGCTTGCCGAGCGGGGCGCCCGCGCCCGTGAACGGCGTCGCCGGCGTTCAAATCGCCCCCACGACCAGCGCACGCCTGGAAATCGGCAAGCGCTCCTCGCCCGTGCAGACACTCTCGATTCTTCCGCGCGCAGGCGTCGGCGGCGACGGCATGTTGGGCCTCGACAGCATCGGCGATTCCGCCCTCACCCTCGATTTCGCCGGGAGGGACCTGCGCATCGATAGCGGTCGCGGCAATTGGCGCGATCCGGATGCGATCGCCGTGAAGGCGCGGCGACGCGACGGACAACTCACGCTGGTCGACGTCTATCTGGCTGGCTTGCCGTTGACGGCGTTCATCGATTCCGGCGCCGAGAGCACCATCGGCAACATGGCGCTCCGCCAGATGGCGCTTACCCGAAATCCCAAATCCCTGTGGACAGAGACCTCGATCATCAGCTCGACGGGCCAGGCCATCCAGGCGGAGATGGCGGATCTGGTCGACCTGCGGGTTGGCAATCTGCGCGTGCCCGTCTGGCCGGTGGCCTTCGCCGATCTGCACACCTTCAAGATGTGGAACATGACCGACAAGCCGGCGATCCTCATCGGCGTTGATATCCTGAGCCGATTCGATTCGGTGTGCCTGGACTTCGCCCGCGACGAGGTGCGGTTCCGCATGGCGGCCAACGCCTGAGCGGCAGACTTACGACCCGTAGTTGAGGATCGGCGCCAGCCAGCGCTCGGCCTTGGCCACTTGCCAGCCCTTGCGCGCGGCGTAGTCGGCGACCTGGTCGCGCTCAATCTTGCCGACGCCGAAGTAATGCGCCTCGGGGTGGCCGAAATAGAGACCCGAGACCGACGACGCCGGAGTCATGGCGCAGGATTCGGTAAGGGCGATGCCCGTCGACCGCTCGGCGTCCAACAGGCGGAACAGGGTCTGCTTTTCGGTGTGGTCGGGCTGGGCGGGATAGCCGGGCGCGGGCCGAATGCCGCGGTAGCGCTCGGCCAGAAGGGCGTCGAGATCGAACGGCTCGTCCGGCGCATAACCCCACAGCTCGGTGCGCACCTTCCAATGCAGCGCTTCGGCGAAGGCCTCGGCCAGGCGATCGGCGAGGGCGGCGGCGAGGATCGCCGAATAGTCGTCCCCGGCGGCCTTGAACCCGGCCGCGATCTCGGCCTCGCCATGGCCGGCGGTGACGGCGAATCCGCCGATGTAGTCCGCGCCGCCGGGCGCGATGAAATCGGCCAGGGCGAGATTGGCGCGGCCCTCCGACTTGGGCATCTGCTGACGCAGAGTATGCAGCCGCCCGGCCTCCTCGCGGCGGGTTTCGTCGGTCCACACGATGATGTCGTCGCCGTCGGCGTTCGCAGGCCACAGGCCGACGACGCCGCGCGCCTGAAACCAGCGCTCTTCGACGATTTTGGCCAGCATCACCTGCGCATCGGCGAAGAGATCGCGCGCGGCCTTGCCCACCACATCGTCGTCCAGAATGGCCGGGTAGCGGCCCACCAGCTCCCAGGCGGAGAAGAACGGCGTCCAGTCGATGAAACGGGTCAGATCCTCGAGATCCCAGGCGTCGAACGTCCGCACGCCCAGGATTGTCGGGGTCGGCGCCTGATAGGCCGGCCAGTCGATGGCGTAGCGGCTGGCGCGCGCGGCGGAGAGCGGCGTGCGGGTCTTCGCCGTCCGGCTTCTGGCGAACTGTTCGCGGATGCGGGCGTACTCGTCCCGCGTCACCGCCTCGGCTTTCGGCCGCTCGGTCGGGGAAGAGAGGCCCGAGACCACACCCACGGCGCGGCTGGCGTCGAGGACATAGGTGGTTGAGCCGCGCTTGTAGCCGGGCTCGATCTTCACCGCCGTGTGGGTGCGACTGGTGGTGGCGCCGCCTATGAGCAGCGGGATATTGAACTCGCGCCGCTCCATCTCCTGGGCGACGAACACCATCTCATCGAGCGACGGCGTGATGAGACCCGAGAGTCCCACGAAATCCGCCTTCAGGCGCACGGCTTCGTCGAGAATGCGGTCGGCGGGCACCATGACCCCGAGGTCGATGACCTCGTAGTTGTTACACTGCAGGACGACGCCGACGATGTTCTTGCCGATGTCGTGCACGTCGCCTTTGACGGTGGCCATCAATATGCGTCCGGCGGATTTGCGCGGCTGACCCGCCGCCTCCGCCTCCATGAACGGCAGCAGCCAGGCCACGGCCTGCTTCATCACCCGGGCGGATTTGACCACCTGCGGCAGGAACATCTTGCCGGCCCCGAACAGGTCGCCAACGACATTCATGCCGTCCATCAACGGGCCTTCGATGACGTCCAACGGCCGCACGGACGCCAGGCGCGCCTCCTCCGTATCCGCCTCGATGAAGTCGGTGACCCCATGCACCAGGGCGTAGCTCAATCGGTCGCCAACCGCGCCCTGCCGCCAGGCGAGGTCCACGACGCGCTCGGCCATCTTGCCGCCCTTGAACCTGGGCGCGATTTCCACCAGCCGCTCGGTGGCGCCAGGCTTTCGGTTCAGGATCACATCCTCGGCCGCCTCGCGAAGCTCGGGGTCGATTTCGTCGTAGACTGGAAGGTCGCCGGCGTTGACGATGCCCATGTCCATGCCCGCGGCGATGGCGTGGTAGAGGAACACCGCATGTAAGGCGCGCCGCACCGGCTCATTGCCGCGGAAGCTGAAGGATACGTTGGAGACGCCGCCTGAGATGCGCGCATGCGGCAGGCGCTGCTTGATAGCCCGCGTGGCCTCGATGAAATCGACCCCGTAGTTGTTGTGCTCGTCCATGCCGGTGGCGATGGCGAAGATGTTGGGGTCGAAGATGATGTCTTCGGCCGGGAAGCCGATCTTTTCCGTCAGCAGGGAATAGGCGCGCTCACAGATCTCCACCTTGCGGTTGCGCGTATCGGCCTGGCCGGTCTCATCGAAGGCCATGACCACCACCGCCGCGCCGTAGCGCAGGCACCGGGTGGCGTGGCGGAGAAATATCTCCTCCCCTTCCTTTAGGCTGATCGAATTGACGATGGCCTTGCCCTGAACGCACTTCAGGCCCGCCTCGATCACCTCCCATTTGGAGGAATCGATCATGATGGGCACGCGGGCGATGTCGGGCTCGGCGGCGATCAGGTTGAGGAAGGTGGTCATAGCTGCGACGCTGTCCAGCAGCCCCTCGTCCATGTTGACGTCGAGCACCTGGGCGCCCGCGCCCACCTGATCGCGGGCCACGGCGAGCGCACCCACGTAGTCGCCATCGCTCACCAGCTTGCGAAATCTCGCCGAGCCGGTGACGTTGGTGCGTTCCCCGATATTGACGAAGACCGGCCTCAAACGCCGATCCCCAATCCCCAGTTGACGGTCACGCGAGCTCGAACGCCTCCAGGCCGGAAAGGCGCATGGCCGGCGCGCGGGTGGGAATCTGGCGCGGCGACTGACCTTCCACGGCCCTGGCGATCTCGCGGATGTGGTCGGGCGTCGTCCCGCAACAGCCGCCCAGGATGTTGACCAGCCCGCTTTTCGCCCACTCGCCCAGGTGACAGGCCGTGTCGTGCGGCTCCTCGTCGTATTCGCCGAAGGCGTTGGGCAGGCCGGCGTTGGGATAAGCGGCCACCAGGGTGTCGGCGATGCGTGACAGTTCGGCGATATGCGGCCGCATCAGATCGGCGCCCAGCGCACAATTGAAGCCCACCGCGAACGGGCGCGCGTGGCGGATCGAGTTCCAGAACGCCTCCACCGTCTGACCGGAGAGGGTGCGCCCCGAGCGGTCGGTGATCGTGCCGGAGATCCACAGCGGCAGCGGCTCCAGGCCCTCGTCCTCGAGATCGAGGATGGCCTTGATCGCCGCCTTGGCGTTCAGGGTGTCGAAGATGGTTTCCACCAGAAAGAAGTCCACACCGCCCTGGTGGAGGGCCCGAGCCTGCTCGAGATAAGCCGCGTGCACTTCGTCGAAGGTGATTGAGCGCGCGCCGGGGTCGTTGACGTCCGACGACATGGAGAGCGTCCGGTTCAGCGGCCCGATCGCCCCGCCGACGAACCTCGGCTTGTCCGGCGTCGACCAGCGGTCGGCCGATTCCCGCGCCAGGCGGGCGGCGGCCAGGTTGATCTCGGCGGCGACCTCTTCGAGTCCGTAGTCGGCCTGGCTGATGCGCGTGGCGTTGAAGGTATTGGTCTCGGCGATATCGGCGCCGGCTTCGAAATAGGCGTCGTGCAGGCCGCTGACGAAGTCCGGACGCGTCAGACATAGGAGATCGTTGTCCCCCTTCAAAGGCAGGGCGTGTTCGGCGAAGCGCTCGCCGCGGAATTCCGCTTCGCTGAACCGCTCGCGCTGGATCATCACGCCCCAGGAGCCGTCCAGCACCAGGATGCGTTCGCGGGCGGCCGCCGTCAGCGCCGCGATCTTGTCGGTGGGCGCGCTCATGCCGCCTGCTCCTTGAGGCCCAGCACCCGGCAGATGGCGTAGACGAGGTCGGGCCGGTTCAGGGTGTAGAAGTGAAAATCGGTGAAGCCTTCCTCCTCCAGGCGAGCGCACATCTCGGCGGCCACCGAGCCGGCAATCAGGCGGCGCGTCTCTGGGTCGTTGTCCAGGCCCTCGAACAGTCCGCCCATCCAGTCGGGAATGGAGATCCCGCATGGCTCGGCCATTTTCCTCAGGCCTTTGAAATTGCTCACCGGCATGATCCCGACGCAGATTGGAACGCTCACGCCCGCGGCGCGCACCTGCTCGGCGAACCTCAGGAACCCGTCCACGTCGAAGAAGAACTGAGTGATCGCCCGCGTGGCGCCGGCGTCGATCTTGGCCTTGAGCACATCGATGTCGTGGGCCGCCGACGAACTCTCGGGATGGACCTGAGGATAGAGACCCACGGACACCTCGAACGGAGCGATGGCCGTAATCGCGGCGGTAAGTTCGGTGGCGTTGGCGTAGCCGTCCGCGCGCGGCTCGTAGGCAGACCCGATCTTGCCAGGCGCGTCACCGCGCAGGGCGACGATGTGGCGGACACCGGCCTTCCAATAATCCTCGATGACGGCGTCCACCTCATCGCGCGAAGCGTCCACACAAGTGAGGTGAGCTGCTGGGGCAAGCTTGGTCTCGGCCAGCATACGCATCACGGTGCGATGGGTGCGCTCGCGCGTCGAGCCGCCCGCGCCATAGGTCACCGACACGAATTCCGGACCCAGGGGCGCCAGGCGGCGGATCGCGTGCCACAGGCTCTCTTCCGCCTCAGGCGTGCGCGGCGGCGAGAATTCAAACGAGACCTTGAGCGCCCCATGGTCGCGTCCGCCAGAGCGGGCGACGGGCCCAAGCGCGCTGGTCCTAGCGTCAAAGAGCGCGTTCACGCCACCCTCCTCACATGCGCGGCGGCGCGGTTGGCGCTCCACACCTTTACCGTCAGGCCGCCAGTGGCCGGCGGCGGCAGAGCGGCCACAGTCACCTCGCCAAGATCGGAGGCCGTCAGCCAACGCTCCATCTCGTCGTCGAAGAAGCCCAGACGCCGGTGACGGTGTTCAGCCCGCAGGAATTCCAGGCTGTGCGGCGCGAAGTCGACAATGATCAGCCGGCCGCCAGACGCCACCAACCGCGCGGCCTCGGCCACCGCCGCCGCCGGCTCGCCCAGATAGTGCAGCACCTGATGCACAACCACCAGGTCGGCGGCGCCGTCGGCGAGGCGGGTATCGAAGATGTCTCCATGGCGAAGCTCACAGCTCTCCAGCCCGGCGGCGCTGACATTGCCCCTGGCGATGTTGAGCATCTGGCGCGACAGGTCGAGACCCGAGCAACGTCTGGCGCGGCCGCCCAGCAGGGTCAGCATGCGGCCAGTGCCGGCGCCAAGATCAACCAGCCGCTCGAACGGACCCTCCCCCGCCGCCGCCAGGATCGCCGCCTCGACGGCGTTTTCGGAGGTGTAGAGCGAGCGAATCTCATCCCAGCGCTCGGCGTTCTGGGAGAAATAATCGGACGCCTGGGCTGCGCGCTCGGCGCTCACCACCTTCAGCCGCTCCACATCATGGCGCCGTGTGGCGTCCTCAGGCGAGGTCAGCGCCAGGGCGTGGTCGATGAGCGACCTGGTCAACTCCGCCGAACCCAGGCGGTAGAACACCCAGGCCCCATCCGGAAATCTCTCGACGAGACCGGCGTCGGCCAGGAGCTTCAGGTGTCGGGACACGCGCGGCTGGCTCTGGCCCAAGACGCGCGAGAGTTCCAGTACGGCCAACTCCTCATGGGCGAGGAGCGCCAGGATGCGTAGGCGCGTCGGCTCGGCCGCAGCGCGCAGCACCTCCACAGCCTGATCCGACGCCAGCGTCATTCTCATATAAGGATATCTTTATATAAGAAAGTCAAGGTCGCTCGAAAGCGAATGCGAGAATGGTGCTTGACATATCTCGACTCATATTAGATATATCTGTTTGTACGATATATCTCGTACGACTTTTGATAGGTACATATACAATGCATCGTTTTCATTTTCACCGCGAGGCGGCCCACTCGCCGGACCGGCGCGGTCATTCCGGGCACGAATTCGCCCACGAATTCGTCCGTCACGCCATGGGTCGCCATGGCGGCATGGGACGGCGGCGCGGCCGCGTCTTTGACCAGGGCGACCTGCGCTATGTGCTGTTGCAGCTCATCGCCGACAAGCCCAGCCACGGCTACGAGCTCATCAAGGACATCGAAGAACGCCTGGGCGGCGCCTATAGCCCCAGCCCCGGCATCGTCTATCCGACCCTCACCCTGCTGGAGGAGCTGGGCTACATCAGCGCCGTCCAGTCCGAGGGGGCCCGCAAGGCCTATGAGATCACCGAGGAAGGCCGCAAGGCCCTGGCCGAAAACAAGCGCACGGTGGACGACATCTTTCAGCGTATCTCCGAGCACGCCGAGCGCTTTGGCGCCCAGCCGCCGCATCAGATCCTGAGGGCCATGGAAAACCTCCGCGTCGCCCTTCGCCTGAGGCTCGAGCGTGGCAAGCTCAGCGACGCCCAGATCGCCGACGTCGCCGCCGCCCTGGACGCCGCCGCCCAGACTCTCGACCGCGAGTAGCCAGCTCCCTGGCTAATCCGTCACTGGATTGGCCAGGGGCTCGCCGGCGAAAAACCGGCGGAGGTTCTCGCGCGTCAGGGCGATCATCTTGGGCACCGCGGCGGCGGTGGCCCCGGCCGTGTGGGGTGTGAGCACCGTGTTGGGCACGCCCTCCCACCGGTCCCTGGGCGTTGGCTCCTGGCGGAAGACATCCAGCGCCGCCATCCCCAGGCGCCCTGACTTGAGCGCCTCGATCACCGCATCCTCGTCCACCACCTGACCGCGCGAGACATTGACCAGCAGACCTTCCGGTCCCAGCGCCTCGATGACCTCGCGCGAGATGAGATTCGTGGTTTCCGGCGTCGCCCGGCACGCCACGACCAAGATGTCGCTCTCGGAGGCGAGCTCCGCCAGGCTGGCCAGTTGCGGCCAGGGAGCGTCCGGCTTGGCCCTCGGTCCCCACCAGGCCGTCTTCATGCCGAACGCGTCGGCGCGGCGGCCCACCGCCGCCCCGATCTCGCCAAGACCGACCACGCCCAGGCGCCGTCCGCCGAGCGAGGAGGTGATGCGCTTTTCGGTCGGCTTCCATGCCCCCGCGCGGAGTTGGGCGTCTCCGGCTAGGATCTTGCGCCAGGCGGCCAGGATCAGGCCCATGGCGTGGTCGGCGACGTCTTCGTGGTTGACCCCCGGCGAATGGCTCACCTGAAGCCCGCGCGCGCGGGCCCAGCCGACATCGATGCCATCGAAGCCCGACGTGAAGCAGGCGATGAGGCCGAGCTTGGGCAGGCTCTCCGCCAACTTCTTGTCCAGCAGAAAGTCCCCAGCCACCACCAGAGCCGCGATGACGCCAACCGCCTCCAGCGGCGGGCCCTCCCAGAAGCGCCAGACCACGTAGTCCGGCTCCAGGATGGGCGCGAGGAAGCCCAGGTGCGGCTGGACGATCAGCAAGGCGGGTTTGGTCACGGCTGCCTTCCCACGGCTCACGGCGAGCTATTACATCGCGACGGGCGGCTCTTGACCAGACTCGTCGGCGCCGTCACCTGCGGCCAATGCAACGGATCGCCATCGTCGGCTGTTCCGGCGGGGGCAAGTCGACCCTCGCTCGCGCGCTCGGCGCGCGGCTCGGCCTGCCGGTTGTTCACCTGGATACGCTGTTCTGGAAGCCGGGCTGGACCGAGAGCCCAATCGAGGAATTCCAACCGCGCGTCGAGGCCGCCGCCCTTGGTGACCGCTGGATCATCGAAGGCAATTTCACCTCTGCCTCGCAGCTTCGCTTCCTGCGCGCCGACACCGTGGTCTGGATCGAACCGCCGATCTGGCTCTGCCTTTGGCGGGCGCTGATCCGGATGCTGGTGAATTTCGGCCGCACGCGGGCCGATCTGGCGCCCGAATGCCCAGAGCGCTTCGACTTGGCGTTCTATCAATACATTTGGTCGTGGAACTCAGCGAACCGGCCGAAGATGGCCCGCGCGCTCGCTGAATTCGCCCCGAACGCCCGCCTCGTCCGGCTGGCCAACGATGCGGACAAGGCGCGATTTCTCGCTGGCGTTGAACCTTAGGGGCCCCTTGGCCGTTCTGGGTGCTCGGGTGGGGCTGTTCTAAGCAAACTTGGGAGCATCCCAGTGATCACCAGAATTCTCATAGCGGGAGTCGCGATCGGCGCCCTGGCCGCCGGCGGCGCCTCCGCCCACACCGCCCGCCACTTTCACCGGGCCATGCGAGAAGCCAAAATCACCTACGCAGCGCCGGCCCAGCCGATTCCCTATGCGGAGCTGGACCATTATCTGCGCGCCTCGCCAAGCGAGCGCAGGTCCATCGAGATGGCGGCCGGAGCCAACACTGGCGCCGCGGCCAATACCTCGGCCAGCATGCCTGGCACCTCCGCGCCGGCGCCGGCGGCCCCGGACACCAGCGCCCCTCCACCGGCCGCGGCCATGCCGGACACCAGCGCCAGCCCCGCGCCTGAAGCGGCTCCACCTGCCGGCACGGCGGTGAACCCGCCTGCCGACACCACGCCGCCGGCCACGCCGCCGCCGAGCGCGCCTCAGTAAACAGGCTCAGGCGCTAGCCAGCGCCTTTAGCCCCGCGCCCACCTGACCGGCCTCTGGTCCGATAATCAGGTGGACTCGGCCTGACGGAGTGACCGTTATCGCCCGCGCGCCAGCGGCGATGGCGGCCGCTTCGTCGACGGGGCCTTTCTTGGCTGGGGTCACGATGAGCCGGCTGGAACGAATCTCGACATTTGCCATCGCGCCCAGCGCCTTGGCCAGGCCCTCGAGCGACGGCGTCGCGGGCGCCGACGCGGCGCCAGGCAGCGCCTCGCTGATCTCGCGGGCGACCTGATCGGCGACGGCCCCCACCACCACCTGCAGGTCTCGCTCCGAGGGCCGAACAAATCCGCGCGCGCCCAGGGCTCTCAGTCCAGCCTCGTCCACCGCGCCCTGGTCAGCGACCACCAGGCGCAGGCGCGTCGTGCAGGCGCCGACCGTGATGAGATTGGCCGCCCCGCCCAGGGCCTGGATATAGGCCCGCGCGCGGCCACCCGGGCCAGCGGTAACCGCGGCAACCGGCGTCGGCGTGTCTTCGCGACCCGGCGTCTTCAGGTCAAAACGGCGGATGAAGACGCGGAAAAGCCCATAGTAGAGGCCGGCGTAGACGATGCCCACCGGCAGCAGCAGAAGGGGCCGCGTCGCCTTGCCGAAGTTGAGCACATAGTCGAACAACCCGGCGGAAAAGCCGAAGCCCAGCTTCACGCCCAAAAGGCTCATGACCACCATGGCGACGCCGGTCAGCAGGGCGTGCAGGAGGTACAGCACTGGGGCGAGGAACATGAAGCTGAACTCGATGGGTTCGGTCACCCCGGTCAGGAACACCGTCAGCGCCAGCGACAGAAGCAGGCCCCCGGCCTCGGCGCGCCGCTCGGGCTTGGCCTCGTGATACATGGCCAGGCACGCGGCCGGCAGGCCGAATATCATCACCGGGAAGAAGCCGGTCATGAATGAACCGGCGGTCGGATCTCCGGCGAAGAAGCGATTCAGGTCGCCGGTCACGCCGTGATAGTCGCCGATAATGAACCAAGCGATGTTGTTGAGGATGTGGTGCAGGCCTGTGACGATGAGCAGTCGGTTGAGCACGCCGTAGAGGAACAGGCCCACCGGTCCGGCGCCGACGATAAAGTGGCTTAGCGCGTCAATGGCCCCGTCGAGGCTGGTCCAGCCCAATCCGACGATGGCCGCGAGCGCCAGACCCGCCAGGCCGCTGACGATGGGCACGAACCGCCGTCCGCCGAAAAAAGCCAGGTAGTCCGGCAGCTTGATGGCCCCGAAGCGGTTGTAGAAATCGCCGGCGATAAGGCCCGAGAGGATGCCCAGCGGCACGTTGAGCTTGAAGAGAGCCGCGGCGCGGAAATCGGCGACGGTGAGGGAGGCGACCTTGGCCGTCATGCCGGCGGTAAGGGCCTTGGGCGCCGCGATCAGGGCTTCGGCGCCATTGGTCGCCACCAGGAAACAGACCACGCCCGCAAGCCCCGCCGCGCCATTGCCGTCGCGCGCGAAGCCGACCGCGACGCCGATGGCGAAGAGCAAGCCAAGGTTATGGAAGATCGCATTGCCGGCGGCGGCGATGAAATCGATGTTGAGGAGATCCGGCTGACCGAGACGGAGGAGCAAACCGGCCACCGGCAGGACGGCGATAGGCAACATCAGCGCGCGGCCAAGCGGCTGCAGGGCGCCGACCGAAACCGTCACGCCGAAGACCTTCATGGCGTTTCTCCTTCAGCGACGAGGGTCCGCACCTCGGCCGCGCTCACACAGTTCAGCGCCCGCGCGGCCAGCGCCTCGCAGGCTACGAGGTTCAGCTTCCGGACCGCGGCCTTGATTTCGGGGATCGCGGCCGGCGGCGCCGAAAGCTCGGTGACGCCGAGGCCGATGAGGATCGTCGCGCCCGCAGCGTCCGCGGCCAGACCGCCGCACACGGCCACTTGGCGACTGTGCACCCGCGCGCCCTTAGTCGCGGCGGCGATGAGGCGCAGCACGGCGGGATGCAGGGCGTCGACGCCGCTCGCGACCCTGGGATTGCCCCGGTCCATGGCCAGGCCGTATTGGGTGAGATCGTTGGTGCCGATGGACAGGAAATCGGCCTCGGCGGCCAGGAGGTCGGCGGTGACCGCGGCCGCCGGCGTCTCGATCATTACCCCGATCTGGACCTCGCCTTCGTAGCCTGTCTCGGCCCGCGCAACGTCAGCGACGGCCCGCACCTGCCTCAATTCGGCGAGGCTCGCGACCATGGGCACGAGGATGCGGCACTGGCCGTGCGGCTTCACGCGCAGGATGGCGCGCAGCTGTGCGGCGAGGAGGTCGGGCCGCCAGAGACTGACGCGAACGCCGCGCAGGCCCATGGCTGGGTTTTCCTCGTGCGGCAGATCGAGGTAGGGCGCCGGCTTGTCGCCGCCGACATCGAGGGTGCGGATGACGAGCGGGGCGCCGGCCAGGGCGGTGGCGATAGCCTGGTAGGCGCGCGCTTGTTCGTCCTCGTCGGGCGCGTGGGAGCGCTCCAGGAATAGAAACTCCGTGCGCAGCAAGCCGCAGCCTTCCGCGCCGTTGGCCACGGCCGCCTGCGCGTCCGCCAGGGAGCCCAGGTTGGCGAACACCTCGATCCGGGTTCCATCGGCCATGCGGCAGGGTGCGGCCGCCTGAGCCCGCGACTCGGCGACGTGGGCCTGGCGGGCGGCAAGCCGGGTTTGCGCCGCCTCGATCTCGGCCGCGTCGGGCGCCACCTGCAGCGTTCCTGAGCCGCCATCGAGGATCAGGCCAGCGCCGTCGCGGACGTCCATCAAGGCCGGCCCAAACGCGACCACGGCCGGAATGTTCATGGCGCTGGCCAGAATGGCGACGTGCGAGGTGGGTCCGCCCGCCGCGGTGCAAATGCCGGCGAGAGCGCCGTTCAGACCCATCAGTTGGGCCGGACCCAGGTCCTCGGCCAGCACGATGGCGCCCGCCGGCAACATCTGCCCAGGCTCAGCCTCCCCCGCCAGTTCGGTGAGCACCTGGCGCTCGATATCCACCAAGTCGTCCGCCCGTTGGGCGATGTGAACATCGTCGATCCCGCGCAGAACCTCGACCTGGGCCTGGATGGCGCCCCGCCAGGCGACCCCGGCGCTGGCCCCGGACGTTATGGCCTGGTGCGCTGCGGAGAGCAGATCCTCGTCGTCGAGAAAGGCCAGGTGCGCTTGCGTGATTTCGCGCTGTTCGCTGGGTCCGGAGCCGGCTTGGCGGGTCATGCGGACCCGGAGCGCGCCCAAGGCGGCGGCCAGCGCCAGGCCTTCCTCCTCAACGCCGTGGGACACCGTGTTGACGGTGACCTCTCTGGCGATCAGGCGGACGGCCGTGCCGATGGCGAGGCCAGGAGCCGCGGGTGTTCCCTGAAGAAGGTGGCCATTCGTCGCCGAGGCAGCCGCCGTAAGCGCGGGCGGCGCGGGAACGGGCGCCGGGGCGCGCGGCGCCGGCTCGGGTGGCAAGCGATGCTCGATCAAGTCGGCCAAGGCGGCGACGGCCGCTTCGGCGTCCGGCCCGCTGGCGCTGATGGTGACAGTGGCCCCGTGGCCGAGGCCAAGGGCCATGACCGCCACCGGACTCTTGGCGTTGGCCGAACGGTCCGACGCGGAAAGGGTGATGTCGGACCGATGGCGTTTCGCCTCCGCCGCCACGAGCGCGGAGGGGCGAGCGTGGAGTCCGTGAGCCAGTGGAATAGCCGCCGTGCGCGTAGCCGAGCCGCCTGCTTCCTCGCGCTCCGCGGCCGCCCCCGCCCCGCCACGGATCTCCATGAGCGGGTCGCCGATCTCGACCCGACGCCCGACTTCACGGCTCACGATGGCAAACGCCTCGCCGTTGGTGATGACCATGGGAGAGACGAGGCTTTTGGACCGCTCGGCCACCAGGTCGAGATCGACAGTGATCAAAAGGTCCCCCCGCCGGACCGCCTGACCATCCTGCACGTGGCGCGTGAATCCCTCCCCACCCAGGCCAACGGTCTCCAGCCCGATGTGCAACAGAATCTCCGCGCCATTAGTCGCCTTCAGGCTTACGGCGTGTGCCGCCGAATGCACGCCGACCACGTGCCCATCGCATGGCGAGCGCACCTCGGGGCCCGTGGGATCGATGGCGACTCCGTCGCCCAGCATCTGGCCCGCGAACACGGGATCGTCGACCTCGTCCAGAGGTGTCGCCCAGCCCCGCATCGGCGAGACCAATGTAAGGTCAACCATGGTCACCGCTGGATCAACTCCACCCGTTCCACGCCCCAGACCGGATCCAGCTTCTCTCCGCCGGCATAGGCGAAACAGAGGGGATGGACGCCGCTCCTGGCCGGGAGATCGGCGGAAAGCGCGACTCTCGACGTCGGCGACGGGAGCGGAACGACAGCCAGCACTTCGCCCGTGTCGCAATTGTCGAGCCGCACCTGAATCTCCCCGTTTGGCGAGTTTGCCGGACGATGGACGACCTGACTCACCTGATCGCCAAGCTGAAGATTGAACGGGGCCGCGGCGAGGGTGAGTTTCACCCGGGCCACGTCGGACAAATCCGCATCGGGCCAGATCCAGCAAGGATTCATGATCTGGATGAGGAACACCGGCCTGTCCCCGGCTCCCGTTGGCTGGCCTTCGAGATTGAGCGGCAGCGTTCCCGGGCAAAGCGTAAGTTCCTGGCTGGAGCGTGTGCGTACCGATACGGCGTCCAGGCGTTGGTCAATTTCCGGCGAGATTCGGTGGCCGCCGAGGTAGGCGGCGGCCCGCAGACGCACCGGCAGGGTGGTTTCGAGCGGCTCGGCGTAAACTCTAGAATCCGCGGCCGGAGCGTCGCCGTTCAGCGTCAAGCGAACCTGGCCCAGATTGGTCTGGTTGGATAGGACCACGCGGGCGCGGGACGCCGGTTCTGGCGTCACCTTGACGTCGATCGCCAGGGCGCCCTCGTCTTCGTCCAGCCCCAGCGTGGCAAACCGCGCGAACTCCGCCGGCAGCCGCGTCACGAAATCCCGCCAGTCACGCTCGGACTGGGCGGTCCACCCGGACTCAGCCACGGCCGCGGCCCTGGGCCACATCATCTTCGCCAGCCGATCGTCTGTGCGGATGTGTTCGGTCCACAGATTTCCCTGGACGCCCAGGATGTGCGCCTGGTCGGCGGCGGTCAATGAGAGCGGAGGCGCCGCCGGGGGGCCGCCGGCCACGGCTGGCTTGGGAGCCGGCGGCAGAGGCGGCGCTGCCGGGTCGAGAGCATAGACGTCGTGCAGGTTCACCACCCAACCGCGTCCGGGAGGCTCGCTCGGCAGATCGGTCTGACGATTGTCGAAATAGAGTGTCGGCGCGATGGCCAGCACCACGTCATGACCCGCCTCCGCCGCGGTGACGGCGCTGGCCGCGCCGCGCCAGGATGAAATCACGGCGTCAGTGGGCAGCGTCCCGCCCTGGAGTATCTCTTCCCAGCCCACCAGTCGCCGACCGCGGGCGGCGAGAACGGTGTTGATCCGGCGAATGAAATAGTTCTGCAGGCCGGCTTCGTCGGCGATTCCCAGCGCCTTCATGCGCGCCTGAGCGGCCGGGGACCGCTTCCAGATGTCCAGCGGGACTTCGTCGCCGCCGATGCCGATGAACCGACCTGGAAACAGGTCCATCACCTCGCCCAGAACGCGGTCCAGAAAAGTGAATTCCGGTTCATCGACGCCGAAAGCATCGGGGATCAGGCCCCAGTCGCTCTGCATGGACCTGGGCGGCGGCGCTCCGGCCGACAAGTCTGGGTAGGCCAGGAGCGCCGACAGGGCGTGGCCGGGCATTTCGATCTCCGGCACGATGGTGACGTTGCGATCCCTAGCGTGGGCGACGATCCGGCGGACCTCCTCCACCGTGTAGAAGCCGCCGTAGAGCCGGGGCTTGCCGGTCCGGGGGTCCAAGGCCGGCGGCCCGAGGCTCGCGGGGACGCGCCAGGCGCCAATGCTCGTCAGCCTTGGATAGCCTTGTACTGGCAGCCGCCACCCCTGGTCGTCGGTCAAATGCCACTGAAGCACGTTCAATTTGTGCAGCGCCATCCAGTCGATGGTCTTCAGAATGAACGCCGGGGACTGCATGTGCCGCGCCGAGTCGATCAACATGCCGCGCCAGGCGAACCGCGGTTGATCGGCGATGGTGAGCGGGGCGAGGCGCACCGGCCCGCTGCCCGCCTCGGTCGTGGCCAACTGCCAGAGCGTCACCGCGCCATAGAGAAACCCGGCGTTCGAGGAGGCCTCGATGACGACGCGACCACCGCCGATCTTGATCCTGTAGGCCTCGCTGTCAGCAGGCCCCGAACGGCGCGTGAAGACGATCGCCGCGCGGCCGGCGCCGGCCGGAACTCCGGGGACGAGGACGAGGCCGCGAGAACGCCGGATAAGCTCAGCAAGCCAACGGGCGCTCCGCAGCGCGCCGGCGTCGCCGCGCGGAACGATGATCGGCGTCCCCTCGCGCAGCCACAAGGCGGCGCCCGCTCCGGCTTCCACGGACTGAGGCTTCGGAATGACATCAACGGAGACGCCCTGCGCGGCGGCAGGGAAGCCGACGAGGATGAGACAGATCGCGGCGACGACGCCCCTGAGCCCAGGACCGATCTCAGCCATCGCCGGCGGCGCGCAAGGCCGGCGCATCCTCGTCCGATTGACCGCCGATCCACACCTGGCGCGTTGCCAGGTCGTCGTCGAGGAGAACCAGATCGGCGCGATAGCCCGGCGCAATACGGCCCATCTCGCCGCCGAGGCCCAGGAATTCCGCCGGGTTGCGGCTGGCCATGCGTGAGGCGTCGGCAAGATCGAGGCCCAAAAGATTCACGGCATTGCGAACCGCCCCGGCCATGTCGAGATCCGATCCGGCCAGGCGCCCGCGCGAGTCGAAACAGGCCCCGTCGCGCACGGTGATGACCTTGTTCTGCAGCGTAAAGCTCCGCAGGTTCGTGCCGACGCAGGGCATGGCGTCCGTGACGAGGATGAATCGCTCGACGGGGCGGCACCGCAGCGCCAGCTTGAGCACCACGGGGTCCACGTGGCGTCCGTCGACGATGATCCCGCACCATGACCTCGGGTCGGAAAGCGCCGCGCCGACGACGCCGGGCGCGCGGCTGGCGATGGGCGACATGGCGTTGAAAAGATGGGTGAAGCCGGACATGCCGGCTTCGAGGCCGGCCAGCGCCTGAGCGTAGGTGGCGTTGGTATGGCCTGCCGAGACCACGACACCCGCCGCGGCCAGCCGTCGGATCATCGCGGCACCCGCCACTTCCGGCGCCAGGGTCACCAGCGTCCGGCCGGCGCCGAGAGAAGTCAGCAGAGCCAGGCCATCTTCGTCCATGCGCCGCAGCCTGGAGGCGTCATGGATGCCCCTCTGTTCGGTGTTGAGGTACGGTCCTTCGATATGAACGCCGAGAACGCCAGGCGTTTTCTGCTTCATGGCTGCTCGCGTCGCCTCCAGCGCCGCGCCGACGACGGACAGTTCGTCGCTTATCAGAGTGGGCAGAAAGCCGGTGGTGCCGAAGCGCCGGTGCGCGGCGCCGATGGTGGCGATGGCCGCGGGGGTCGGCGAATCGTTGAATAGCACGCCGCCGCCGCCATTGACCTGGATGTCGATGAAGCCGGGCAATAATAGACCGCCGCCAAGGTCGTGGCGCCGGACCCCAGCGGGCGCGTCGGACGCAGGGCCGATAAAGACGATCCGATCGCCGGCCAGGACGACGGCCAGTCCGGTCTCCAAGCCACGGTCGGTCATCACCCGGCCGTTGACGAGCGCCAGGTCCATCAGATGGTCTCGGTGACCTTGGCCAGGTGCGACGGCCGGTCTGGATCGAAGCCGCGCGCCCGCGACAGTTGGTCAGCAAGGCGATAGAAACTCTGGATCTGGCCGATCGGCTCAAGGGCTGGATGCGCCCTGATGGCCGGAAGACGAATCACGCCCTCCGACGCGCCGCCCCCCACCTGAATCACCTGCGCGCCTTGGCGCGCGAACGCCGTCACGGCAGCCTCGACGCCCTCCTCCGTCTCATCGTCCTGGGTGAAGGCCAGAACGGGGAACCTCGGTCCGATCAAAGCCATGGGGCCATGCCGGATTTCCGCCGAACTGAACGCCTCGGCATGCAGACCGCAGGTCTCCTTGAACTTGAGCGCCGCCTCCTGGGCGATGGCGAAGCCAAGCCCCCGGGCGACGACGTAGAGATGCTCGGCGCGAGAGAGCGGCGCAATCGCGGCGCTCCAGTCGAGGTCCCATGCCTTGGCGAGCTGTTCGGGCAGGGCGTTCACGGCCTCCAGAAGCGCGGCGTCCTCGCTCCAGCGGGCGACGAGTTGGGCGATGGCGGCGAGCGCGGTGACGAAGGACTTGGTGGCCGCGACGCTCACCTCCCGGCCGGCTTTGAGGGGGATGGTCACATCTGCCAGGGCCGCCAGAGGCGAGGCCTCATCATTGACCATGGCCACCACCAGTGCCCCGGCGGCCGAATGAGCCTGAGCGGCGGCCAGAAGATCGGGGCTGCGGCCCGACTGAGAAATGGCCAGGCAAAGGGTGTCGCTCATGTCCGGCGCCGCGTCATAGACAGAACTCACCGACGGCGACGACGAAGCCGTCATCACCGCCAGCCGGGTCTCGATCAGATAGCGGGCAAAGGTGGCGGCGTTGTCGGAGCTGCCGCGGCCGAGCGTCGTCACGGCGCGCGGCGGCCTGCCGCGCAAGCGTTCGGCCAACGCCCCGACAGTCGCTTGATTGGCCGCGAGCTGAGCGCGCACGCGCTCAGGGGCCTCCCCCGCCTCGCGAAACATATGGGTCGCGCTGGGCGTCATAGAGCCCCGTCGTTGAGTTCGGCGACAAAGTCATAGGCGTCACCGCGGTAGTAAGACTGCGTGAACTCCACCACGCGCCCATCGCGCAGGAAACCACGGCGCTCGATGAGCAGGCCCGGGGCGCCTTCATTCACCGTCAGAAGCCGAGCCTGCTCGTCCGTGAACAGCACCGCGCGCAGCCGCTGCAGAGCTCTGACCGGACGGTGCCCGTGGCGCTCGAGCGCCTCATAGAGCGACGTTTCCACCGCCTCCTTGGACGGCAGGCAAAAGCCTGGAACGGTGGAATATTCCAGGGCCATGGGCGCTTCGTCGGCGAAACGGATTCGGTTGAACCGGTAGACGGGCGTTGCGGGGCTAAGACCCAGGATCATCGCCTCCTCCGGCGTCACCGCGCCATCGGACCGGCGCAGCCAGGCGCTGCGGGGGAATCGCCCGCGCGCCAGCATATCTTCCGAGAACGATGACAGTTTGGAGAAGCTCTTCTCCACCCTAGCGGCGACAAACGTGCCAGCGCCGTGACGACGCGTGACCAGCCCTTCGTCGGCCAGAGCGTCCAGGGCCTTGCGAACGGTGATTCTTGAGACTCCGAGGTCGAGCGCCATGTCCCGTTCGGGCGGCAAAGCCTCGTCCGGCGCCAGCTGCTTGTTGGCGATCGCCTGGCGCAAGGCTCGGTGCAGTTGCTGGTACAGCGGCCCCGGAGACTGCTCGCCCAACCCGCCGATCAGTTGGGATAAGGACCCTACCACCCTGAACCTTTCATCGCGTTGGACCCATGCCGGTCCGGCCCGGCGACGCCCCGCCTGATGCGTTTGTGCCACGACCCCGCGTCGTTTGCATACCAAAATCTGATTGGTATTGGATTTATGTCAATTTGAGCTTGCGCGTAAGCCAAAGGTTGTGACAACCTCGTATCAATTCGGGTCGGTGGTGCTGATTTAGGGCCCGAATACGTCGAATTGGTACCTTATTGGCATTTGACGAAGAGCCGTCCGAAGGCGACTCTTTAGGGGGAGACTAACAGAATGAAACTTCGCAGATCCCTGCTGATCGGCTCGGCGAGCCTTGCGGCGCTCAGCTTTGCAGTCGATTCGGCCAAGGCCGCCGATTCGAGTGGCGCGAGTACCGTCCAGGAAGTCGTGGTTCCAGGCATTCGCCAATCGCTGGAAAAGGCCATCTCCATCAAGAGGGCGAGCGAAAACTCCGTCGACGCGATTTCGGCCACCGACATCGGCAAGCTGCCGGATAAGAACGTCGCCGACGCGCTGCAGCGCCTGCCGGGCGTCGACATCCAGGGCGCCGCGGGCGGCGAAGGCGGCTTCGACGAAGCCGACCGGGTCAGCATCCGTGGCACCTCGCCCAGCCTCACCAACGTCACGATCGACGGACACAACGTGTCGACCGGCGACTGGTACATCCTCGACCAATACAGCGTGGTCGGCCGCAGCGTCAGCTTCACCCTGCTGCCATCGGAAATCGTCTCCAACGTCGTGGTCTACAAGACGCAGGACGCGTCGCTGGTCGAAGGCGGCGTCTCCGGCGCGGTCGACATTCAGACGCGCAAGCCGCTGGATCTCAGCAAGGAATTCACCTTCGAAGCGTCGGCCGAAGCCGCCTACAACACCAACGCCGGCCAGCACGGCAGCCAGTGGGAGCCTCAGTTCAACGGCCTCGTCGGCTGGAAGAATGCCGACAGCACCTTCGGGATCATGCTCCAGGGCTTCTACGAGAAGCGGAGCGTCGAGCGCTACGGCCAGGAAACGCTGGGCTACACGGCAATCTCTGGCACGGCGCCCATAGCAGCCACGGCGACAACGCCCTTCGTTCCGGGCACCGGTGATCCGATCGCCCAAGCCAACCCTTCGCTCAATGGCGTCATGGCCCCGACCTTGATCGGCTCGTCGCTGTTCGAACAGGATCGGACACGCGCGGGCGTCACAGGGTCGGTCGAATGGAAATCGTCGGACGACAAAGCCCAACTCGATCTGTCCGGCTTCTACTCTCACCTCAACGCCAACAACTATAACGACAACTACATGATGTGGGGCTCTAACGAGCTCGCGAAGAACATTCCCACGAGCTACACAGTCTCAAACAACACGCTGGTGTCTGCAAATTGGCCCGAGTATTCGCCAACGGGGAATAACTTTACGTTCCCGGCAGGCAGTCCGGCAGGCTCGCCGGTTGACGGCATGATCATCGACAACATTACGCGGCCAAATGAATCCGCCGAAAGTTACTTCATCAATCTCGACGGCAAGTTCCAGGTTAACGATCGGCTGACCATCAAGACCCAGGTCGGCTACACCCATGGTGTCGGCGAAACGCCGGAGCAGCCTTCCTTCGAGTCCGATGGTGTCACCGGCGTCAACTACGCTCCATCCGGCAACGGCTTTGCCGTCGACCCGACCAACATCAATCCGTCGAGCCCTGACGGGCTTGCCAACGATTGGTCTTGGAACGCCAAATTCACTTCGGTCGACCAAGAACTCTACGCCAAGGCCGACGGCGTCTGGGACGTCAGCAACGGCGTCTTCAAGGACGTAACGTTTGGTGTTCGCGTCGCCGACCACAAGCGCCAGGTGGATGGCTGGGACCGCGGGTGCACGCTCGGAGCCAACAACGCCTGCTTTGGAAGCCCCACCATGCCGTTCGCGGCCACCAATCCGACGCCTTATCCCGGCGGCTATTCGGCCGGCGCGCTTGGCATCCCAGGCCTTCTCATCCCGATTGGCGGCAACCCAACGACGATCGGCACGATCATCAACAATATTCCAGGCGGGGTTCGCGGCCCGATCTCGGCGATCGTCCAACCGACCAACTACCTCTGGGATGCCGCGTTCAAGGTTCAGGAGACCGACGTCGCCGGTTACATCATGGCCCACGTGGGAGGTGAAGGCTGGCGCGGCAACTTTGGCCTAAGGATCGCGAACACCAATGAAAACGACTACGTGAACTCTCCGGACGCGACCAGCCCAAGCTCTCCGCTGATCACGACGTCCGCCTACGGTCCCTACTACGTCAACCACATCCAACACGACTATCTGAGCATTCTGCCGAGCGCGAACTTCACCTTCGATCTCGAAAAGAATCTGTTGTTGCGGGTGTCGGCCGCCGAGACGATGTCGCGGCCCGACTACAGTTCGCTGGGCGGGAGTGTATCGCTGAATGACCTGCTTCAGGTCGGTAGCGGCGGCAACCCGAATCTCAAGCCGGTCAGGGCCGCCGTATTCGACACCAGCCTCGAATATTACTACGGCCCGCAGTCCCTGGTCGCCGTGAGCGTCTTCTATGACGACCTGTCGTCTTACGTAGGGTTCGCGAACTACACCCAGACCTACTTCAACATGTTCTTGGGTCATGACACGCCCTACCTCATCTCAGCACCAATCAATATTTCGGGCCAACTGGGCGGCGTTGAGCTTCAGTGGCAGCAGCCGATCGCCTGGGGCTTTGGCTTGCAGGCCAACGGCACCTATGTCGACGGTCAAGACGAAGACGGCAATCCTCTCATCGGCACGTCCAAGTATACCGGTAACCTGGTCGGCTATTACGAGAACCACGGCGTGAGCATGCGGCTGGCCTACACCTACCGCTCGCACTTCTTCGTCGGCCTCGATCGGGCGTCGCTGGAAAACCAGGCCAACTTCGGCACCCTGGACGCCTCGTTCGCCTACCAGATCACGCCCAACGTCGCCTTGACGGTGGACGCCCTCAACATCACCAACAGTCTGCTGAAGTACTACGCGGCCAATCAAACCCAAGTGCGTGCCGTGTACGATAACGGCACTCAGTTGTTCATGGGGATCAAGGTCAAGTTCTGATCTTCAAGCGCCTCCGTCGGGGGGATTCCGCGAGACGCGAGAGCGCCGCTCCGAGCCATCGGGGCGGCGTTCTTTCGTTTTGGCGTGGCCGGCGCGGCGCCGCATAGTCCGGTGATGACCGCCGCCGCTCGCGACAAGCCGTCTTGGCTCACCCACTTCGAACGAGCCCAGGCCGAGCTTGCCGCCGGCCGGAGCCGCGCCGCGTTGCCGCTGCTCGAAAAGGCCACGGCGCTCAATCCCAGACTGGTGCAGGCGTGGGGGCTGTTGGGAGACATACTCACGGCGGCCGGCGATTTCGTTGGCGCGCGCCAGGCTTATGACCGCCGCCTGGCTTTGATGGTTTCAGATCCGCGTGTCACACTCGCTGCCGAGACGCTTGCGGCCAGTCGCGTGCTGTTGACCCAGCGGCGCTTCATCGAAGCCGTAGCCGAATTCGATCGTCTGTTGGCGGACGATCCCACTGACTGCTCTGCGCTGGCCATGAAGGCCGCCGCCCTGACCGAGATCGGCCGCTATGCCGAGGCGGCCGAAATCACTGGCGAAATCGCGGAGCGCTTCGCCGATCAGCCCTATGCCTGGCTCGTACACGCCGGCGGCCTGCGCGCGCTCGGCAAAACCAAGGCTTGCATGGCCGCCTACCTCAAATCCATCGCGTTGGAGCCATCTTGCGCCGAGGCGTACCTCAGCCTGGCGAACCTCAAGACTTACCGTTTCACCGCAGGGCAGATCGCAGCCATGGAGGCGCTGATCGCGGGGCCTGATCTGCAGCCGGAGGATCGCGCCAAGCTGGGATTCGCCCTCGGCAAGGCTCAGGAGGACGCCGGCGCCTACGCCCTGGCATTCGGCAGCTACACCCAAGCCAACGCGATCGAACGGGCGCGCCGCGCCTACGATCCTAGCGGGACGAGCGCCTACGTCCGGACGTCGAAAGCCCTATTCACGGCCGACTTCTTCGCCGAGCGTGCGGGGTGGGGCGACGCCGCGCCGGATCCGATCTTCATCGTCGGTTTGCCGAGGTCGGGCTCGACCCTGGTGGAGCAGATTCTGGCCAGCCACCCCATGATCGAAGGGACCCATGAACTCCCCGATCTGACCATGCTCGCCGCCGGCCTCCAGGGCTATCCGGAGAGCTTAGCGGCGCTGACGCGAGGCGCCTGCGGCGCGCTGGGCGGAGAATTTCTGCGTCGCACCGGGGCCTATCGCAATCTCGGGCGACCGCGCTTCATCGACAAGACGCCGAAGAACTTCCTCCACATCGGATTGATCAAGCTCATCCTGCCCAACGCCCGGATCGTGGACGTGCGTCGCCATCCTCTGGCCTGCGGCGTGTCGATTTTCCGGCAGCACTTCGGATTGGGCTTTAGCTGCGCCTTCGATCTCGATCACATCGGCCGCTACTACGCCGACTACGTCGACCTCATGGCCCATTTCGATGATGCGTTGCCAGGCGCCATCCACCGCGTGATCTATGAGTCGCTCGTGCAAGACACCGAAGGCGAAGTGCGCAGCCTGCTCGATTATCTGGGTCTGCCCTTCGATCCGGCGTGCCTGCGGTTCTTCGAAAATCGGCGCGCCGTGGACACGCCCAGCTCCGAGCAAGTGCGCCAGCCGATCTTCACCGACGCTCTGGGCCAGTGGCGAGACTTCGAGCCGTGGCTCGATCCGCTGAAGGCGGCGCTCGGCCCGATCCTGGACGCCTACCCCGCCACGCCGGCTGGGTAACCGAACGCCTTGATCCAGGGGGCCAGAACCTCGGCCACCGGCTCCAGTTCGGCGGCGTAGACAGGCCAGCGGGATAGGCCTCGGCGATGGAGGCCCGAACGAACTTCGGTGGCGCTGGGTGTTCGCACGACCCTCTCGCTGGCAGTGGACGCCACGTCAGCCATGGCCAGCTGGAAATCGACGCCGATGAATTCGGCAATCGCCCTCAACTCCTCTGCGAAATCATCCACGAGCGCCTCGTAGCGCACCTCCCTCACCGACAGCGGAAGCAGCTGGCGATAGACGCCCGCCAGCGTCATGGCGGCGCTGTAACAAGCCGCCGTCTCGGCCAGTGTAGTGAAGGCGTAGGTCAGCGCGTTCATCTGGAAGGCGTTCATGGCGCAGCTCAGCACCACGTCGCGCGGATCCCGTATCGCGAACAGGATCTTCGCCCACGGAAACAGCTTGGCCACCAGCGGCAGATTGATCGTGCCGGCCGGCGCCTTGTCGAGGAACACCCGGCCCGCCGGGGTCGCACCGTGGTCACGGACGACCTGCCAGTAGTGTACGCGCCAATGCGCGGCCTCACGCTCGCCCAGGCCCGCCAGGCGGCTAAGGCCCTCCGGCCCCGTGAGGAATTCCTGATAGGCGTCGGCCAGCGTGGGCGCCTCTTCGAGGGCGACGATGCGGGAGTGGCCGGCCAGGGCCTGCTCCAGCAGGGTGGTGCCCGAGCGCGGAAAGCCCACCAGAAATACGTGGCCTGACGCCTGGCCGTTGACCACAGATTCAGATGGCGCACTCGCCCAGGGAGCCTTGTCGGCCGCCGCGAACCACGCCCCCAAACGTTGCAGCTTCGCCGTTTCGCCTTCCCGGCCCCGGGCTCTCGGCGCAAACAATCGGTGCTGGATGGCTTTGCCGTCGTGTGCCGCCGCGAACGCCTCGGCCGGGCGGCCAAGCCGATCGAGCACGAGACCCAGCAGCAGCAATGCTTCGGCGCGCTGAGGGCCGGCAAGGCCCGGAGTGCTCAGCAGCCGCTCGAGGGCCCTCCGCGCAGGCTCGAATTCCCCCCGCGCCGCGGCGATGCGCGCCACGAGCCACGTCGCCGCCGGGGTTTCCGGTAGGTGTTCCGCATGCGCTGCGGCGGCGTCCAGCGCTCCGGCGTCGAGGGCAAGGAGCGCCAGGCCGAAACGGGCGTCGGTGGCGCCCGGCTCCAGCGCCAGGGCAGCCTCGAAGGCGTCGGCGGCCTCGGCCGGTCGGCTGAGCGCTTGCAAGGCGCGCGCCTTGCCGCAGAGCGCGGCGACGGACCGGGGGGCGAGCACCAGAACGCGCTCCCACGCGGGGAGCGCCAGATCCGGTCGATTGGCGGCGGCCAGGCAATCGGCCAAGTCGACCCAGGCGATGGGATCGCCAGGCGTCCGCCGTGTCGCCTCGCGCAGGAGAGCCACGGCGTCGTCCATACGCCCGGCACGACGATGTGCCTCGGCCGCGCGACGCAGATCGGCCAGGTCCCGTCGAGGTTCAGAACTCATTCCGCCAGAGTCGCCACGTCCACTTAGGACACCTCTATACCGCTTCCCACGATGACGGCGGCGGATTAAACGGGACCCGTCATGAACTCACCTTGTCCTCCAGTCCGGCGATCGCGCCGCGCCGTCCGTTCCGCCTGACCCTGCGCCGCGCGCGGCGCGCCAATAGAGATTCGAGATCATGACCGACCCTTCCACTTCTCCCAGCGCGGGCCACTTCCGTGTCTTCTCCGGCGTCCAGCCATCGGGCGCCCTGCACCTCGGCAACTATCTGGGCGCTCTGGTGAAGTTCGTCGCCCTCCAGCGCGAGCGCGAGTGCCTGTTCTGCGTCGTCGACCTTCACGCGATCACCGCCTGGCAGGATCCGGCCGCCCTCGCCGCCCAGACGCGTGAGATCGCCGCCGCCTACATCGCCGCGGGCGTGGATCCGGAGCGCGCCATCATCTTTCCGCAGTCCGCGGTGAGGGAGCACACGGAGCTCGCCTGGATTTTGAATTGCGTGGCCAGGGTCGGCTGGCTCGACCGCATGACCCAGTTCAAGGACAAGACCGGCAAGCACAAGGAAAAGGCGAGCGTCGGCCTCTACACCTATCCGGTGCTCCAGGCCGCCGACATCCTGCTCTACAAATCCACCCACGTGCCGGTGGGCGAGGACCAGAAGCAGCACCTGGAGCTGGCGCGCGACATCGCCGCCAAGTTCAATCACGACTTCGAGGCGCCGGATTTCTTTCCCCTGCCCGAGCCCTTGATCGAAGGGCCGGGGGCGCGGGTCATGTCCTTACGCGACGGTGCGGCCAAGATGTCCAAGTCGGACCCGTCCGATCAATCACGCATCAATCTCACGGACGGGCCGGACGAGATCGCCGCGAAAGTCCGCCGCGCCAGGACCGATCCCCTGCCTTTGCCGGAGACGACCGAGGGACTGAAGGATCGGCCCGAGGCTGACAATCTGGTGGGTGTCTACGCGGCCCTGTCAGGCGAGACCAAGGGCCAGGTGCTGGCCAAGTTCGCCGGCAAGGGTTTCGGTGATTTCAAACCGGCGCTGGCCGACCTTCTGGTCTCGACCATGACGCCGGTGGGCGACGCCATGCGCCGGATGCTGGCCGATCCGACCGAGATCGATCGCATCCTGGCGCGCGGCGCCGACAAGGCGCGCGCCCTGGCCGGGCCCACCATGGCCGAGACCCGGCGCATCGTGGGGTTCTGGCGCGGCTGAGAGGGCGCCCATCCGCTGGAACGAAGGTTGCGCTCTCCATCGCGAAGCGCCATCTGACGCACATCGGAGTTCAAAGAAGAGCCATGTTCATCCAGACCGAGACCACCCCCAACCCGGCGGTGCTGAAGTTCCTTCCCGGACGCGAAATCCTCGCTGACGGCACGCGGGAGTTCCGTGACGCCGACGAGGCCAAAGCCTCGCCCTTGGCCGAGGGCCTGTTCGCGCTCGCGGGCGTGAAGCGGGTGTTCTTCGGGGGCGAGTTCCTGACGGTCACCAAGGCCGACGAGGACGACTGGGCCTATATGAAAGCCCCGATCCTGGCGGCGATCATGGATCACTTCAGCAGCGGCCAGCCGATTCTGCGCGCGGCCGATGGCGAGGCGGAAGAGGAAGACGTCTACGAGGGCGACAACGCCCAGATCGTAGCCGACATCAAGGACCTGCTGGACACGCGGATCCGCCCGGCCGTGGCCCAGGACGGCGGCGATATCCTGTTCTCCAAGTTCGAGCCCGACACCGGAGTTCTGTGGCTGCACATGCGCGGCGCCTGTTCCGGCTGCCCCTCATCGGCCGCCACGTTGAAAGCCGGTGTGGAGAACATGATGCGCCACTACGTGCCTGAAGTGACCCGGGTCGAGCAGACCGTCTAGCCCAAGGCGTGAGACTCCTCGCCCTCGACACCTGCCTCGCGGCCTGCCAGGCGGCGGTGATCGCCGACGGCCTTGTCATCGCCGCCCTCTCCGAGCCCATGACACGCGGACATCAGGAACGCGTGGCTCTGATGACACGCGAGGTCATGGAGGAGGCGGTGCTCTCGTTCGGTGATCTCGACCGCATCGCGGTGACCGTGGGGCCAGGTTCATTCACCGGACTGCGCATCGGCCTCGCCTTCGCCAAGGGCCTGGCGCTGGCGCTCGACCGGCCCTGCATCGGCGTCGGGACCCTGGCGGCGCTGGCGGCCAGCGCCGAGGCCGGCGGGAGACGCGCGGCGGTGATCGAGGCCGGACGGGGCGGGATCTATCTGCAGACGTTCGACGGCGTAGCGGAACTCGGCGCGCCCGAGGCCTATGTTCTGGGCGAAATCGACCTGGCGGCCGTCGGGCGCCTCATCGGCCCCACGGCCTCGCGGCTGGCCGCGCCCGGGCAAGAGAGTTTCGACATCATCGCGCCATCGCCGGTCGCCATCGCCCGATTGGCCATGACCGCGCCGATGGACCCTCCCCGTCCGCTCTACCTGCGCGCGCCCGACGCGAAAGTGAAAGCGTCATGATCGTCTCACCCTGCTCGGACCCGGTGATCTTGGCCGCGCTGCATGTCCAGGCCTTCGATCCGCCTTGGAGCGCGGAGACCCTGGCGACCCTGGTGGCGACGCCGGGGGTGTTCGCCCTGATCGCCGTGACTGGCGACGCGCCCGCCGGCTTCATCCTTTGCCGCACTGCCGCGGACGAGGCGGAAATCCTCACGCTCGCGACGACGCCGGAGCACCGTCGGCAAGGCGTCGCCACGGCCCTGGTGAATGGCGCGTTTGAGGTCGCAAAGGCAGGCGGCGCGCAGGCGATGTTCCTGGAGGCGGCCGAAGACAACGCCGCCGCCTTGGCGCTCTACGGCCGACAGGGATTCGCCCGTGTCGGCCGGCGTCGCGGCTACTATGCGCGGGGCGCGGCCCGGATCGACGCCCTGGCGCTCAGGCGCGACCTTAACAGCGCCGCCGCCGGGCCCTATGCTGTTGCTGACCACGCCAAACGGAGCGGCTCGGTGGATCGGCTGGAAAAACTTTGCATTGAGCGTGGGCTGCGCATGACCGAGCAGCGGCGCGTGATCGCGCGCGTGCTCTCGGCCGCCAGTGATCATCCGGACGTGGAGGAGCTGCATCGCCGCGCCCATGCCGTCGACCCGCACATCTCCATCGCCACGGTCTACCGGACGGTGCGCCTGTTCGAGGAATCCGGCATCCTGACGCGTCACGACTTCCGCCAGAACCGCTCGCGCTATGAAGAAGCCGGCGAGATTCACCACGATCACCTCATCGACATGAAGACCGGCGCGGTGGTGGAGTTCGTGGACGAGGAAATCGAGGCCCTGCAGAAGAAGATCGCCCAGCGGCTGGGCTATCGCCTGGTGGACCACCGCCTGGAGCTCTACGCCATGCCCGCCGATGACCAGTAAGCCCACCGGGCTCGCCCCGACGGGATCCAAGCGCGTGTTCATCAAGAGCTACGGCTGTCAGATGAATGTCTACGATTCCGAGCGCATGGCCGATCTTCTCCAGCCTCTCGGCTATGGCCTGATCGACGCGCCGGACGACGCCGACCTCGTGGTGCTCAACACCTGCCACATCCGCGAGAAGGCCTCCGAAAAGGTCTATTCCGAGCTTGGCCGCATCAAGGCGCTGAAGGACGCGCGAGGCGGCGACATGACCGTTGTCGTCGCCGGCTGTGTCGCCCAGGCCGAGGGCGATGAGATCATCCGCCGCGCGCCGGTGGTGGACCTCGCCGTGGGACCCCAAGCCTATCATCGCCTGCCGGAGCTCGTCGCCAGGGCCCATCGCGGCCGGGGCGAGCGCCTAGCCGCCGACTTCACGCCGGAGGCGAAGTTCGACGCCCTGCCCGCCGAGCGTAACGTGACCGGGGTCACCGCCTTCCTGACCGTCCAGGAGGGCTGTGACAAGTTCTGCACCTTCTGCGTGGTGCCCTACACGCGGGGAGCGGAGTATTCCCGCCCAGCCGCCGCGGTCGAGGCGGAAGCCAGGGCCCTCGCCGAGCGCGGCGTGCGCGAGGTGACGCTGCTCGGCCAGAACGTCAACGCCTACCTGGATCCCGACGGCGTGACCCTAGCCGCCCTCGTCCGGCGCTTGGCCAAGATCGAGGGGCTGGCGCGCATCCGCTACACCACCAGCCACCCGCGCGACATGAGCGACGAGCTGATCGCCGCCCATGGCGAGGTGGAGGCCCTGATGCCCTATCTGCACCTGCCGGTTCAGTCGGGCTCGGACCGAATTTTGAGGGCCATGAACCGGGGCCACGACGCTGAGGCCTACGTCCACCTTATCGAGAGGGTCCGTGCGGCGCGGCCCGACATCGCCATCTCCGGCGACTTCATTGTCGGCTTTCCAGGCGAGCGGGAGGCCGACTTCGAGGCGACGCTGAGCTTGGCCCGCGAGGTCCGCTACGCCAGCGCCTTTTCGTTCAAATATTCCCGTCGCCCGGGGACGCCCGGCGCGGCCATGACAGCTCAGGTGGCTGAGGCGGAGAAGGAGGCGCGTTTGGCCACGCTTCAGGCGTTGCTCACCGCGCAGCGGGACGCTTTCAACGCAGACCTTGTCGGGCGGACCGTGCCGGTGCTGTTCGAGGGGCCGGGCCGGCACGCGGGCCAGATGGGGGGGCGCAGTCCGTATCTACAGGCGGTTCATTGCGAGGGTCCGCCGACACTCGCAGGGCGCATTCAGGAAGTCGTCATTTCGGCTGCCGGCGCCAACAGCCTGACGGCGGAGAGGGTGCTGGAGACCGCGTGAGCCGCGCTCCCTCCGAATTTCTCCCGCTGGGTGAAGAGGCCGTGCGCGCCATCGCTGGCCCGGGCGGCCGCCATGCGGCGCTGATCGAGGACGCCTTCCACGTGCTCATGGAGACGCCGGGCGGCGGGGTGGCGCTGAACGGCGAAGCCAAGGCCAGGCGTGCGGCCCGCGCGGTCGTGGAGACCTTGGCGTCACGCGTCGCCGCCCACGAGGAGGTGACACCGGCCGACGTGCGGGTCGCCATCGATCAGGCGAGGGCCGGCGCGCCGCAAGCTGGACCCGCCGCCCGTCGCGGCGCCGTGGGGGCCAAGACTCCCGGCCAGGCGCGCTATCTGGAGGCCCTGGAGAGCCATCCCCTGGTGTTCGGCCTGGGCCCCGCGGGCACGGGAAAGACGTTCCTCGCCGTAGCGCACGGCGCCGAGTTGCTGCGCTCGGGGGAGGTGGAGCGGTTGGTGGTGACCCGTCCGGCGGTGGAGGCGGGCGAGCGTCTGGGCTTTCTGCCGGGCGACCTCACCGAGAAGGTCGATCCCTATATGGCGCCGGTGTGGGAGGCCATGACCCGCATACTGGGCGCCGAGCCCCTGCGCCGCCGCCGGGATCGGGGCGAGATCGAGGTGGCGCCGATCGCCTTTATGCGCGGCCGCACCCTGGCGCACGCCTTCGTCATCGTCGACGAGGCCCAGAATACGTCGCGCCTGCAGATGAAGATGGTGCTGACGCGCCTGGGCGAAGGCTCCAGCATGGCCGTGACCGGCGACCCCAGCCAGGTCGATCTTATAGATTCCTCGGACTCTGGCCTCGCCCACGCAGTCTCGATCCTCGAGGGCGTCGAGGGCGTGGCCATCACTCGCTTCACGATCGCAGACATCGTGCGCCACCCCCTCGTGGGACGGATTGTGAAAGCCTACGACGCCGACGCGGCCCGGCGCTTCCCATGATCGAAGTCGAGGTGGAGGATGAGGCGTGGGCGCGCGCGCTTACCGATCCTGAGGCCCTGGTTCGCCAGGCCGCTGAAGCCGCCGCGCGCGGCAAGACGGGCGAGATCGTCGTTCTCCTGACCGATGACGACACACTGCAAGAGCTCAATGCCCGCTTCCTCGCCAAAGACCGACCCACCAACGTACTTTCCTTTCCGGCGGGGACGGACGCCCGGCTGGGCGATGTCGCCCTGGCCTTCGGCGTGTGCCATGCGGAGGCGAGCGAACAGGGCAAGCCGCTGGCCGATCACCTGCGCCATCTCGTGGTGCATGGCGTGCTGCATCTCTTAGGCTATGATCACGAAGCCGAAAACGACGCGGCGCGCATGGAAGCCCTTGAGCGCCAACTGCTGGCCGAGATGAACATCCCAGACCCCTACGCAGAAGCGGGGCGCGCAGGAGCCGATGTCCGAAACCGAACCTGACAAACCGCCTGAGGGAGCGCCCAAGCGGCGCGCCTGGCTCGAGCGATTGGGTCTGCCCGGCCGCAAGCCGGCCCCGGAGCATGAGGACGGCGGCCCCGCGGGCGCCGAACTCATGGATCACGCCCGTGCGTTCCAGAGCCTCACCGTGGCCGACATCATGACTCCGCGCGCAGACATCCAGGCCGTGGAGCTGTCGACATCCCTCGACGCCCTGATCGCCGCCTTTGCCGAGAGCGAACATTCGCGCTTGCCGGTGTACCGCGAGACGTTGGACGACCCGGTTGGGATCGCCCACCTGAAGGACGTGTTCCGCCTGGTGTCTGAGCCGGAAGCGCGAGCCGCCGCGGAGGGGGCGGTGCTGCGTGGCCTCAAGCGCGAGACCCTCTACGTTCCGCCCTCAATGCGCGCCGCCGACCTTCTGGTGCGCATGCAGGCAAGCCGCATCCACATGGCCATGGTCATTGACGAATTCGGCGGCGTGGACGGACTGGTCACCCTGGAGGACGTCCTCGAAGCGGTGGTGGGCGAGATCGACGATGAGCATGACGAAGCCCAGCTCGCCCAGATCGTGGGCCGGGCCGGCGGGGTGTTCGAGATCGACGGCCGCGCGCCGCTGGAGGATGTCGAGGAGGCGCTCGGCTGCGCGCTGATCACCGACGACATGGACGACGAAGCTATCGACACCGCCGCCGGCATGGTGACGGCTCTGGCCGGCCGCGTGCCGCAACGGGGAGAAGTGATCACCCATCCTGAGGGTTTCGACTTCGAGGTCACCGACGCCGACCCGCGGCGTATCAAGCGCCTGCGCGCCCGCCCAGCCGTGCGCCCCACAGGTGACTGACCAGGAGACGCGGCGCGCGTCGCCCTGGCCGGCGAGAGGCGTGGCCGTGGCCGCCGGGCTGCTCCCGGCCCTCGCCCAACCGCCGTTTGGCGTTCTGCCCGGCCTATTGGGTTACGCTCTCCTCCTCGCCCTCCTCGATCGCGCCGCCCCGCCCTTGCGATCGGCCTTCGCCAGAGGCTGGCTGGCGGGATGCGGCTACTTCGCCTTGAGCCTGTGGTGGCTGACCGAGCCCTTCCAGGTGGACGCGGCCAATCAAGGCTGGATGGCCCCGTTCGCCGTGGCCGCGGTAACCGCCGGGATGGCCCTCTTCTGGGGCGTGGCGGCCCTCGCCTATCGCCTGGCCGCTCCGAAGGGCGTCGCTCGGGTGCTCGTCTTCGCCGGCGCTTTCGCCGGCGCCGAGTGGCTCAGGGGTCACGTTCTTACCGGCTTCCCGTGGGACCTTCCAGGCGAGACGTGGCGTGCGGGCTCGCCGATGTCGCAGGGCGCGGCGCTGGTCGGCGCCTACGGCCTCAGCTGGATCACCATCGCCATTTCCGCAGCGCTCGCCGTGATTGCCGAAGGCTGGCGCGGGCGGATGAGCGTGGCAGCGGCGGTGCTGGCGCTGGCCGGGCTTTATGGGTTTGGCGCGCAGCGTCTGGGCGGCGCGCCGACGACATCAGCCAGCGCCCCATTGATCCGCGTGGTCCAGGCCGACGTGCGCCAGGAGTCGAAATATGACCCGGCGCTCTTCGCCAGTATCGTCGCGCGCTATGTCTCCCTGACCAGAAGGCCGGCGGCGCGCGTTCCCGCCATCGTCGTCTGGCCCGAAGGCGCCATCCCGGATGCGCTCGAGGACTACCTCGCGCCCGGAACTTGGACTGAAACGGATATCGCGGGAGCGCTCCAGCCAGGCCAGACTCTGATCCTTGGCGGCTATCGGGAGGGAAACACCCGAACGGACCCGCCGGTGGCCTATAATAGTCTGGCCGCCCTACGCCGCGGGCCTCAGAATCTCTCGCTCTTGGGGCTCTATGACAAGTTCCGCCTGGTCCCGTTCGGCGAGTTCATTCCCTTTGATGCGCTCGCCGGCCGGCTTGGAATCAAGACCTTTGTGCACGTGGGTGATGGCTTCACGCCGGGCCCGCGGCCCCGGCCCATGGCCATTCCGAGCCTTCCTGCCATGCAGCCGCTCATCTGCTACGAGGCGCTCTATCCCGGCTTCACGCGCGAGGGCGCGCGGGCGGCGGGCTTCCGGCCCGCGTGGATCGTCAACATCTCCAACGACGCCTGGTTCGGGGCCACCAGCGGGCCGCTTCAGCATCTCAACATCGCCAGCTATCGCGCCATCGAGGAGGGCCTGCCCATGGTGCGCGCGACGCCCACTGGCGTCTCGGCGGTGATCGACGCCTTTGGCCGGCCGATGGCCACACTGCCTGAAGGCGCGTTCGGCGTCATCGATCAGCCCTTGCCTGCCGCCCTCGCGCCGACGCCGTTCAGCCGCTTTGGAGGCATCCCCTTCGCGATCATGCTAGCCGCCTCCCTCGCCTGCGCGTTGTGGCCGAGGCGCAGAGCGTGACCCCGCAACCCATCCGGACCTTCGGGCGCATTAAGTCGCGGACGCTCAAGCCCGCCCAAGCAGCTCTGCTCGACGACCTGCTGCCGCGCCTCATCATCCCCGCGGGGCCGTTCGATCCCTCCGCGCAAGCGGACGGCCACGCTGAGGTCTGGCTGGAGATCGGTTTTGGCGGCGGCGAGCATCTGGCGGCGCAGGCGGCGCGCCACCCCGACGTGCTGATGCTGGGCGCCGAGCCGTTCGTGAACGGCGTGGCCAGCGCGCTGCGCCACATCGACGCCCTCGGCCTTGCCAATGTGCGCCTGTGGCCAGGAGACGGCCGGGAACTAATGACCGCGCTCCCGGGCGCGAGCCTCCACCGCCTCGTCATCCTGTTTCCCGATCCGTGGCCCAAGGCGCGTCACCACAAGCGGCGGCTGGTAAGCTCCGCGTTCGCGGGCGAGGCCGCGCGCCTGCTCAGGCGGGGCGGACGGCTAAGGTTCGCCACCGACTGGACCGATTACGCTCATCAGGCGCTGGATGTCTTCCTCCGCCACCCAGGCTTTGATTGGACGGCGCGGCGCGCCGACCACTGGCGCGTGGCCCCCGCTGACCACGTCGCCACCCGCTATGAGATGAAACGCCTGGGCGACACCACGCCCATCTGGCTGGAGTTCGAGCGGGTGTAGGGCCTATTCCTCCCGACGAGAACGAGCGGTGGCCAACCCTCATGCTCGATTTTTGTGGCCAGGTCAGTCACAAGCGGCCGTCATGAAGTTTCTCGACCAGTGCAAGATCTATATCCGCTCGGGCGACGGCGGCGGTGGCGCGGTCTCGTTCCGGCGCGAGAAGTTCGTCGAATACGGCGGCCCGGATGGTGGCGACGGCGGGCGCGGGGGCGATGTGTGGATCGAGGCTGTGGAAGGCCTCAACACCCTGATCGACTATCGCTACCACCAGCATTTCAAAGCTGGGACGGGCGGCCACGGCATGGGCCGCAACCGCTCGGGTGCGGCCGGGGCGGACGCAGTGCTCAAGGTTCCGGTGGGCACGGAGGTGCTGGACGAGGACCGCGAGACCCTGATCGTCGATCTGGACCACGCCGGCGCGCGCGTGCTGTTGGCCGGCGGCGGCAACGGCGGCTTCGGCAACACTCGTTTCAAGGGCCCGATCAACCAGGCGCCGCGCCGCGCCAATCCGGGCCTTGAGGGCGAAGAGCGTTGGATCTGGCTCAGACTCAAACTGATCGCCGACGTGGGCGTCGTCGGCCTGCCGAACGCCGGCAAATCCACCTTCCTCGCCGCGGTCTCCGCCGCGACACCCAAGGTCGCCGATTATCCGTTCACCACCCTGACCCCGCACCTGGGCGTCGTCGACCTGTCGTCCAACGAGCGCTTTGTGATGGCTGACGTGCCGGGCCTAATCGAGGGCGCCTCCGAGGGCGCGGGGCTGGGCACCCGGTTCCTGGGCCATCTCGAACGCACCGCCGTGCTGATCCACATGATCGACGCCACGGACGGCGATCCGGTGGGCGCCTGGCGCACCATCCGCGCCGAACTCAACGCCTATGGCGCCGGGCTGGAGACCAAGCCCGAGATTATCGCCCTCAACAAGATCGACGCCCTGGACGCCCCGGCGCGGACCAAGGCGGCGCGGGCCATAAAGAAGGCGTCCGGAGCGGCGCCGCACCTGATCTCGGCGGTCTCCGGCGAGGGCGTGAAGCCTTTGCTACGGGCCGCTTTCGCCAAGGTTCTGGCATCGAAGACCACGTCCGTGGCCGGGGAGCCCTGGACGCCGTGAACGCGCTCGCGAGCGCCCGCCTCATCGTGGTCAAGGTGGGGTCGGCCCTGGTGGCCGAGGAACATACCGGCGAGGTTGATCGGCCGTGGCTGGCCGCCTTCGCCAAGGACGCCCGACGCCTGATGGCGCGGGGCCAGCGTCTGATCCTCGTCTCCTCCGGCGCCGTGGCGCTCGGCCGGCGGCGGCTGGACCTGGGCGACCGCACCCTCACTCTCACCGAAAAGCAGGCGGCCGCCGCGGCCGGCCAGTCCCTGCTCATGGCCGCCTGGCAGGAGGCCATGGCCCCCGTCCCCGTCGCGCAGCTTCTAATCACGGCGCATGACACCGAGGCGCGGCGGCGGTTCCTCAACGCACGGGCGACCCTGGGCGCGCTGATGGAGCTGGGGGCCGTGCCCATCGTCAACGAGAACGACACCGTGGCCACCGAGGAGCTGCGCTACGGCGACAACGACCGCCTGGCGGCGCGCGTCGCTCAGATGGCGGGGGCGGATCTGCTGGTACTGCTCTCCGACGTCGACGGCCTCTACACCGCCGATCCCCGACGCTTCCCCGACGCCCGCCGCGTCGACCGAGTGGACACGATCACCGCCGAGATCGAAGCCATGGCCGGCGGCGCCAATCTGGCCCGCCGGGTGGGCAGCGGCGGGATGGTCACCAAACTCGCCGCGGCCCGCATCGCCGCCGCCGCCGGCTGCGCCACCCTGATCGCCCTTGGTCGACGCGAAGCGCCGCTCAGCGCGGTGGAGGACGGAGCCGGGTCGACGATTTTCCCGCCCCACTCTACGCCGGCGGCCGCCTACAAGGCGTGGATCGCCGGGTCCCTCGCCCCGCACGGCGTGCTCGTTGTCGACGACGGCGCTGCGAAGGCGATCCGTTCCGGCAAGAGCCTGCTGGCGGCAGGGGTCGAGTCCGCTCAAGGCCGCTTCGGCAAGGGTGACGCGGTCGTCGTCCAAGACGCATCGGGGTGTGAGATTGGCCGAGGTCTGGCGCGCTACGACGCGGCCGACGCGCGCCGCATCGTGGGTCTTCGGTCCGAGGCCATTGAGGTTCTGCTGGGCGAAGCGGGCGGCCCGCTTATCCACGCGGACGATCTGGCGCTGGCCCCTTCGCGGGAATGAGCGCCGTCCGCCAGAGCCGTGCGCCCAGACCACCGGCCGGGGGACGGCCGGGGCGGCTTGGCCTGCATCTCGAAGACGGCATGGCGGTCGGACTGTTCGGCGGCACATTCAATCCCGCCCACGCCGGCCACGTCCATGTGGCCGAGACGGCCCGCAAGCGGCTCGGCCTCGACCTCGTCGTCTGGCTGGTGGCCCCGCGCAACCCTCTGAAGGCGCGGCCCGCGCCGCTCAAGGTCCGCGCCAACTCCGCCAGGCGCCTGGCGCGCGGCACCTCGGTGGTCTCGAACGCCGAAGAAGCCCTCGGATCTCGCTACACAATCGACACAGTGCGCCGTCTGAAGGCCCGCTTTCCCGCCGTTCGCTTCGTGTGGATCATGGGCTCCGACAGCCTGGCGGGCCTGGCGCGTTGGCGGGACTGGATCGGCCTCATGCATGAGATCCCGATTGCGGTGGTGGCGAGGCCGGGCGCCAGCCTCGCCGCCCTCACCTCTCCGGTCGCGCGCCGCTTCGCCCGCGCCCGCCTGCCCGCTCGCGCCGCCAGGCGTTTGGCAAGCAGGACCCCACCGGCCTGGGTCTACCTAGTCGGACCGTGGAACTACGCCTCCTCCACCGCGCTACGCCAATTGACGGTTCGCCATGACCCCGGCGCGCGCGCGTGATAGGAAGAGTTTCGTATCAGTCTCCCAAGGAGCCACCCTCTGAGCCCCGTCAAAGCGCCGGCCAAAAAGGCCGCGCCCGCCGCAGCGCCCGTTTCCGACGAGGAAATCGCCGTCCGCACCCCCCTCGAAACCATGGTTTTGAAGCGCCTGGATGATGAAAAGGCGCAGGATATCCTGTTCATCGACCTGAAGGGCAAGAGCTCCATCGCCGACGGGCTGGTGGTCGCATCCGGCCGCTCGCATCGCCATGTGGGGGCGATCGCCGACCATCTCCTGCGCGCCATCAAGGACGCCGGGCACGGCCGCGCGCGGGTCGAAGGCATGCCCGCCTGCGACTGGGTGCTGATCGACGCCGGCGACCTCGTCATTCATCTGTTCCGGCCCGAGGTCCGCACCTTCTACAACCTCGAGAAGATCTGGTCCGTCGACCCGCCGACCCACATCCTCACCCACTGATCTTCAGGGCCTTGAAGGTCTCGATCCTTTGCATTGGCAAGCTTGGCTCCGGGCCGGAAGCGGTCCTGGCCGAGGGCTGGGCGCGGCGCGCGGGGCAGGTCGGCCGGGCTCACGGCTTCGGGCCGGTGCAGATCGTCGAGGTCGAGGCGCGCCGAGGGGGCAAGGCCGCCGAGGGCGAGGCGCTGCTGGCGCGTCTCGATGGCGCATTCGTCATCGCCTGCGATGAGCGTGGCGCCGCCATGACCTCGCGCGACTTCGCGCTCCGGCTGTCCCGGCTTCGCGACGATGGCGTGGCGCGTCTGGCGTTCGTCATTGGCGGCGCCGACGGCCTGGACCCCGCCGTAACCGCCAAGGCCGACCAGACCATGGCCTTCGGGCCGCAAACCTGGCCGCACGCCCTCGTCCGAGCGATGCTGGCCGAGCAGGTCTATCGCGCGGCCAGCCTGATGGCCGGACAGCCCTACCATCGCGACTAGCAGCTTTGCGTTTTGGCTTGCGACGAAAAATCCTGCCGCACTTTTGAAATATTCGGGTAAGTGCGGCGGTATAGAGTTAGCGCCTTATTTCTGGCGCGAGCGATGGTCATGGCGGTTGGCATGCGCAAATATCTTCTGATCGGCGCCTCGGCCTTTGTGCTTGGCGCCGGCTCCATGGCCTACCTTGGCCAGACCGCCCGTGCGACGCCGGAGCCGCACACCGAGACCTATCACATGCTCGAACTGTTCGGGAACGTCCTGGACACGGTGGAGCATGAGTACGTCACGCCCGTGGACGACAAGAAGCTGATCGAGGCGGCGCTTAACGGCATGCTCACGTCGCTTGATCCCCATTCCGACTATTTGACGCCGGACGCCTACAACGACATGCAAGACGATACCCGTGGCGAGTACGGCGGCCTCGGCCTGGAGATCACCAGCGAAGACGGCGTGGTCAAGGTGATCTCGCCCATCGACGGCACGCCGGCGGCCAGGGCCGGCATTAAGCCCGGCGACTACATCACGGCGGTGAACGGCCAGACCGTGCTGGGCCTGTCGGTGAACGATGCGGTCAAACAGATGCGCGGTCGCGTGGGCGAGGCCGTGACCCTGACCGTCGCGCGCGAGAAGACCGACCCGTTCGACGTCAAGCTGATGCGCGAGATCATCCAGCCCAAGTCAGTCACCTATCACGCCGAGGGCGACTTCGGTTACCTGCGCCTCAGCGGCTTCAACGAGAAGGCCACTGACGAGACCCGCGCCGCCATCGACGATCTGCGCGCCAAGAACCCGCACCTCAAAGGCCTTGTGCTCGACCTGCGCAACAATCCCGGCGGCCTGCTCGACCAGGCCGTGGGAGTGTCCGACCTGTTCCTGAGCGGCGGCGAGATCGTCTCCCAGCGCGGTCGCGATCCCCACGACATCGAGCGCTACAACGCCAAGCCCGGGGCCAAACTCGGCGGCCTGCCGGTGGTGGTGCTGATCAACTCCGGCACGGCTTCGGCGGCGGAGATCGTCGCCGGCGCGCTGCAGGATCGCCATCGCGCGGCCATCGTCGGCCTGACCAGCTTCGGCAAGGGATCGGTGCAGACCGTGATCCCCCTGCGCGGCGGCCTGGACGGCGCGGTGAAACTGACCACGGCGCGCTATTACACGCCCTCCGGCCGCTCCATCCAGAAGACCGGCATCGAGCCCGACCTCGAGGTGGCGGAAACCCGCGAGGAGGCCCAGCAGGTAGCCAACGAGGCCTTCCAGTTCAGCGAGGCCAGCTTCCGCAACGCGCTCAGCACCGACGCCGGCGAGAAGCGCGAGGGCGCGCATGCGCCGGCCGAGGAGCCGCCGACCGCCTTCGATGAAAAGAAGGGCGACTTCCAGCTGACACGGGCCCTCGACGTCCTGAAATACGGCTCGGTCCAGGCGACGCCGAAACTACCGAAGCCCGGCCCGACCCTGGCCGAGGCGGCCATCCTGCGCGCGGCTCATGGCGCGCCGCCGACGGCGCCCAAACCCAACAACTGACGTGGACCTGGCGCGCTACCGCCCCAATGTCGGGGTCGTGTTGGCGCGCTCGGACGGGAAAGTGTGGCTGGGCCGCCGCGCTGACGCGCCCGGCCCCAACAACTGGCAATTCCCCCAGGGCGGCGTCGACGAAGGCGAAGCGCTGGAGGCGGCCGCGCTGCGAGAGCTGCGTGAGGAGACGGGCGTCAGCTCGGCCCAGGTCCTCGGCCGGACCGATGAGTGGCTGGCCTATGACTTCCCGCCGGGCCATGCCGGCTCCAAGGCCGTGAAGGGTTGGATCGGTCAGAAGCAGATGTGGTTCGCCGTGAGGTTTCTGGGCGATGACGCCGAGATCGACCTGGCCGGCCATCATCATATCGAGTTCGACGCCTGGCGCTGGGCCGACCTCGAGGAGACACCGAAGCTGGTGGTGAAATTCAAACGAGCCACGTACCGCCGGGTCGTGGAGGCCTTCCGCGACCTGATAAAGGCGACCGCTTAGCGCCGTTTCAGCGCCAGCCGCGCGAGGCCGACGGCGGCGGCGGCAGCCCATGCGGCTTCGGTGATGAAGGCCGGCAGGTTGAAGGCGAACATCAGCGAAAAGATCACCAGCGCCGGGCCGGCCAGGTTCATCAGGAGCGATGGCAGGCGCGTCGGGTCGAGCTTGCCGTTCTGGGCGCCGATGTAGGCGGTCAACATCAACACGACGCCGACCAGGCCGGCGACGTCAGGCGCCTTCATCCGCCGGTCTTGTCCTCGCTGTAGACAACCGTCGAGTTGTCGCTCGAGTGGCCCATCGGGCTGCCGTCGGCGTGGCGATAGGTGGTGATGAACATCGCCTCGTGCTTGCCCGGATCATCGTGCTCCCACGACCGGGTCGTGAGCTGCTGATTGCCCTCGACGTTCTTGTCGTTGCGATAGAGCGACCAGTTGCGCTCGACGGCGGACCAGTTGTGCAGGGCGACCACGATGGCCGCGGCGGGCGCCTCCGGATAGATCGGGTGGACCATGTCCACGTGGCACTGGGTGGGATTGGAGCCCGGCGGCAGGATCGTGAACTTGTAGCCCTGACGGCCAAGCACAAAGGCGCCGTCGCCGTTCTTGCGGTAGCCGTCGGCCTTGGCGAGCTTGGCGAGATCGCCACCTTCCACTGCCGGGATGCACACGTTCTGCAGGGTATCGAGAATGGCGATGGCCACGGGGTCCGTCGGCGGAGCCGGCGGCGGCGGGGGCGCGGGCGGCGCGGCTTCGGGGGCTGGGGTCGCGGCGGCCGGCAGCGTGGCTTCGGGGGCGGCGGCGGGCGGTGACGCCACCGGAGGTGTCGCGGCCGGCGGGGCAGCGGCCGGCGCTGTGGCGGGTGGCGTCGCGGGCGGCGGCGTCTGGGCCAGGGCGAGCGGGGCCGCGCCCACGGCGGCGATCAGAGTGGCGAGCATCAGACGCATGCGAGTTGTTTCCCTCATTAGCATGGCGCGAGCGCCTATCGTTTTACTCACACGAAACCCATGCGCCAAAGCGGATTTTGCCGCCAGGCGCGCGCGTCAGATCACTTCCGCCACTTCCTCGGCCAGGATGGTCAGACCCTCGGGCGTGACATCGGCGAAGCCGCCCTTGACCTCGAACACCTGCTCGCTGTCGCCGATGCGCACGTGGATGCGCCCCTCGCGCAGCGTGGTCATGAACGGCGCGTGGCCGGGCAGCACGCCGAACGCGCCTTCTGAGCCCGGCGCGTCGACCTGGTCGACCTCGCCGCTGTAGAGCTCGCGCTCAGGACAGACGAGCGAGAAGTGCAGCTTGCCTTCCGTCACCTCAGGCGTCCTTGGCCATCTGCTCGGCCTTGGCCACCGCTTCGTCGATGCCGCCGACCATGCGGAAGGCGCTTTCCGGCAGGTGGTCGTACTCGCCCTCGCACACCGCCTTGAACGAGCGGATGGTCTCTTCGAGAGAGACGAACACGCCCGGCTGGTTGGTGAAGGCCTCGGCCACGTGCAGGGGCTGGGAGAGGAACTGGCTGATCTTGCGCGCGCGGGCCACCGTGAGCTTGTCCTCTTCGGACAGCTCATCCATGCCCAGGATGGCGATGATGTCCTTCAATGCCTTGTATTGCTGAAGGATTTCCTGAACGCGCCTGGCCACTTGATAGTGCTCGTCGCCGATCACCAGCGGGTCGAGAATGCGCGAGGTGCTGTCCAGCGGGTCCACGGCCGGGAAGATGCCGAGCGCGGCGATATCCCGCGACAGCACGGTCATGGCGTCCAGGTGGGCGAAGGAGGTGGCCGGCGCCGGGTCGGTCATGTCGTCGGCGGGGACGAAGATCGCCTGCACCGAGGTGATCGAGCCCTTGGTGGTGGAGGTGATGCGCTCCTGAAGGCCGCCCATCTCGGTGGCCAGCGTCGGCTGGTAGCCCACGGCGGAGGGAATGCGGCCCAAGAGCGCCGACATTTCCGAACCGGCCTGGGTGAAGCGGAAGATGTTGTCGATGAAGAGCAGCACGTCCTTGCCCTCTTCGTCGCGGAAATATTCCGCCTGGGTGAGGCCGGAGAGGGCCACGCGGGCTCTGGCGCCCGGAGGCTCGTTCATCTGGCCATAGACCAGGGCGCAGCGCGAGCCCTCGGTGGATCCGTTGTTTTCCTTCGGGTCCACGTTCACCTTGGACTCGATCATCTCATAGTAGAGATCGTTGCCCTCGCGGGTGCGCTCGCCGACGCCGGCCAGCACCGAATAGCCGCCATAGGCCTTGGCGATGTTGTTGATAAGCTCCTGCATGGTCACGGTCTTGCCGACGCCGGCGCCGCCGAAGAGGCCGATCTTGCCGCCCCTGGTGTAGGGGCACAGGAGGTCGATGACCTTTATGCCGGTGACCAGGATCTCCGCCGACGTCGTCTGATCGGCGAAGGGCGGCGCGTCGCGGTGAATGGAGGCGCGGCGGTTGTACGGGATCGGACCGGCCTCATCCACCGGCTCGCCGATGACGTTCATGATCCGCCCCAGGCACCCCGGGCCCACGGGCACGGTGATCGGGCCGCCGGTGTCGACCACCGGGTGACCGCGCGTGAGGCCCTCGGTGGTGTCCATGGCGATGGTGCGCACGGTGTTTTCGCCCAGGTGCTGGGCCACTTCCAGAACCAGGCGGAAAGGCTGGCCCGTCTTCTGGTCGGTGTTGGTGGTCTCCAAGGCGTCGAGGATCGCGGGCAGGTGGCCGTCGAACTCCACGTCGACCACGGCGCCGATGATCTGGACGATGCGGCCGGTGGCGACGCCCTGCGGCAGGCTGGCGTCCTTGGCGGGAGCGGTGAGAGTGTCGGTCATCGCGTGTTTCCTAGATGAATCTTTTAAAGAGCCTCGGCGCCGGAGATGATTTCGATCAGCTCCTTGGTGATCTGCGCCTGGCGGGTGCGGTTCTTGATGAGCGTCAGCGCGGCGATCATCTCGCCGGCGTTGCGGGTGGCGTTGTCCATGGCCGCCATCTGCGAGGCGAAGAAGCCGGCCTGATTTTCGAGCATGGCCACGAACACCTGGGTGGCGATGTTGCGCGGCAGCAGCGTGGCGAGGATGGTTTCCTCGTCGGGCTCGTATTCGTAGATGGCGCCCTTGAGGTCGATGGTGGGCGGCGCTCCGGTCACCTGGGCAGGAATGAGTTGGCGGGCGGTGGGCTTCTGGATCACCACCGAAACGAAGCGGTTGAAGAACAGCGTGACCACGTCCGCCTGGCCGGCCTCGAAGCGCTCCAGGATGATGTCGGCCACCTGCTGGGCCACGGCGCGGCTGGCCGAGGGGCCGACCTCGAGATTGCCCACGAACGACTGGCCATGGGTGCGGCGCAGCTGGTCGCGCGCCTTGCGCCCAAGGGTCAGGATGGAGATCTGCTTGCCGGCCGCGACGCGGGCGACGATGTGCTCGCGCGCGGCGCGGGCGATGGATGAGTTGAAGCCGCCGGCAAGACCACGGTCAGCGGTGGCCACCACCACCAGCTCCTTGTCATCCCTCCCCGTCCCCACCAGCAGCTTCGGCGCCCCGGCGGGCGAAACCCCCTGGGCAAGATTGGCGATCACGGCCGCCATGCGCTCGGCGTAGGGCCGCGCGTTCTCCGCCGCCTCACGAGAGCGGCGCAGCTTGGCGGCGGCGACCATGTTGAGCGCTTTGGTGATCTTCTGCGTCGCCTGAACCGACGCGATCCGATTCCGCAGATCCTTGAGGGAGGCCATCTAGGCGCGCCCCACCCGTCCCGCGCGAGGCGCGGTCCACCCTCCCCATGAGGGGAGGGAAGGAGAAATGCTTGGGCTAGTTCTCATCAGGCGAAGCTGGCCGCGAAGGTGTCGAGGGCGGACTTGAGGTCGGCTTCGAGTTCGGGGGTCAGGGCCTTCTTGGTGCGGATGCCTTCGAGCAGCGCGGCGTGGTGGCCGTGCAGGCGGGCGAGGAACTCGGTCTCGAACTGCTTCACCTGGGACACCGGAATGGCGTCCAGATAGCCGCGCGTGCCGGCGAAGAGCACACACACCTGCTCCTCCGCCTGCAGCGGCGAATATTGCGGCTGCTTCAAGAGCTCGGTCAGGCGCTCGCCGCGGGCCAGCAGGCGCTGGGTGGAGGCGTCGAGGTCGGAGCCGAACTTGGCGAAGGCGGCCATCTCCCGGTACTGGGCGAGCTCGCCCTTCAGCGGACCCACGGCGGTCTTCACGGCCTTGATCTGGGCGGCGGAACCCACCCGGCTGACCGAGAGGCCGACGTTCATGGCCGGACGGACGCCCTGGTAGAAAAGGTCGGTCTCCAGGAAGATCTGGCCGTCGGTGATGGAGATCACGTTGGTGGGGATATAGGCCGAGACGTCGTTGGCCTGGGTTTCGATGATCGGCAGCGCGGTGAGCGATCCGGACCCGAACTCCTCGTTCATCTTGGCGGCGCGTTCCAGGAGACGGGAGTGGAGATAGAACACGTCGCCCGGATAGGCTTCGCGGCCCGGCGGGCGGCGCAGCAGCAGGCTCATCTGGCGATAGGCGACGGCCTGTTTGGAAAGGTCGTCATAGATGATGAGGGCGTGCATGCCGTTGTCGCGGAACCACTCGCCCATGGCGCAGCCGGAGAACGGGGCCAGGAACTGCAGCGGGGCCGGCTCCGACGCCGTGGCGGCGACGACGATGGTGTAGTCGAGGGCGCCGCGGTCTTCGAGAGTCTTGACGATCCGCGCCACGGTGGAGCGCTTCTGACCGATAGCCACATAGATGCAGTAGAGCTTGGCCTTCTCGTCTGTGCCGGCGTTGACCTGGCGCTGGTTCAGGATGGCGTCGATGGCTACGGCGGTCTTGCCGGTCTGGCGGTCGCCAATGATCAGCTCGCGCTGGCCACGGCCGATCGGCACCAGGGAGTCGATGATCTTGAGGCCGGTCTGCACCGGCTCGTGCACGCTCTTGCGGGGGATGATGCCGGGCGCCTTGACGTCCACGCGGCGGCGCTCGGCCACATCGCCGATGGGCCCCTTGCCGTCGATGGGCTCGCCCAGCGGATTGACCACGCGGCCCAGGAGCCCCTTGCCCACCGGCACGTCCACGATCTCACCCAGGCGGCGCACTTCGTCGCCCTCGGAGATCTCGGCGTCGGAGCCGAAGATCACGATGCCGACGTTGTCGCGTTCGAGGTTGAGGGCCATACCCTTCACGCCCGCCTTGGGGAACTCGACCATCTCGCCGGCCTGGACCTGATCGAGGCCGAAGACGCGGGCGATGCCGTCGCCCACCGACAGCACCTGGCCAACGTCGGAGACATCGGCCTCGACGCCGAAGTTGGCGATCTGGCTCTTGAGGATTTCGGTAATTTCGGCGGCGCGAATGTCCATGGGAGGGTCTTAGGCTCTCTTGAGGGCGAACTTGAGGGAATCGAGCTTGGTCTTGAGCGAGGCGTCGTAGAGACGCGAGCCGACGCGCACCTTGAACCCGCCGAGAATGGACGGGTCGACGGCGGTCTCGATCTGGGGATCGCGGCCGATGGCGGCGCTCAGGGCGTCGGCCAGGCTCTTGGCCTGGGTCTTGGTCATGGGAACGGCGGTGGTCACCTTGGCGGCCACGAGGCCGAGGCGCGCGGCGGCCAGGCGCTCGAAGGCGGCGATGATGGCCGGGAGCGCCGAGGCGCGGCGGTTGGCGGCGACCAGACCCAGGAACTTGCGGGTGGTCTCCGACAGTTCCGCCTTGGCGGCGATGGCGGCGAGCCCCGCACCCTTCTCCTCGGCGGTGAATTTCGGCGAGGCAATCAGAGTGCGTAGATCTGCGCTTTCGGCGATTAAGGCCTTCAGGGCGGCGACGTCCGCCTCCACGGCGGCGAGCGCACCTGTTTCGACCGAGAGATCAAGCAGCGCGCGCGCGTAGCGCGAACCCACATCGCCGCCTCGAGAATCGTCCGCCACGTCGTTCTATCCCGCCCGGGTTCAACCATCAGCACCGCGATCCGGACTGCAGGTCCTGATCCGGCTTCAAAAGGCTTGAGTGCGCCGAAAATAGGCACGTGAGTACGGGGCCGCTGGCGACCCGTCCGTCAAAGCCGGGGCGGCTGATAACACGGGTGTTGCGGGGGGGCAATGGAGCGGTTTGGGGGAGTTGTGAGGGGTTGAACGGCGGCTCCCCTCATTCCAGGAGCGGTCGGGCGTCCGGGTCGTTGAATGGGGAATAGCGGGGCAGCTCGGGCGCGTAATCGGCATCCCACCGGTGCCCGTCCCAGCGGGTCCAGTCGGGGGTCAGGCCCAGGTCACGGCACAGGCGATCGACGGTCTCGCCCACGGGGCGGTCACGGCAATCTCTATATTCCCTCTGCGCCACCAGGCGCGCCTGAAGGCTTTCGGCGAAGCGGTCGCTGTCTCCGCACTCGGCCTCGGAAAGGTCGAGAACGAGGCAAAGTTCCGCGTCGGTCTTGGCCTCCAGGGCCAGCGTCAGGCGGATGGCGCGGGAGAGAGGCGCGAAGGCGACGGCCGGATCCTTCCCCGCGGCCGTCTCGTCCGCTTCGGGGTGCGGCTTCAGCGCCCGGGCCAGCTCCATGCCGATGTCGGCCAATTCCTCGAGCAGACGCAGCCGGCGCTCGGCGCGCAAGATCGAGGGATCGGGCGCTTCGCTGGTCGTCGCGGACTGATCGGCGGCGGGGTTCGGTGTGGACGGCGATCGCCGCCCCCCTACCGCCGCTTCTTCGGGTGCAGCTCGTCCTGGATCTGGGCCTGGGTGAGGTTGATCATCGCCGCGCCGTTTTGGACGGCGAGCTTGTCGGACGGCACGCGGAATTTGTCGGCGCCCATGGCGATGGTGACCAGCGAGCCGGCGCCGGAGGTGTCGGCCGTCATGTCGGTGATCTGGCCGATGGCGGCGCCGGTGTTGTCCTTCACGGTCAGGCCGGTGGAGAGGACCGTGGCGTTGGTGTTGGCCGCGGTTCCGGTGTTGGCGGTGGTGTCCGGGCCGGTGGCGGGAGCGCCGGTCGCCGGAACGTTGGTGCCCGGAGCGCTGGTATCGGGCGCGCTGGGTGCAGGCGGCGCGCTCTGAGGCGCCGGCGGTGACATTTGGGCGGACGCCGAAGCGGCGCCAAGAAGGGCGGCGAAAGCGGTGGCGGCGGCGAGGCGGATCGATGGGACTGGCATTTCAGTTCACCTGTTTCAGGCGCCCTCCCCGAACAGGTTTGAACAAGCTGGCGGCCGATGGGTTCCAGCCGCCCCCCACCTTGACGGCCCGATTGCCAAGGCTCAGTTTTTTCTCAGGCTCGCGGGCTCAATGGGCGAAACAGGGGTCGGGCGTCATGATCAAGCTGCTGGCGGCCACGGCCTTCATCACCCTCTTGGCGGCCGACGCCTGGGCGCAAAAGACGGAGCCGGCGGTGGGCGAAGGCGTCGGGACCTACGCCTGCTCGGAGTATCTGCGCGCCACCAAGGCCGACCCGAGCAAGGACATGCTCTATTACTCCTGGGCGCAGGGTTGGATGACCGGCTGGAACCTGGCGCTCATGGACCAGCACAAGCCGACGGCCGACCTCTGGACGCCCGATGGGTCCGACCAGAGGGCGTTCCTGCTCGCCTACTGCAAGGCGCACCCCACCGCGCTGTTCATGGAGGCGGTCTACAAGCTGCGGGCGAGCCTGCCGACAATAGCGAAGTGAGTCCGAAACCCGGGTTTGCGCCCCATCCGATATAGTCTATGGCGTGAATTAGTTGGGACGCGTGGCGACCCATTAACGGGGGCGCAAACGCGATGAAGACTCAATTCCTGACGGCCGCTGTGCGCGGCGGCCTGTTGGCGGCATGCGCCGGCGCGGCGCTGGCCGCCTCCCCCGCCGCCGCCGATACGATCTTCAGCAATTACGGCCCGGGCCAAACCTACGATGATCAGAACGGCTGGGCCGTCAACGGCGCGTCGACACCGGAATTTCCTGGCTACCTCGCGCAGGCCGCTGGTTTCACCGCGTCGGTGAGCGCGAATGTCACACAGATAGATCTCGCGGCCTACGCGGTAGCGGGAACGCCAGCCTTTCCGGGAGTGCCAGCCACTCCGGGAAACTCAGGCACTCCCACATTGGACGTGAGTCTCTGGACCGACGTCGGCGGCGTTCCCACCGCGGAACTCGGCTCATGGACCGTGAATTCCATCTCGACATTTCACGGCTTCACCGAACAGGCGCCGCTCGTGGTCGACGTCACCGGGGTGAGCGTTATCGCGGGTGACAACTATTTCGTCGAGCTGACGCCGGGCAACCCCTTGTCGCTGGTGACCTGGCAGGACAATCCCACCGACGCCGCCGGACCGATGTGGAGCAGCTTCCTCGGCCCGTTGACGACCCAGCCTGAAGAGGCGTTCGCCGTTCTGGACGGTGTGCCGGAACCGGCGGCCTGGACGTTGATGCTGGCCGGCTTCGCCCTGACCGGCGCCGCCATCCGTCGCCGGCGGAGCAGCCCGACCCCAGCCTGAATGGCCTCCGTCGACCCCGCCCGCGCGCAGTTCGAGGCCTTCAAGGCGCTGCCGCGCGATACGCCGATCCAGATGTTGAACCTCATCCGCCTGAAGGCCGTGGCGGATTATCGCGAGGATCATCCTGACCACGGCAAGGGGCTGACGGGTCTCGACGCCTACCGGGCCTATGGGCGGACGCCAGGTGTGGGCCGGCAGGCCGGAGACGGTGGTGACGGGACCGGCGGACGAGGCCTGGGACCTGGCCTTCATCGCCGAATATTCCAGCGCCGCGGCGTTCCTGGCCATGGTCACCGACCCGGACTATCGCGAGCACGTGAAACACCGCACGGCCGGGGTGGCCGACAGCCGCCTGATCCGCCTCGCTCCCGCCACGCCCGGCGCCACCTTCGGCGAATAGCTGGAACTCCCCTCGCGCCCAGGAATTGATCCCTCGGGCGGGGCGATTGTGCGCGCGGCCTGCGCAACAGGAGAAATCCATGGACGTCCCTACCCCCGAAAAACCCTTCCTCTCGGACGTGAAGACGCTGCGCAGCCGGGCGCGCAAGCACCTCGAGGGCGGGGCGCTGGGCGCGACCTACAAGGGCGATCCGAAAAAGACGATCGAGATCCTGCAGTCGGTGCTGGCCACCGAGCTCGTGTGCGTGCTGCGCTACACCCAGCATTCCATCGCCGCCACCGGCCTTTCCAGCGAAGGCGTCAAGGCGGAATTCGCCGAACACGCCAAGGAAGAGCAGGAACACATGATGGCCGTGGCCGAGCGCATCACTCAGCTCGGCGGCGAGCCGGACTTCAACCCCGAGGGCCTGCTCTCGCGCTCCGCCTCTGAATACAAGGTGGGTGGCGACCTGGTGCACATGATCCGCGAGAACCTGATCGCCGAGCGTATCGCCGTCGACCACTACCGCGAACTGATCCGCTATTTCGGCGAGGACGACCCCTCGACCCGGCGCATGCTGGAGTGGATTTTGACCGTGGAGGAAGAGCACGCCGACGACATGCACGACCTGCTGGTGGCCCATGAGGGCCGGCCGATGCTGTCGAAATAGAGGCTCCGCCGATCCGCCAGAGGTTGCCAGACGGCGCGATCTAGCGTTTTAGAAGCGCCGTCGACACGACCCAAATAAAGGACTCATGAAAGACCCCTTAAAGACTGGCCACGCCGAGCGTCTGGCCGCCGCCTCCGAGGCCAAGAAGGCCATGCTGGCGAAAATGAAGCCCAAGCCCACGGTGACCGCTCCGGTGTTCGAGAGCCGCGAGGCGCTGCGCGCCCGCGAGCTCGAGGCCGTACGCCAGGCGCGCGCCGAGGCCAAGGAGGCCGCCCGGCTGGGGGCCCTCGCCCGGGAAGCCGCCGATCTGGAAGCCAAGCGCGGCGAACGCCGCGAGCGCAAGGCCCTCACCAAGGCCGAACAGAAAGCCCAGCGCGACGCCAAATACGCCGCCCGCAAGGCGCGGCAGAGGTAAGGCCGAGGTCACCGACTTATAAGCGCGCAAACGCCATCCAGGGCGCGCCATCCCTGCCCTCCCACTCATCCTCGCATGCGCGGGGACATGGTCTTAGCTAATGTCCGCTTTCCACCCAAAGCAGACATTAGGCTAACGCTGACCAGAGAACCGCGATGACGACCCTCTTGGGGTGAAAAGCGACAGGAGTTGAGAGGCTGCAGAGAACAGTCGCGCGTTGCCGCGTCATCAAGCCCGCCATGACTGCACCTGGCGCACCAAGGCCTCGACGTGCTCGAGGGGCGTGGTCTTCAGGATCCCGTGGCCGAGATTGAAGATGAACGGTCCAGGGCCCAAGGCGGCCAGGATACGGTCCGCCTCAGAGTGCATAGCCGCGCCCCCCGCCACCAGGAGCTGGTTATCAAGATTGCCTTGCACGCACCGCCCGAGGCGCGCCTGAAGCCGGTCGGCGGCCCAGGCGAGCGGGACGGTGCTGTCCAGGCCGATGCCGTCGGCCCCGGTCGCCTCGGCATAGCCTTCGTACTGCAGACCGGCGCCGCGCGGGAAGGCGATGATCGGCGTGGCGGGATACTTGGCGCGAAGGGCTTTGACGATGGCGGCGACAGGCCGCACGCACCAGAGTTCGAAGAAGGGGTCGGGCAGGATGCCAGCCCAGCTTTCGAAAAGCTGGATGGCTTCGGCGCCGGCCTCGATCTGCCTTTCCAGGAACTGGGCGATGGCCTCGGTCAGCAAGTCGATCAGCGGTTGAAAGCCCTCCGGATCGCTCAAGGCCCATTGCTTGATCGTGGCATGGTCCGTGGGCCCACCCCCTCGACCCTCAACCATGTAGGTCGCTACGGTCCAAGGCGCTCCCGCATAACCGATCAGGGCCACGTTCGGCGGTAGGGCGATGGTGAGCCGCCGCACCGTCTCATAGATCGGCGCCAGTTCCCGGTGGAGCCCGGAGAGGCTGAGTCGCGCCACATCCGCCGTCGAGCGGATAGGTGGAGACAGGACCGGACCCTCGCCGTCCTTGTATTCGAGCACCTGGCCGAGGGCGGCGGCGATCTGCGGAAGGTCAGCGAACAGGATGGCTGCATCGAGCCCGAACCGCCGGATCGGCTGCAGCGTCACCTCCACCGCATGTTCCGGCGAGTTGCACAGCTCCAGCATGCCGCCGGCGTCGGCGCGCGTCAGATGATACTCAGGCAAGTAGCGCCCGGCCTGTCGCATCAGTCAGATCGGCGGCCGCTCCGTGCGCTCGCCGGCAAGCGCGCGCAGAAGCAACTTTTTCGGCTCGGAACCCACCGTCGACGCACTCCCGGCTCAGCTTGTAACGCGGAATATCATCTTCCGCCGCCCTGGCCATGTCGGAGCAGACCGAAATTTGAGACCGGGCGCCCTTGGGCTAATGTCTGCTTTGGGTGATGGGGTGGACGCCCCCCGACGGCATCTGCGTGCCAGAGTGGAGGTGTTCACACACCACTCGAGGGAGGCGTCCGTGGGAGAGG
>Ga0302314_10000782_pt1 | contig 59101 bp, 55 predicted proteins | sample III_Palsa_N2_3_FD_200533 | JGI IMG/M metagenome (GOLD analysis project Ga0302314, IMG submission 200533) | Peat permafrost microbial communities from Stordalen Mire near Abisko, Sweden - III_Palsa_N2_3 | ecosystem: Environmental > Terrestrial > Soil > Palsa > Peat permafrost | place: Sweden...
GATCGATCCGCTCGGTGTTGAACGAACTCGCGCGCCGCAAGATCCCATGAACCTCGTAGCCCTTGCCCAGCAAAAGCTCCGTCAGATACGATCCATCCTGACCGGTAATCCCGGTGATCAATGCACGCTTCAAAACAGTCTCTCCGTCACGCTCCGGCACGGCAAACATCGGCCTGCCGGCGCACGTCTGCTTAGCATATCGATCCGAACCGGACCAACGCGTTTAGGAGAGAGGTGCTCAGGGGGCGGACTTCGCCCATTCCCGCTTTTTGCGGTAGATGGTCGAGGCGTCGATTTCCAGCAGCGCCGCGGCACGGCCGACATTGCCGTTAGCCTCGGCCAGAGCCGCCTCGATCGCCTCGCGCTCGACCGCGGCCATCGGCCGGATGCCTTGCGCCGGCAGCGCTATGACCCCGGTCGCGATCGCCACGGGCAGCGGGGCGGCGTCGCGCACGACCGCGGGCAACATGGCCGCGGTGGCGACGCCGCTCGGCGACAGAACCACGACATTGCGCACCACGTTCGACAATTGCCGCACGTTGCCGGGCCAGGGATAGGCCATGAGCAGCCGCTCGGCCTCGGGATCGAAGCCGTCGAAACTCTTGCCCTCCTCGACCGCGAACTGATTGAGGTAATGGCGCGCGATCAGGATGATGTCGGTACCGCGCTCGCGGAGAGCCGGCATGGTGATCGGCACCACGTTCAGCCGGTAATAGAGGTCTTCGCGGAACCGGCCGGCACTGATCTCGCCCAGCGGATCGCGGTTGGTGGCGCAGACGAAGCGGACATCGACTTTCCTCAGCGCATCGCTGCCGACCGGCTGATAGGTGCCGGTCTGGATGAACCGCAGCAGCTTCGCCTGCAGCGGTAAATCCATCTCGCCGATCTCGTCCAGGAACATGGTGCCGCCGTCGGCGCGCGCGGCCAGACCGTCGCGGGCGGCGTGTGCGCCGGTAAAGGCGCCCTTCACATGGCCGAACAGCTCGCTTTCGACCAGATCGCGCGGTATGGCGCTGCAGTTCATCGCGACAAACGGACCCCGCGCGCGCGGGCTGCGCCGATGGATCGCCTCGGCCGCCAATTCCTTGCCGGTGCCGCTCTCGCCGGTCACGAAAATCGCGGCCTTCGAAGGTGCCGCGTCGCGGATCATGCGATAGACGACCTGCATCGCCGGCGAGACGCCGATGAAGCTCTCAAAGCCGTCCGACGAGCCTTCCGAGGTCAGCGTGCGTTCGATCCGCTTCAGGCGACGCAGCTCCAGCGCGTTGGTCAAGGTAACCTGGAGACGTTCCGGGCTGAATGGCTTCACCAGAAAGTCGTAGGCGCCGGCACGCATGGACTCGACCGCCGAGGAAATCGATCCTCCGGAGGTCACGACGATAACGGGCGCATCGGACTCGCCGTCGCGCAGCGACTGCAGCACCTCGAAACCATGCCCGTCCGGCAGGATGAGATCGAGCAACACGACGGATGGCTGAATTTGCGCGAGCGTCGCCTTCGCCTCTGCCACCGTGGCGGCATGATAGGGGGTGACCCCCGCCCGCTCCAGGTAAGCAACATAGAGGCGTGACAGGGTCGGATCGTCTTCGACCAGAAGCACCTTGGGTCGATCGCCGGACTCGCTCGGCATTGCACTCCTCGGCTTTCGTCTCGCTCACCCTAGATTTGCGCGCCCGTTCGTGCCTAGGTCAAGCGCCGCACATCGCCACAACCTCGAATGTTGCGGCACGAACGACCTATCGTGTTCAATCCCTGGCAGGATTCGTCAAATCCTGGCATAGTTTCCAGGGTCGTTTCGTCTGTTTGGGCGACGTCTGGTTGCCGCTGGTTTCGACCGACCGGGAATGACGTATGGCTATTCTGCACCTTAAAATCGCGCCACGGCTTACGATCGGTCTTATGCTACTCGCCGGGTTGACGGTTCTCGTCGGCTCGATCGCTTTTCTATCTTTTGCCCATCTGCGCGATGATTTCGACGAAATCGCCCAGACCGATCTGCCGGTGATCGGTGCCGCGTCCCAGCTCTCCCAGCAAGCCCAGTCCATCGTCGCGTCCGCCCCGGCCCTGGTCGTGGCCGATAGTCAATTCGCCCGCCGCACGCTGGCGTTGCGTATCGTCGACCAGGTGACGGCCCTCGACGAGTTCATCAAGCGCCTGCAGGAAAAGGGCATCGGCGGCGACCGGTTCGAAATGCTGACCCAGCTGCGCACCAGCCTGTTCGACAATCTGACCACGCTCGATCACGCGGTCGAAGTGAAGCTGGACCTGGATCAGCAGATGCAGCTCCAGGCGGGCCAGCTCGGCGACCTCGATATCGATCTCAAGTCCTTCGAATCGCCGGAAGACAATCCCGAACGCGCCAGCAGCGCCCGGCTCCAGCAACTGCTGGCGGAGAAGGCCGACAAGAGCCGGCTCGACGCCTTCGCCACCAATCTCGCCGCCCAGGAGGCGGCCGCCCGCGCCTTCCATATCTGGCGCTTCAACGCCGGCCAGACCGTGACGGCGCTGCTGGCGACCAGCAGCGTGACCCAGGCCCCGGTGCTGGAGAACATGCGCAAGGAGATCGAGCGGCGGCTCGATATCGGCGAATGGTTGCTGAGCGATCTGCCGGCCGGCAATCGCGATCCGGCGGCCGCCTGGCAGAAGTCCGTCATGGCGCTGGCGACCGGTCCGACCGGCCTGCTGGCGTCCCGCCAGCGGCTGATCGACACCAACCGCCAGATCCAGGCGTCGCTCGCCGCCAACAAGCTGTTCGCCGACCGGTTCGACGCGACGGCCGCCCGGGTATCCTCCGACATCGAGCGCGAGATCCTCGACACGAGCCGGACCGTCTCGGCGCTGACCCAGCGGCAGAACCGCCTGATCTTCGCCCTCACCCTGCTGTGCATCGTTGCCGCGGGCGGCATCGTGATCTTCATCCGGCACAGCGTGATCGACCGGCTGCATCGGCTGCAGGAGGCGATGCGGACCCATGTCGGCGGTCAGGTCACGGCGATCGACACGCACGGCCATGACGAGATCGCCGACATGGCGCGGGCGCTCGAATTCTTCGTCACCGCCATTTCGGAACGCGAGATCGCGCTCGCCGCCAGCGAAAGCCGGCTGCGCTCGGTCACGGCCAATCTGCCCGGCGCCGTGCTGCGCCTGTTCGGCCGCCCCGAGGGCCCCTTGATCATTTCCTATATCAGCGAGGGTGTGCGCGAGCTGATCGGCAAGACGCCCGAGAGCCTGATCGGCGTCGATGATGCGCTGCTCACCCTGATGACGCCCGGCGACCGCAAGGCCTTCATCGGCGCCCTCGCCCGCTCGGCCGAGCGGCACGAGCAGGTGTTCTTCGAATTCCACGCGCCGGACCTGGACGGCTATGAGGGCCAGACTAAGTGGTTGCGCTTCCTGTCCTTCCCGCGCTCCGGCGATGATGACGAGCTGATCTGGGACGGGCTGATCCTGGATTCGACCGAATGGAAGCAGGCCGACCTTGCCAAGCGCGCCTTCGTCTCGACCGTCAGCCACGAGCTGCGCACGCCGCTGACCTCGATCCAGGGCTCCCTCGGGCTCGTCGCCGGCGGCGCCATGGGCACGCTGCCCGACGGCGCCCGGCGGCTGGTCGATATCGCCAACAGCAATTGCCAGCGCCTGACGCGGCTGATCAACGACATCCTGGATATCGAGAAGATCGAGCTCGGCCATATGGAGTTCGATCTGAACCCCCAGGCGCTGATGCCGCTGCTGCGCCAGGCGGTCGAGGCGAACCGCGGCTACGGCATGCCGCGCGGCGTCAGTCTGAAGCTGATCGAGATCGAACCCGACCTGGAGATCGAGGTCGATGCCGACCGCTTCATCCAGGTCGTGAGCAACCTGGTCTCGAACGCCATCAAATATTCGCCCGACGGGGGCCAGGTCGAGGTCGGCGCCGTCTTGCGCGCCGAGCCCGGGACCAGCGTCCGCATCTTCATCAGCGACCATGGCGACGGCATTCCGGAGGGATTTCGCGATCGGCTGTTCGCCCGCTTCACCCAGGCCGACAGTTCCGACAAGCGCGCCAAGGGCGGCACCGGCCTGGGCCTGTCGATCGCCAAGGCGATCATCGAGCGGTTCGGCGGCCGGATCGGCTTCGAAACCGCCGCCGGTCAGGGCACGACCTTTCATTTCGACCTGCCGGCGGCCGCCCTGCAGCCCCAGCAGCAACAGCCGGCCCCGGCGCAGCGCGTGCTGGTGTGCGAGGATGATCCGATGTTCGCCGATCTGATCGGCGATATGATCACGCGCCGCGGCTCGAGCGCGCGGCTGGTCCATACCGCGGCCGCATTGAAGGCGGCCCTGGCCGAGGAGCAGTTCGATACGCTGATCCTGGACCTGCTGCTGCCCGACGGCGACGGCATCGCCGTGCTGCGAGCCCTGCGCGCGGCACCGGAGACCGCGAACCTGCCGGTCATCATCGTGTCGGCGCGGGCCGAGGAAGCCCATGCCGAGGTGAATGGCAGCGTGCTGGGCATCCTCGACTGGATCGGCAAGCCGATCAATCCGCACCGCCTGACCCAGGCGCTCGCCGGCGCCATGCGCCCGGTCGGCGGGGCCAAGGCCCATATCCTTCATGTCGAGGACGACGAGGATCTGGCGTCCGTGCTGAACCATCTGGTCGGCAGCCGCGCGGAGATGACCAGCGTGCGCACCCAGCGCGACGCCATCGAGCGGCTGGACCGGGAACAGTTCGATCTGATCATCCTGGACCTGGGCCTGCCCGACGGCACCGGCTACGAACTGCTGACGCGGCTGACCGAGCACAAGGCCCATCGCCTGACGCCGGTGCTGATCTTCTCGGCCCAGGCGCCCGATCCGGACCGGACCCGCCAGGTCGCCGACGTGCTGCTGAAATCGGTCACCAGCAACGCGGAACTGCTGAACCATATCGAGGCGCTGCTGACCGGCGATGCGCACAGCCCGCCCGGTTTGGCAAGTGAACCTGTTCATAATTCCGAAAGCACGATCCCGGCATGATCGCCGCTCGGTTGAAGAGAATCCTGCTTAGAGGGCGCACATTGTCGAAAGCACATTGGACGCGGACCCGATCAGCGAGCGGCAGGCCATGAGCGAGCGTTTTCCGCCACTGGGCCGCATTCTATATGTCGATGACGAGCCGGATATCCGCGAAGTCGCGAAAATCGCGCTCGAAGTGATGGGCGGTTTCACGGTCCATGCCTGCGAATCCGGCGAGAGTGCGCTGACCGATGCCCCGGGCTTCAATCCCGATCTGATCCTGCTCGACGTCATGATGCCGAGGATGGATGGGCCGGAGACCTTTGCGGCTCTGCGCCAAATCGACGCGCTCAACAATGTTCCCATCGTATTTTTCACGGCCAAGGCGCAGCGCGCCGAGGTTCAGGCTCTCCTGGAATTGGGCGCGCTCGACGTACTCGCGAAGCCGTTTGACCCGATGACGGTCGCCCAGACCGTGTCGGAGATTTGGATGCGACATCATGGCTGGGACGGTTGAAGACCTGCAGCGCAGGCTCGCGGTCCTGCGCGATCAGTTTGTGCATGAACTGCCGCAGCGCCTGTCCCGCGTCGGGGCGCTGAAGCCGCGGTCTAACGGGCCCTGGGGCGACGATGCCGCCGCCGACCTGCGCCTGCTCGCCCATAGCATCAAGGGCTCGGCCGGCACATTCGGCTTCACCGAGCTGTCCGCCCGCGCCGCCCGCCTGGAGCGGCTGATCGCCCAGGCCACGGCCCAGATCGCAATCGCGTCCGCCGACCAGAAGCGCGCGATCCGTGAGGCCGCGGACGCGCTGACCCATGCCGGCACCATCGACAGTTCCACGATCCAGCCCGCCGCACCCCGCCGCCCCGGCCGCGCCACCAAGACGCTCTATCTGTTGGATGAAGATGCCGAAAGATCGATCGGCCTGATCGAGCAGCTGCGCCAATACGGCTACCATCCCGAAGGCTTCGCCACACCCGAAGCGCTGCTGATCGCGGTCGCGGAGCTGGAGCCGGTCGTGGTGCTGATCGACGGCAGCGGCGAGGAGACGCCGGAACGCGCGATCGCGGCCGTGACCGCGCTCAATGCCGACCGCGACCCGCATATCCCGACCGTGCTGCTCGCCGGCCGCGGCGACATCGGTGCCCGGCTCGCCGCCGTGCGCGCCGGCATCGACATCTTCCTGCCCTGGCCGGCCGAAACCTCCGAACTGATCGGGCAATTGGATCAGCTGGCGACGCTCGACGATCACGCGCCCTACCGGGTGCTGGTGCTGGGTGCCGACCCGGTCGAGGCCAACCGCACCGCGGGCCTGCTCGAGGCCGCCGGCATGCGCACGCGGGTGGCGCCGGCGTCCTTGCGCATTCTGGAAGCGCTCGCCGAATTCCCGCCCGACATGCTGCTGATGGACGCGGCCTTGCCCGATTGCACCGGCACGGAACTGGGCGCGGTCATCCATCAATTTCCGACCTGGTCGAACCTGCCGATCCTGTTCCTGGCCAGCGCCGCCGAGGTCGAACGGCAATTGGCCTCGGCCCACGCCGGCGCCGACGATTTCCTGGTGAAGCCGGTCGCGGCCAACCGCCTGCACGCCGCCGTCGCCGCGCGCGCCGAACGCCGCCGGGCGCTTAGGACGCTGATCGCCCAGGACCCGCTCACGGGCCTGCTGACCCATCGCGCCATCGATCGCCGCATCGAAGCCGAGATCGCGCGCGCCGAACGGATGGACCGGCCGCTGACGCTCGCCCTTCTCGACATCGATCGGTTCCGCACGCTCAACCAGCGCCATGGCTATCCGGTCGGCGACGGCGTGCTCCGCAGCCTCGCGCTGCTGCTACGCCGGCGGCTGCGGCGCAGCGACCTGATCGGCCGCTTCGGCGGCGACCGCATCGCCGTCCTGCTGCCCGAAACCGGGACGGATCTGGCCGAGGAACTGTTCGACCGCATCCGCATCGCCTTCGCCGGCATGAGCCACGGTGGCGCCGACGCCGCGGTCAACGTCAGCTTCAGCACCGGCATTGCCGCCAGCCGCCCGGACCGCAGCGCCGCCGAACTGGTTCGGGCTGCCGAACTCATCCTGCTGGAAGCGAAGAAGCACGGCGACGGCTCGATCCGGATCGAGGAAAGCTGATCAATATCGGCTGAGCACCTTCTCCACCATTCCCTCGGCCCGGATCTTGGCGGCGACGGCGATCAGGGCCTTGCAGCGGTCTTTGAGCGGGCTCGCCAGGCTGACCCAGATATGGATGTTCTGCTGCGGCAAGGCGACGGCGGGGGCCAGCGCCCGCGCCAGATCCGGGTTGTCGGCCTGCAGGTTACGCAGGGCCAGGTCATTGCCCATGATGCCGTCGAGCCGGCCCGCCGCCAGCATGCGCACGCCCTCAGCCAAGTTATCCAGTTGGACCAATTCGACGTCGGCGGTCTTGCCACTGAGCGTGTAGGGCCGGATCAGGCCGATCCGCTTGCCGGCGAGATTGCCCGGCGAGGAGAGCGGCGCGGACGCGGGCGAAAGCAGCAGCCGACCGACCGAACCGATCGAGCCGCAGTCGAGATTGGCGCCACGCAGGACCGGCTCGTCCGGCGCCAGCATCAGATCGATGGTGCCGTCGCGCAGGCTTTCGATCAGCCGGGCGTTCGGCTGGGCCGTCACCTCGATCATGATGCCCAGGCGGCGGGCGATGTCCTGGTAGGCCTCGACCTGAGCGCCGGGCCGGGTCAGATCGACCGGGTTGGCGTAATACCAAGGCGCGTACTCGTTGGCACCACCGATGAAATGCGTCTGCGGGACCTCTGCTGCGACGGCGGGCATGGCCAGAACGGCCACACCGAAGATCCATTGCCACCGCCCCATGCCCAGCTTCGCCCCGCTCCGATCGACCGCTGGATCGAGACTACCGAAAGACCGCCGACTTCTCTAGGCTCGCCCCATGCTGTTCCGTTTTACCCCTGCCGCCGAAAGCGATTTCGACCGGCTGCTCTTGATCCGCCACGCCGCCATGCGCCCGTCGCTCGAACGGATCGGCCGCTGGCATCCCATGCGGGCCCGGGCCCGCTTCCGCGCGGCCTTCACGCCCGGAGAAACGCGGCTGATCCTGGTCGAGGATCGCCTGGCCGGCTGCGTGGCGCTCCGGCCCGCGGGCGAGGCGCTGGAGCTGGATCAATTCTATCTCGACCCGGCAATCCAGGGCGGCGGGCTCGGCAGCGCCGTGCTGCGCGCCCTGCTGGCCGAGGCGGATGCCGCCGGCGTGCCGACGATCCTGACCGTGGTTGCCGGCAGCGCCGCGATCCGGCTCTACGAGCGGCATGGTTTCGTCCAGACCGGCGTCGAGGACTGGGACCTGTTCTATCGCCGGCCTGTTATGCCGATTTGACCGCCGTCGCCTCGATCTCGACCAGGGCCTGACGCTCGACCAGGCGCACGACCTGGACCACGGCCATCACCGGGAAATGCCGGCCGATCACCTTGCGATAGGCGGCACCGACCTCGGCCTGGTGCGCCAAGTAATCGTCGATGTCGGTCAGGTACCAGGTCAGCCGCGTGATGTCGGCCGGACCGGCGCCGGCCTCGGCCAGCACGGCGACGATATTGGCGAGCGTCTGCTCGATCTGGGCCGGCAGGCCGTCGGCGAATGTGCCGGTCTCGTCCCAGCCGATCTGGCCACCGACGAAGATCGTCTCGCCGGTGGCGGCGATGCCGTTGGAATAGCCCTTGGGCCGGGGCCAGCCGGCCGGTTGCAGCAACCTCATGGCGTGCTCTCCTGCAAGGTCTGTCGGGCGATGATCAGCTTCTGCACTTCGCTCGCCCCTTCGTAGATCCTAAGCGCGCGTATTTCGCGATACAGCTCCTCGACCTTGACGCCGGATTTGACGCCCAAGCCGCCGAAAATCTGCACCGCCTCGTCGATCACGTTCTGGGCCATGTCGGTCGCGTAGAGCTTCGCCATCGCCGCCTCGCGCGTGATGCGGCGCTGCTCGGTATCGCGGGTCCAGGCGGCGCGATAGACCAGCAGGGCCGCCGCATCGATCTGCAGCGCCATATCGGCGAGCTTGGCCTGGATCAGCTGCTGATCCGCCAAGGGCTTGCCGCCGATCATCCGGCTCTTGGCGCGCGCCAGCGCCTCGTCGAGCGCGCGCCGCGCCATGCCGAGGGCCGCCGCCCCCACGGTCGGGCGGAAGATATCGAGCGTCGCCATGGCGATCTTGAAGCCTTCGCCCGGGTTGCCCAACAGAGCCTCGTCCGGCACCACGCAATTCGTGAAACGCAGGGTCGCCAGCGGATGCGGCGCCATCACCTCGATCCGTTCGGCGATCTCCAGCCCCGGCGTCGCGGCCGGCACGATGAAGGCGGCGATGCCCTTGGTACCCGGCACGGCGTCGACGCGCGCGAACACGACGTAATGGTCGGCGATGCCGCCGTTCGAGATCCAGGTCTTGAGACCGTCGAGCCGCCAGCCGCGGTCGATCTTGGTGGCGCCCATGCTCATCGCCGCGACGTCGGAGCCGGCATCGGGCTCCGACAGCGCGAAGGCGGCGATGGCCCGGCCGGCGCGCACGGCCGGCAGGAAGCGCGCGCGCTGCTCGTCGGTGCCGTAGAGCGTGATCGATCCGGTGCCGAGCCCCTGCATGGCGAAGGCGAAATCGGCCAAGGCCGAATGGCGCGCCAGCGTCTCACGCACCAGGCACAAGCTGCGCACGTCGAGGGCCGCGGCCCCCGCCTCCGGCGCGGCGTCGGCCAGGAACCCCGCGGCGCCCAGCGCCGTCACCAGCGCGCGGCAGGTGGCATCGACATCGCCATGATGCGGCTCGGTCAGCGCCGCGGCCGACCAGGCTTCGAGCCGGTCCGACAGGTCGCGGTGGCGCTGGTCGAAGAACGGCCAGCGCAGATAGCTTTTGTCGGCCATCAATTGCCCTCGAACTTCGGCGTCGCCTTGGCGGCGAACGCCTCATAGGCGCGGCGGAAATCCTGGGTCTGCATGCAGATCGCCTGGGCCTGCGCCTCGGCCTCGATCGCCGTATCCAGGTCCATCGCCCATTCCCGGTGCAGCATGGTCTTGGTCATGCCATGGGCGAAAGTCGGGCCGCAGGATAGCCGGGCGGCCATGGCGCCGACCGCCTCGACCAAGCCCTCCCGCGCCAGCAGCCCGTTGAAGAAGCCCCAGCGCTCGGCCTCCGCCCCGCCCAGGCTGCGGCCGGTATAGAGCAGCTCCGCCGCCCGGCCCTGACCGATGATCCGGGGCAGCAGGGCGCAGGCGCCCATGTCGCAGCCGGCGAGGCCGACGCGGGTGAATAGGAACGCGACCTTGGCCTCGGCGGTGCCGTAGCGCAGGTCGGACGCCATCGCCATGATGGCACCGGCCCCGGCGCAGATGCCGTCGATCGCGGCATAGATCGGCTGCGGGCAGGCGCGCATCGCCTTGACCAGATCGCCGGTCATGCGCGTGAACGCCAGCAGCTCCGGCATCTTCATCTCGGTCAGCGGGCCGATGATCTCGAACACATCGCCGCCCGACGAGAAATTGCCGCCGGCGCCGGTGAGCACGATCGCCTTGACCAAATCATCGGCCGCCAGTGCCCGGAACGTGTCGCGCAGCTCGGCATAGGATTCGAAGGTCAGCGGGTTCTTCCGCTCCGGCCGGTTGAGCGTGATGGTCGCGACCTTGCCGTCGAGCCGCCACAGGAAATGCTTCGGCGTGAAACTGCTGAAATCCATCACATCACCTCTCCGCCGGCCACGATCAGCGACTGGCCGGTCATGGCCGCGGCCTCGCGCCGGCACAGATATGCCACCGCATCGGCGACTTCCGTGGGCTCGATCAGCCGTTCCTGCGGGCTGTAATTGGCAAACAGCGCCTTGGTCTCGTCCGGACTGCGGCCGGTCTTGGTCTCGATCAGCTCGGCCGCGCGCGCGACCAGGTCGGTATCGGTGAAGCCTGGGCAGACCGCGTTGACGGTGACGCCGGTCTTGGCCGTTTCCAGCGCCAGCGAGCGGGTCAGGCCGATGAGCCCGTGCTTCGCCGCGCAATAGGCGGTCGTGTAGGCATAGCCCTTCAGGCCCGCGGTCGAGGCGATATTGACGATGCGGCCCCAGCGCCGCGCCAGCATGCCCGGCAGCGCCAGGCGGCTGGTGTGGTAGGCGGCGGTCAGGTTGAGCGCCAGCATGCCGTCCCAATCGTCCGGCGTGGTCTTGCCGAACGGCCGCGACAGGGCGGCACCGGCATTGTTGATCAGGATGTCGAAATGCCCGATCAGCGCGAAGCTGCGTTCGAGCGCCATCGGATCGGTCACGTCGGCCACGACCTGGGAACAATGGAGCGTGTCGGCCGCGGCATCGAGGGCGGTGGCGTCGCGGCCGAGGACGATCAGGTCGGCGCCCTCCTCCGTCAGCCGGCGGGCGATGGCGAGGCCGATGCCCTTGGCCCCGCCGGTCACGACCGCGCTCAGCCCCTTCAAGGGTTTGCTACTCATTATTGGTGACTCCTGGGCCGGCCTCCTTGGCCAGCAGACGGTCGAGCTGGAATTTGCCCGGCAGATAGGGTTTGGGCCATGCCTGGGTTTGATGGCCGGCCGATGCCGCGGCGTGCAGCGTCCAATGCGGATCGCTGAGATGCGGACGGGCCAGCGCCACCAGATCGGCGCGGCCGGCGGCCAGGATCGAATTGGCCTGGTCGGCCTCGGTGATGTTGCCGACCGCCATGGTGGCGATGCCGACCTCGTTGCGGATGCGGTCGGCGAACGGCGTCTGGAACATGCGGCCATAGATCGGCTTCGCCTGGATCGAGGTCTGGCCGGCCGACACGTCGATCAGGTCGGCGCCGGCGGCCTGGAACGCGCGGGCGATCCGGACCGCCTCGGCCGGATCGACGCCGCCCGGCACCCAGTCGGTCGCCGAGATCCGCACGGACATCGGCTTCGCCGCGGGCCAGACCGCCCGCATCGCCTCGAACACCTCCAGCGGGAAGCGCAGCCGGTTGGCGAGGCTGCCGCCGTAGTCGTCGGTCCTGTGGTTGGTCAGCGGCGACAGGAACGCCGACAGGAGATAGCCATGGGCGGCATGGAGCTCGATCATATCGAAGCCCGCGGCCTCGGCGCCGCGCGCGCCGGCGACGAAGGCATCGCGCACCGCGTCCATGTCGGCGCGGTCCATCGGGCGCGGCAGCTGGTTGGCAGGGCTCCAGGCGATGGCGGACGGTGCCAGCAGCGGCCAATTGCCGGCATCGAGCGGCTCGTCCATGCCGTCCCAGCCGAGCTTGGTCGAGCCCTTCGGACCGGAATGACCCAACTGCAGGCACAGCTTCGCCTGGGACTGGCCATGGACGAAACTGACGATGCGTTTCCAGGCGGCGACCTGGTCGTCGCGATAGATGCCGGTGCAGCCCGGCGTGATGCGGCCTTCGGGCGTAACGCAGGTCATCTCGGTGAAGATCAGCCCGGCGCCGCCTAGCGCGCGGCCGCCCAGATGCACCAAGTGGAAATCGCCCGGCAGGCCGTCCACGGCGCTGTAGGTCGCCATCGGCGAAACCACGACGCGGTTGGCGAGTTTCATATCGCGCAAGGCAAACGGCAGAAACATCGGCTGGGTCGCTCGCTCGACGCCGGCCCGGGATCCCAGCCAGCGCTCGACCCCGGTCAGATAGGCCTTGTCGCGCAGGCGCAGGTTCTCGTGGCTGACGCGCTGGCTGCGGGTCAGCAGTGAATAGGCGAACTGCTCCGGCTCCAGCCCGGCATAGCGCTCGACATGCTCGAACCATTCGGTCGAGTTGCGCGCGGCCGACTGGATCTTCAGCACCTCGATGCGCCGTTCGGCCTCATAGGCGGCCAGCACCTTGGGCACATCCTCGCCATGGCGCTGGAACGCCTCGGCCAGCCCGATCGCGTCTTCCAGCGCCAGCTTGGTGCCGGACCCGATCGAGAAATGCGCCGAATGGGCGGCGTCGCCCATCAGCACGAGATTGCCCTTGGTCCAGGTCTCGTTGGCGACGCGCGGGAAATTGATCCAGTCGGAGCCCTTCAGGTGCCGGCTGTTCGCCATCAACGGCGCGCCGTCAAGCCAAGGAGCGAACAAACGCTCGCAGAACGCGATGGTGGCGGCCGTGTCGGCCTCGGCCAGACCGGCGGCGCGCCAGCTCTCCTCGCGCGTCTCGACGATGAAGGTCGAGGTCTCACCGTCGAACCGATAGGCATGGGCCTGGAACCAGCCCCATTCGGTCTCGACGAAAATGAAGGTGAAGGCGTCGAACAGCTTGGTCGTGCCAAGCCAGGTGAACTTATTGGCCTGGGGCTCGACCGAGGGCCGGAAATGGGCGGCATGGGCCGTGCGGATCCGGCTGTTGATGCCGTCGGCGGCCACGATCAGGTCGGCGTCGGCGAAGGCGTCGATATCGGCCACGTCCTGTTCGAACCGCAGGGTGACGCCCAGTTCGGCCGCCCGATCCTGCAGGATCGCCAGCAGATGCCGACGCGCGATGCCGCAGAAGCCATGGCCGCCGGACGTGATGCAGCGATCCTTGAAATGGATGTCAATATCGTCCCAATGGGCGAAGCTATCGATGATGCGCTGTTGGCTGGTCTCGTCGCCACCCTTGAGATTGGCCAGCGTCTGGTCGGAGAACACGACGCCCCAGCCGAACGTGTCGTGCGGCCGATTGCGCTCATAGACCGTGATGTCGTGCGCCGGGTTCGCCTTCTTCATCAGAATGGCGAAATAGAGCCCGGCCGGGCCGCCGCCGATACAGACGATCTTCATGGCGCCATCCATTTCATATCGAAACTAGTTTTCATGCCCGCACCGACTGCTTGAGCTTGCCCAGCAGTTCGAGCGCCAGCACCATCTCGGCCCGGCTCATGCCGGCCATCAGGCCGTCGATCCAACTTTGATGCGCCGGCGCCATCCGCCCGAACAAGTCCCGGCCCGCGGCCGTCGCACTGATCAGCGCGCTCCGCCCATCGGCCGGATTGGGGCGCCGCTCGACCAGCCCGTCCCGCGCCATCGCCTCGATCAGCCCTGTGACATTTCCGTTGGAAACCATGAGCCGCGACGACAATGCGCCCATGGTCAAGCCGTCCGGTGCGCGGTCCAGCTGGGCCAGCACATCGAAGCGCGGCAGGCTGGTGCCGAACTCGGTCCTGAGCCGGCCCCGCACCCGCTCCTCGATCAGATCGGTACAGGTCATGAGCCGCAGCCACAGGCGCAGCTGCAGCCGGTCATCCTCGGCGACGACGCTTTCCCGATCGGACATGGCGGCCTCGATATCGAGCGGCATGACGACTCCATATAGTTTAGAACTAAACTATATGAATGAAGAGAGATGGTCAAGGCGGCACGCCCCTCGGTGCTTACTCCGCCGCGCGGATTTCCTCGACGGTCTGCATCGGTTGCTCCACCGACGGTGCGTGGCCGGCATGGACCACGACCGAGGAGGAAATCAGGCTGGCGAACAGGATGTTCGCCTCGGCGAACGCCAGTTCGATCCGGCGATAGGCCTCGGTGCGGATTTCGAACTGCTTGCCGGGCGGCGTCTGGATCTTGCAGCGGAAGATCTTGGCGCCGGGCTGGATGCGATAGAGCTTGGCCTTCAAGGGCTGCATGATCAGCGAGGCGAACTCGTCATGCTCCAGCATTTCCAGCCCGATGCGCTTCACGATCCGGCGCACCTGCTCGCTGTCGACGTTGGTCGGCAGCGGGATCTCGAACTTGTCGATGACCCAGTCGCGCGAATTGTTGCGCACGCTGCCCAGCGAGCCATAGGGCACGAAATGCAACGGGCCGTTCTGATGCCTGAGCGCCACGGTGCGGAACGTGATCTTCTCGACCGTGCCCTTGGCTGTGCCGGCCTCGATATAGTCGCCGATGCGGAACACGTCCTCGATCAGGAAGAACGCGCCGGAGAACAGGTCCTTGACCAGGGTCTGGGCGCCGAAGCCGATGGCGATGCCGACCACGCCGGCCGACGCCAGCAGCGGCGCGATATTGAGGCCCAGCACCGATAGCGACCACATCAGCGCCACGGCCGCGATCACCACCATGCCGATCGAGCGCAGCAGCGGCTGCACCGTGCTGGCCCGGCTGCCGGGACCGCTCGCCTCGCGGCTCAACGCCACCGCCAGGCCGGTTTCGAACAGGCGCCAGACGTACCAGCCGATCAGCAGCGTGACGCCGGCATCGAACAGCACGCCGACGAAGGTCCGGGCGTCGCGCGCGCCCAGAATGCGGATGAGATCGAACGACCAGAGCCGCGCCAGGAACGCGCCGGCCGCCAGCAGAAACACCCAGGAGGCGGCGTAATGCAGCACCTGGGTAAAGGCGTCGATGGCATTGTCCTGCTCGACCGAGGCGCGCGGCGCTTCGGCCGGCTGCGCCACCGGCTGCAGCGGCTCGCCCTCGTCGCCCGGCACGAAGATCAGCCGCTCGGCTCGGTGCCGGCGTTGCAGGCGCTGCTTCAGTTGGCGCAGCGCCAGCGCCACCATGCTGTCGAACGCCGGCATGGCGCCCAGCACGACCAGCGTGCCCAGCACCCGGTCGAACGGCGGCGTCGGCAGCAGCAGCACGCCCAGGATCCAGGTGGCGCCGAGGCCGAACACGCTCAGCACCGCCAGCGAATGCCAGTAGCGGGCGAAGCCATGCAGGAACGGGCGCAGATTATAGAGCGCGCGCAGGCACATGAAGCCCACGACCAGGCTGGCCGTGATGATGATCAGGTGCGGCAGCCCGTCGCCGAACCACAGGTAAAACAGCCCTTCAGCAACGATGTAAGGGACCATGGCGGTCGCGATGATCCGCGCCAGCACGCGGCGCGCACGGCGCGCCTCGTCATTGTCGAGCGGCACCAGCCTGAGGTTCGGCCGCTCGGCGGCGAACGGCTGGCCGAGGATGACATAGGCGGCCCAGCCGATGGTCGAGCTTTGGAAGAACGCGTCGGCGAAGCCCTGGAACACGTCGGTGCCGACGAAAACGAAGCCCGACATCGAAAAGAACAGGTTGTAGAGCACGCCGCAGCCGAGCAGATAGGCGGCCGGCGGCAACAGATCGACCAGCAAGCCTTCGAACCCGAGCAGGATGCCCCTGCTGGCGCGATCGACCTCGACCTGGGCCAAGCGCCGGCGCTCGCGCGCCAGCAGCCGATGCACGAGCATGGCCCCGCCGAACGCCATCAGCACGGTCACGGCGAGGCAGGCCAGCACCCAGCCGACCGAGCCCAGCTCGCCGTCGTTGGTCAAGAGCGACGCCGCCTGATGGGTCAGGGTCGGCGCATGCCACGCGTCCGACAGCATGGCCTTGATGGCCGCCCAGAGCTCGCTCGCGGACTTGCTCAGGTGGATCATCATGCCGCCGAACGGCTGGCCGCCGAAGCCATGGCCGATCGTGCCATGCGCTACGGTCGTCGCATGATCCGTCACTGCCGTCGGATCGGCCGCCTGCGCGAGCGCTGGCTTTGCCATCGAAATCCCTCACCACGATTGCCACTGGATTTATACCGCAGCGGCGGTTTAGCGCTATGGAAAGACCTGAACCCCCAGCCGCCGCGCAGCCCGCACCAACTCTTTGGCTTTGGTGAAAAGCGGGATGCCACGACGAACGGCAAGTTCAAGATACGTCGCATCATACGTTGTCAGGCCGTCGGCGCGTGCCATCGTCAAAATCTCGCGCCACGACCTCACCGTCGTCTCCTGGTCTGTCACTATCGGCAGCTCCGCGATCAGATCCAAGCGTAACGTCACATCTTTCGAGCTGATCCGCCCGTGCTTCTCGGCCTGAAGCAGGACATTTCCCAGTTCCAGATGCCATAGACCCGGCACGATAGCGCCTTCGCCGCGGACACGCTCGAACAGTTCATCTGTCTCTGGCGAAGCCTCGTCCTCGAAACACCAACTCAATGCAATCGATGAATCGATGACGACCGCACTCATGGGCGCCCCTCGTCACGAAGTTCCTTCCAAGATAGAGCGCCCAGGGTGGTTCCTTTACGCAGGAGCTTCAATTGTTCGAAAGCGGCATTGACCCGGGATTGATCGACGGATTGTGCACCGACCAGTCGCGCGACCGGTTTGCCGTGCTTGGTGATGACGACCTCCTCACCGGCTGCAACCCGATCGAGCAGCATGGAGAGATGCGTCTTCGCCTCGAAGGCCCCTACGGTAATCATCAGATTCCAACCAGATTTTAGAACTAGTTTATAATTCTAACCAGAATTCTTCAAATCAGCAAGCAGACGTTCCCTACCTGGACTTGGCCGACCGCTCCATCGACAATAGGCCGATCACCCGCCCGCAACATACCCGTCACCGAGAATTGATCCGCCCGTGCCGCCCAGGAAGCTCGATCCGTTAGACCTGAAGATTTTGGCCGAATTGCAGCGGGATGGGCGCATGACCAACCAGCGCCTGTCGGAGCGCATCGGCCTGTCGGCGCGGCCATGCCTGGAGCGGGTGCGGCGGCTGGAGGCGGCCGGGCTGATTTCGGGCTATCGCGCCGTGATCGAGATCGGCCAATTGCCCGACCTGGTCCATGCCTTCGCCGAAATCACGCTGAAAAGCCAATCGACCCAGGCGCTGGCCGCCTTCGAGCGCCATCTGGCCGATTGCGCCGAGGTGGTCGAGTGCTTCCTGGTCGGCGGCCAGTTCGACTATGTCGCCCAAATGGTCTGCGCCGATCTCGACCGCTATAACCAACTCACCACCCAATGGCTCGACGATCCCGCGGTCGGCGTCGCGCGCATCACCTCGCGCTTCGTCATGAAGCCGGTCCGCCGCTTCGCCGGATATCCGCTGGCGCTGCTCGCCAAAAACGCCGAACAGCAGAACTAGTCACCCGCGCCCCAATTTTACAGCCGATCCTGCTGCGCGACTCGCGCGCTTCGGCCGCACCTGCCGTGCCTCAGCCCCTACAATCCTAGGCAACGGAACAAAGGGGCTGATCATGGATTTCGGTGCACTGGAACGACGCTACGGCGCCAGCAATTATCACCCGATCCCGGTCGTGCTGACCCGTGGCGAGGGCGTGTGGCTGTGGGATGACCAAGGCCGCAAATATCTCGACATGATGAGCGCCTATTCCGCCGTCAGCACCGGTCATTCCCATCCGCGCCTGGTCAAGCGCCTGGTCGAGCAGGCCGGCCATTTGGCGGTCCCGTCCCGCGCCTTCATGAACGACAAGCTCGGGCCCCTGATGCAGCGCCTGGCCGAACTGACCGGCCTCGACAAGGTGCTGCCGATGAACACCGGCGCCGAGGCGGTCGAGACCGCGATCAAGGCAGCGCGCCGCTGGGGCTATCAGACGAAGGGCATCGCCGACGGCCAGGCCCAGATCCTGGTCGCATCCGGCAATTTCCACGGCCGCACCACCACCATCGTCGGATTTTCCAGCGAGGATGCCTATCGCCAGGATTTCGGGCCGTTCACCCCCGGCTTCCGCATCGTGCCGTTCGGCGATCTGGCCGCGTTCGAGGCCGCGATCGGGCCCGACGTTGCCGCCATCCTGGTCGAACCGATCCAGGGCGAAGCCGGCATCCGCATGCCGCCCGCGGGCTTCCTCAAGGGCCTGCGCGCGCTCTGCGATCGCCACAACGTGCTGCTGATCCTGGACGAAGTGCAATCGGGCTTGGGCCGCACCGGCCAATGGTTCGCCTATCAGCACGAGGGCGTGCTGCCCGACGGCGTCATCCTGGGCAAGGCATTGGGCGGCGGGCTGCTGCCAGTCTCGGCCTTCGTCGCGAAAGCGGCAGTGATGGACCTGTTCAATCCCGGCAGCCACGGCTCGACCTTCGGCGGCAATCCGCTGGCGTCCGCCGTGGCGCTCGAAGCGCTGGAGGTGATCGCGGACGAGCAGCTGGTCGCGCGCAGCGCCGTGCTCGGCCGCCATATGAAGGAGCGGCTGCAAGCGATCGGCTCGCCGGCGATCCTCGATATCCGCGGCGCCGGTCTCTGGATCGGCATGGAGCTGGACCCGGCGCTGGCCGATGCCCGCCGGATTTGCGAACAGCTGGCCGAACGCGGCCTGCTGACCAAGGAAACCCACGACACGGTCGTGCGTTTCGCACCGCCGCTGACCATCACGCGACAAGAGTTGGATTGGGGACTGGACGTGGTTGAAGAGACGATCCGCGCGGCGACGCCGAAGAGCCTGTCCGGCCGTATTCCGCAGGCCGCCCAGCGCGCGGCCGCGACCGGTCCGCATCTGGTGATGTGCCCGCCGGAACATTACGAGGTCAGCTACAAGATCAATCCCTGGATGGACCCTGCCGCCTGGGCGGTCTCGGCCGAAACGCTCGCGCACGACGCCCGCGTCGGCTGGCAGAAGCTCTACGACACCTACCGGTCGCTGGGTGCCAATATCGAGATCATGCCGCCGCAACCGGGCCTGCCCGACCTCGTCTTCACCGCCAATTGCGCGGTCGTGCTCGACCGCAAGGTCGTGCTCGCCCGCTACAAATGCGCCGAGCGCCAGGGCGAGGAAGCCCATGGCCGCACCTTCTTCGAAGGGCTGAAGCAGACCGGCGTGGTCGACGAGATCCATGAGCTGCCGGAAGGCACTTTCTTCGAGGGCGCCGGCGACTGCTACTGGGACCCCCATCGCCGCATGCTCTGGACCGGCTGGGGCCAGCGCTCGTCGCGTGAGGCGACCGACACGATCGCGGACGTCTATGGCGTGCCGACCGTGGCGCTCGAACTGGTCGATCCGCGTTTCTACCATCTCGACACCGCGTTCTGCGTGCTGTCGGGCGGCGACGTGCTCTATGTGCCCTGCGCCTTCACGGCCGAGGGCCTGCAGATGATGCGCGACCTGATCGGCCCGGAACGGCTGATCGCGGTCGAGGATGCGGACGCCGAGACGCTCGCGGCCAATTCGGTCGCCGTCGGACGCGATCTGGTCTTTGGAAACTGTGGTGCGGCGCTCGAGGCGCAATTGAGTGCCCGCGGCTACATTGTCCACCGCGTGCCGCTGGGCTCGTTCGGCCGCAGCGGCGGATCGGCCTATTGCCTGACCCTGCGGTTGGACAATTACGCGCTGGCGAGCTGATCCCAAAACCAACCGTCGGAGTCTTCTCCTCTCCGCCCCAATGGGGCGGAGAGGAGAAGATTAGGCCAATGGGCTATCTCCGCTTCAGCAACAACCCGACCGTCAGGCCCAGCGCGCCGGCGGCCAGCAAGGCGGTCAGCGAGCGGCCGCCGATCAAGTCGCGGGTACGGTCCGTGGCATCGCCGTAGGTCTGCTGAACCACGCCGCCGAGTTCGCGCACCTTGCCGCGGATCTCGGTGCCGGTATCGCCGATGAGCGCCCCCGCCGAGCTTTCCAGGCGACCGGCGATCCGCTTGGCCGCGCCGATGACGCTATTGTCTTCCATGTCCGAAACTCCCGTTGAGGCATTGCCCTGCCTCAACCCATCGACGGCGGGGGAGTTCCGCCGCTATCGTCCATGGCGCCCGCTATAGGGATTGCGCGGCGGCGAATGCCAGCCCGCCGGTGGCGCCGCGGGACGATAGATCTCGACCAGTAGCGGATGGCAGGCCGCAACGTCGCTCGAATGTTTGGAGCCGCAATCGCCGCCGGGACAAGCGGAGAGCGCGCCCAACAGATCGATCTCGGCAAAGAATTCGAGAAAATCGCCCTGGCGCACAGGCGTCGTCTTCATGAAATACTGGCCCGTATCCCGGGTGAATCCGGTGCACATGAACACGTTCAGCACGTCGTGCACCTGCGGCTCGGCCGCACCCAGGTCGGTAGCACTGGCGTCGGCGAAGGCGCGCGTCAGATTGGAATGGCAGCAGTGGTGATACTCGCCGCCGCCCAGCAGCCTGTTCGTATAGGGGTCGCAGCGCGTGCCGATCACGTCGTGAACCGCACCGCCGTATTCGTCGAAGCCGTACCAGTCGAGCGTGTCCTGCGTGATCGTCGCCATCGGCCGCAGATAGGGCAGGTTCGACCAGAGCCGATCGCCGGTCGATAGATGCGTCCCGTGCAACGCCCTGGTCTTGCCGGAGAAGAAGCGTTCGTTCGTATCGTCGGCATTCCACAGGTTGAGATCGCCGACCTGCGGGCCATCGACGCTGACGATCCGGAAGAAATGGCCGGCCGGAACCGTGAAGCTGCGCGCATCGCGCGGCGGCACCAGCACTTCGGAAAGCTTTGTCCAGCCACCGCGGGCTGCCCGATAGCCGTCGAGGTCGGCGGATGGCAGGGTGTCGACGGGATAGCACAGCACCGGGGCGACGTGCTTCCGGGCGGGGCCGTCGGCAGGCGTCGGGGTTTCGGGACGTTTCGACTTCATCGGTGATACCTGTCCAGTCTTGTTTCAACGGTTTGCATCATACCCCCAGGCTCCGCCGCACCAGTTCGGGTGCGGCCTCGAGGCCGGCGCTGTCGCCGCTCCAGATCGTCCGCCCCTTCTCGATGATGACATGACGGTCGGCCAGCCGCTTCAAGGCGGCCAGATTCTTGTCGACGACCAAGATCGCCTCGCCCTCTTCCTTCAGCAGCTTCAGGCAGCGCCAGATTTCGGCGCGGACCAGTGGCGCCAGCCCCTCGGTCGCCTCGTCCAGGATCAAGAGGCGCGGATTGGTCATCAGCGCCCTGCCGATCGCCAGCATCTGCTGCTCGCCGCCCGAGAGCGTGCCGGCACGCTGCTTGCGGCGCTCCTGCAATCGCGGAAACAGCTGGTAGATCCGGTCGAGCGACCAAGGGTCGGCCCGGTCGGCGCCGGACGCCGCCGTCGCGACCAGGTTCTCCTGCACGGTCAGGGTCGGAAACACGCGCCTGCCCTCGGGCACCAGGCCGATGCCGCGCCGGGCGATCTTCTCCGGTGCCAGCCCGGCGATCTCGCGGCCGTTGAGGCGGATCGAGCCGGCGCTGGGCGGGGTCAGGCCCATGATCGCCCGGATCGTCGTGGTCTTGCCCATGCCGTTGCGCCCGAGCAGAGTCACGACCTCGCCCGCCCCGATCGACAGGCCGATGTCGAACAGCACCTGGCTTTGGCCATAGGCGGCCTGGACGCCTTCCAGCACCAGCATCAGACGACCTCCTCGTCGGTGCCGAGATAGGCCTCGATCACCGCCGGGTCGGCGCGGACCGCTTCGGGCGCGCCGGTGGCGATGGCGCCGCCATAGACCAGCACCGTGACCCGGTCGGCGAGCGCGAACACCGCCTCCATATCGTGCTCAACCAATAATATCGACACGCGGCCCTTGAGCCGCTGCAGCAGCCGGATCATGTGGCGCGATTCCTCCGGCCCCATGCCGGCCATCGGCTCGTCGAGCAGCAGCAGCTTGGGCTCGGTCGCGAGCGCCATCGCCAGCTCCAGCTGCCTTTGTTCGCCATGGGCGAGCGCGCGCGCCTTGCGGTCGGCGAGTGCGCCGAGACCGATCTCGTCGATCAGCCGCAGGGCCGGATCGCGCAAGGCGGGCTCGCTAGCCGCCCGGCGCCAGAAGCCGTAATGGCGCCCGAGCCGGGCCTGAACCGCGAGCGCCAGGTTTTCCAGCACGGTGAATTCCGGCAGTACGGCGGTGATCTGGAACGAGCGGACCAGCCCTTGGCGCGCCCGCGCCGCCATGCCGAGCCGGCTGACATCCTGGCCGTCGAACCGGATCGTGCCGGCGTCGGAGCGGAGTTCGCCGGCCAATTGCGCGATCAAGGTCGATTTGCCGGCGCCGTTCGGCCCGATCAGCGCATGGCATTCGCCCATTATGACATCGAGCGACAGGTTATTGGTCGCAACCAGCCCGCCGAAGCGTTTGACCAGCCCCTGGGCCTGGAGCAGCGCGGTCACGACCGGCGCGTCCCGGCCAGCACGCCCCAAAGGCCGCCGCGCGCAAACAGAATCAGCGCCACCAGGATCGGTCCCAGCACGATCATCCAATGCTCGGTCCAGGCCGCCAGCACGGTTTCGAGCACGATCAGCACTGCCGCCCCCAGCACCGAGCCATAGAGCGTGCCGAGCCCGCCCAGGATGACCATGATCAGCAGGTCGCCCGACTTGGTCCAATGCAGCAGCTCCGGGCTGACGAAGCGCGCCTGGTTCGCCATCAGCGCGCCGGCGAGGCCCGCGACCGCGCCCGAGAGCGCGAAGGCCGCGAGTTTGATGCCATAGGGCGCGATGCCGAGGGCGGCCAGCCGCCGCTCATTCTCGCGCACGCCGCGCAGCACCGTGCCGAAGCGCGCGTCGAGCAGCCGGCGCGCCAGGATCAGGAACCCCACCAGCAGCACGGCCACGACGTAATAGAAGCTGGTCTCGTCCTTGGTATCGAGGCCCGGCAGCAGGTTGCGCGGCCGGAAGCTCAACCCGTCGTCGCCGCCGTAGGTCTTCAAGGAGACGGCGAGGAAAAACAGCATCTGGGCGAAGGCGAGCGTGATCATGATGAAATGCACGCCCGTGGTCCGGAGCGACAGCGCACCGATCGCCAGCGCCGCCAACCCGCCCAGCACGATCGCCGCCGGCCAGACGACCAGCGCCTGGTTGCTGCCGGGAATGAAACCCAGCAGATCGGTGCCCTCATGGGCATGGAACGCCAGGATGCCCACGACATAGCCGCCGACGCCGAAGAACGCCGCATGGCCGAAGCTGACCATGCCGCCGAAGCCCACGATCAGATCCAGGCTCGCCGCCGCCAGCCCCATCACCAGGATGCGGGTGCCGAGCCCGATCAGAAACGGCTGGCCGACCGCCGTGACGCCCCAGGGATAGGCCAGGATCAGCACCAGGCCGGCCAGGATCAGGATGCGTTCGCGGGTAAATTTAGCCATGGGCGGGGAACAATCCGCGCGGCCGCCACAGCAGCACCGCCGCCATCAGCAGATAGACCGCCATCGACGACACACCGTTGCCGATCGCGTCGGCGTCCGACGTGCTCAGCACCAGCTTCAGCAGGCCCGGCAGAAACGCGCGCGTCAGCGTATCGACCATGCCGACCAGCAGCGCCCCGATGAAGGCGCCGCGCACCGAACCGATGCCGCCGATGATGATGACGACGAAGGTCAGGATCAGCACCTGCTCGCCCATGCCGACCTGGACCGAGAACAATGGCCCGGCCATGACGCCGGCGAGACCGGCCAGCAAGGCGCCGAGCCCGAACACCAGCGTATAGATCAGACCGATATCGACACCCAGCGCCCGCACCATCTCGCGGTCGGAATTACCCGCGCGGATCAGCATGCCGAGCCTGGTGCGTGCCACCAATAAATAGAGCCCGAGCGCCACCAGCAGCCCGACCGCGATGATCGCCAGCCGATAGGCCGGATAGGGCACGCCCGGCAGCAGCTCGACCGAGCCCGCCAGCCACGGCGGCATGCGGGCGAACAAAGGCTGCCGGCCGAACAGCATGGTCGCGGCCTCGTTGAAGAACAGGATCAGGCCGAATGTGGCGACCACCTGGTCCAGATGGTCGCGGGCATAGAGCCGGCGCAGCACCGCCGCCTCGACCGTCATGCCGATCATGGCGGCGGCGGCCATGCCGGCCAGCAGCGCCACCAGGAACGAGCCGGTCGCGTTGCCGGCCCAGGCGGCGGCGAAGGCGCCGATCATGTAGAGCGAGCCATGGGCCAGATTGATCAGGCCCATGATGCCGAACACCAGGGTCAGGCCGGCGGCGAGCAGGAACAGCATGATGCCGAACTGCGCGCCGTTCAGGACCTGTTCTGCCAGCAGCATGCGGCGCTACATCTTGCACTCCGCCGCATAGGCGTCGCCGCGGTCCTTATAGATCGTCCCGACCGTCTTCAGGATCGGCTTGCCGTCCTCGCCCTTCACCACCTTGAGCTCGAACCAATCCTCGATCGGGTGCTGGTTGGCGCCGAACTTGAAGGGCCCGCGCACCGACGGGAAATCGGCCTTCTTCAGCGCCGCCCGGAACGCGTCGGCCTTGTCGACGTCGCCGCCGGTCGCCTTCAAGGCGCTGCCGACCAGGCGGGCCGTGTCATAGCCCATGGCGGCGTAATAGGTCGGCGTGCGGTGGAACTTCGCCTCATAGGCCGCGACGAACTGTTTGTTGGCCGCGTTGTCGAAGTCCGAGTTCCAGTGCGAGGCGACCTGCACGCCCAGCGCCGCATCGCCGACCGCGCCCAGCGTGCGTGCATCCATCGAGGGCGAGGCCAGCACCATCGGAATCTTTTCCATGAGCCCGGCCTGGACATATTGCTTCAAGAAGGTGATGCCGAGCCCGCCCGGCTCGAACTGGAACACCGCGTCGGGCTTGGCGTCGCGGATCTGCGCCAGCTCCGGCGCGAAATCGGTCTGGTCGAGCTTGGTATAGATCTCGCCCACCACCTCGCCCTTGTAGGTGCGCTTGAAGCCGCCCAGCGAATCCTTACCGGCCTGATAGTTGGGCGCGAGGATGAACATCTTCTTGTAGCCGAGCTTGTTGGCGTACTCGCCCGCCGCCTCGTGCAGCGCGTCGTTCTGCCAGGCGACGACGAAATAATTCTTGTTGCAGTCCTTGCCGGCGAAGCCCGACGGCGCCGCGTTGGGCGAGACGTAGAAAGCGCCCGCATCCAGGATGTCCGGCACCACGGCGCCGGCGACATTGGAAAAGATGATGCCGGTCATCAGCTTGATATGCTCGCTTGCCAGCATGCGCTGGGCGATGTCCTTGGCGGCGCCGGGCTTGAGGCCGTCATCCTCGACCTCGACCGCGACCGGCACGCCGCCCAGCTTGCCGCTCTCCTGGTCGATCGCCAGCTGGAAGCCGTCGCGCACCTCCTCGCCCAGATAGCCGCCCGGGCCGGACAGAGTCGTGATCATGCCAATCTTGACCGGGTCGGCCGCAAATGCGTGGCACGACAGCCCCATCGCCAGCGCGGCCGCGCCGAACGCCTTCATCCCAATCCCCATGACATCACCCCTGTTGCCCGCCCCGGGTTTGCCCGGGTCCGCTTGGCGCCCAGCAGACCAAACTCGGCCCGCCGCCGCCAGCGAAAAGACGGGTGCCCGATCGTCTCATGCGCAACAGATGCACAGCACGCCGCTTTGCGGCACCATCGGCTGGATGCAGGGAGGGGCGAAAGAGTGAGCACGGAAACCGCGATCGGCCATCCGCTGCGCCGGACGCTGAACGACGAGTTGCACGCCCGCCCCTTCATGATCGTGGAGGCCCCGGAACATGTCCTGCATCTGGCAGTGCTGTCGGGGCCCGGAGGGCCGCCCGAGGACCAGCGCCGCCTGGCCCAGCTCTGCGCGGTGTTCGGCGTCACCCCACCGGACGGCGGCAATCATTTCGCCGCCGATTTCGGTCGTTTCCGCCTGAAGTGGGAACGCCATACCGAATTCTCGACCTACACTTTGTTCGGCGCCGGCAGCCGGCCGCTGACCGAGCCGGATACGCTCCTGGCCCATCTGCCGGCCGACTGGTACGAGGCGCTGGGCGCCGACCTGCTGGTTGCCTGCCGAATCGCGATCGAGCGGCAGGACGAGCCTTCGGGCTCATTCACCACCATCAGCGAGCAGCTGGGCGCCATGCCGCTCGCCGGCAACCGCGTGCTGGGCGGCGGGGCCGAGGTCTGGACCGATTTCCGCATCCATCCGGACGGGCTCGCCCGCATCCTGCTGATCGATCTGGATCTGCGCGAACGCCAGGCCGGCCGGCTGGTGCAGCGGCTGCTGGAGATCGAAACCTATCGGATGATGGCGCTGCTGGCCCTGCCCCATGCCCGCGCGTCGGGGGGTGCGACCGCGAGCCTGGGCGACGAGATCGCGCAGATTACCGAGGCGATGGCGCGCGAGGACGGGGCCGAGGCCGAGCGGGCTCTGCTGGCGCGGGTCATGGGTGCCTCCGCCCGGGTCGAACGGCTGGCCGCCGCCAACGGCTATCGCCTGAGTGCGGCCGCCGCCTATCACGCCCTGGTCGAGGCGCGCCTCGCGGAGCTGCGCGAAAGCCGGATCGAGGGGTTACCCACCTTGAGCGAATTTCTGGATCGCCGGCTGGCGCCGGCCATGGCGACCTGCCGCCATGCCTCCCAGCGCCAGGAAGCGCTGTCCCAGCGCCTGGCCCGCTCGGCCGAGCTGCTGCGCACCCGGGTCGATATCGCGCTGGAAGATCAGAACCGCGCCGTGCTGCAGTCGATGGATCGCCGCGCGCAGCTGCAACTGCGCCTGCAGGAGACGGTCGAGGGTCTGTCGGTCATCGCGATCAGTTACTACCTGATCGCGCTGATCGGCCACGCACTCGGCGGCATCAAGGCCGCGGGGCTGGAGCTGCCGACCGAGATCATCGACGGCGCCCTGGTGCCGGTTGTGCTGCTCGCCGTAGCCCTCACGGCACGCCGGGTCAGGCGTCGCCTAACCCGGGATTAAGTCCGGTTACATGTAACCGCGTCCGGCTACTGGTACGGCTGCGGCGCCGGATAATAGCCCGGCGGCGGCGGGGCCGAATAGTAGCCGGGCGGCGGTCCCGGCGGCGGCGGCGGCGCCTGATAATAGGTCGGCTGCGGTTGCGGTGTGGTCGCGACACCGGTAGCAGCACCCACACCGCCGCCGATCAGCGCACCCAGCGCAGCACCACGACCGCCGCCGGCCGCGGCGCCGATGGCGGCACCGGTGCCCGCACCGATAAGGGCACCACCAGCGGCGCGCTGGCCCGGATCATTGGGGTTCGTACAAGCCGACAGCCCGATCATCAGGGCCAGTGCGGCGGCGCAGGGCATCAACTGCCGTTTGTTCATTTCTTGTCTCCGACCGGAATTGGTCTCGTGACAAGACAACGCGGCCGGGCTCCAGCCGTTCCGATCACGCGAGGCGGTTCGACACCGACCGACCCGCCAGCACGGCCGCGATGCCGTCGGCCAGCAGCCGCGCCATGGCCACGCGCGTCTCGAGCGTCGAGCTGCCGATATGCGGCAGGGCGAAGACATTGGGCAGCGTGCGATAGGCCTCGGCGATGTTGGGTTCGTGCTCGAACACATCCAGGCCAGCAGCGAACACCTGGCCGGAGATGAGCGCCGGGATCAGGGCCCGATCGTCGATCACCTCGCCCCGGGCGATATTGACGATGATGGCGCCCGGCGGCAGGCGCGCGATCCGCTCGGCATCGATCAGATGCCGCGTCTCGGGACTGGCCGGACAGGCGATGCACAGGAAGTCGCTGGTCGCCAGCAGCGTGTCCAGCGCCGGATGGAACTGCGCGCCGGCCTCGACCTCGGCCGCGAGCCGGCTGCGATTGTGATAATGCAGGGCCATGTCGAAGCCGCGGGCACGCTGCGCGATCGCCCGGCCGATCCGTCCCATGCCGATGATGCCGAGCCGTGCGCCATGCACGTCGCGGCCGAGCAGCTGCAGCGGCGTCCAGCCGGTCCAGGCGCCGCTGCGCACCAAAGCAGCACTCTCCCGCACCCGCCGGGCCGCGCCCAGCATCAGCAGCAGGGCCGTATCGGCGCAGGCGTCGCTCAGCACGTCGGGCGTATAGAGCAAGGTGAGGCCGCGTGCCTTGGCCGCGGCGACATCGATATGGTCATGACCGACCGAATAGGTGGCCGCGATGCGGATGCTGGGCGACAGGTCGGCGATGGCGCCCGCATCGAGCCTGTCCGTCGCCGTCACGACCAGCACGTCGGCCCCGGCGCTCTCCCGGATCAGTTCGTCCGGCGTCAGCGTGCGGCCCTGCTCGTTGAAACGGGCGTCGAAGCGGTCCGAGAACAGCGCGCGGCATTCGTCGGGCAGACGGCAGGCGACGAACACGCGGATGGCGGAAAATCGGGTCATGGCGCACTCCGGTTCGTTGCTCGGGCTCGAGATTTAATCGCGCCGACCGGAACTCTCAAGTTGGAAAGACCGAGCGCACCATCACACCCTCGCCTCATGGAACGAACGTCGGCAGGTTCGCGTTCTAACCCCGACAAACACAGGAGATCGGCCATGCTGCTACTTCTCGTCATCTTGATTCTATTGTTCGGCGGTGGCGGCTTTTACGGCTATCGGCGCAATTACTACGGTGGCGGCGGCATCGGCATTGTCGGCGTGATCCTGATCGTGCTGGTCGTGCTGGCCCTGTTCGGCGGACCGCATTGGGGCGCCTGAGCCTCCATACCATCCCAAACTTCAGGAGCTGAACCATGGATGAAAATCGCTTGAAGGGCGCCGGGCGCCGCGTCGTCGGCCGCATCGAGGCCGCTGCCGGCGCTTTGGGCGGCTCGCCCAAGACCGAGGCCCGCGGCCGGGCCCGCGAGGCCGCCGGCGAGATCCAGCAGAACTATGGCGCCGCGGTCGATGCCGCCCGCGCGTTCGCGATCGAACAGCCGATCACGGCCCTGCTGGCCGCCGCCGGCGCCGGCTTCCTGGTCGGCATCTTCGCGGCACGTCGTTAGCTTCAACCAAGGCCGCGGCGGGCTCTCCGTCGCGGCTTCGTTGCTGCCCCTTTGAAATTCCTGTAGTGCCTTTCTGCAATAGAAAGGCCGGCCAATGCGTGATCAGGGTCCGATGGGCACCAAGCCCGACGTCGATTTGAAGACCACGCTCGCCGATGATCTGCGGCGCCTGATCGCCGACGAAATCCTCGAAGGCCGGCATCTGCCCGGGACTCACCTCGACGAACAGGATCTGGCGACCCGGTTCGGCACGTCGCGCACCCCGGTGCGCGAGGCGCTGAAGCTGCTGGGCGCCACCGGCCTGGTACTGAACCGCCCGCACAAGGGCGTGATCGTCGCCAGCCTGACGCCGGAGCGCGTCACCGAGATGTTCGAAGCGATGGGCGAGATCGAGGCCTCCTGCGCGCGCCTCGCGGCCTTGCGCATGACCACCGACGACAAGCAGGCTCTGGTCGAGATCCATACCCGCGCCGAGGCGATCGCGCGCACCAACGATCCGAGCGCCTATGACGAGATCAATGCCGAGTTCCATACGGCGATCTACCAGGGCACCCATAATTCCTTCATGGAAGAAACCGCGCGCGCCATCCGCCTGCGCCTGCGCCCCTATCGCCGCGCCCAGTTCCGCGTCTCCGGCCGGCCGAAACATTCCTGGATGGAACATGATGCGGTCGTGCGCGCGATCCTGCGCGGCGACGGCGAGACCGCGTTCCACGCCATGCGCGCCCATGTCAACGCGGTCAGCAGTGCCTCGACCGAGTATCTGACGATCCTGCTGCCGGAGCTGCTACTCGGCCCCTGAGACGATCCAGGCCCGCCAGCCGCCATGGCCGGTGATATCCCGCGCGCCCTCGGTCGCCGCCGCCTCGCACAGGAAGCCCTTCACAACGCGGCCGTCGGCGAGCGTGACCGAGCCGATCGACAGCGGCGACGGTACGGCGGCGACGAAGCGGCCGAACGCGGCCTCGGTCAGCTGCCAGACTTCGCCCTCGATCGCGGCCCCGCCGCCCGCGACCCGCAGCATGCCGGGCCGGGCCGGCGTGCCGGGCAAGGCGAACAGGCGATAATCCGGCGCGGTCCGGCACGCCGCGACCAGGGACGCGCCGAGGTCGGTCAGTTCACGGTTGAGCGCCATGCCGGAGAGATGCGCGCCGATGACCAGAACCTGCACCAGGCCCGCCGTGCCATAGGCGATCGGCCGTGCCGGCGGCAGGGCCAGGCCGGTCGCCCCCGCCGGCACCGCGGCCGTGCGATGCAGCCGGGCGGCGATGCCCGCCACCATCGTCTCGCGGAAGGCTGGTGCTATCAGCGTGACGCCGGCCGGCAATCCGTTCGCCTGGAAACCGGCCGGCACGGCGATGCCACACAGGTCGAACAGATTGGCGAAATTCGTGTAGCGGCCGAGGTTGGAATTGGCGCCGATCGGGTCGGCCTCCAATTCCGCCAGCGTATAGATCGTGCCGCTGGTCGGCAGCAGCAGCACGTCGATCTGCTCGAACGTCGCGCGGGCGTGCTGGCGCAGGGCTTCAAGCCGATAGGATCCCCGGAAGGCATCGACGGCGCTGACCGCGTCGCCGGGCGCGATGATCTGACGAATGACCGGCAACACACCCTCGCCGCCGCCCGCGATGAACGCGCCGACCGCCGCCGTGCGCTCGGCGACCCAAGGCCCGCCATAGAGCAATTGCGCGGCGGCGACGAACGGCTCGAAATCCACCTCGACCGGTACGCCGCCCAGGCCGCTGAGGCGCTCGGCCGCGGCGTGATAGAGCCGCTCGGCCTCGCGATTGCCGAAGAACAGAAGCTGGTCCACCCGCGGCATGCCGAAGCGGATCGGGGCCGTCGGCCCCGGCGCCATCACCGGCGCGCGCCGGCTGAACGCGTCCTCGGCATCCTCTGCCGCCGCGACCGCCAGCACGTCGAGCGTATCCTCGACCGTGAGGCCGAAGATCGAAATGCAATCGAGCGAGCGGCAGGCCGGCACCAGCCCGCACGTGCTGATCAGCCCTCGCGAAGGCTTCAGCCCGACGATGTTGTTGAACCCGGCCGGAACCCGGCCCGAGCCGGCGGTATCGGTGCCGAGCGAAAAGCTGACAAGCCCTGCCGAAACCGCGACGGCCGAGCCAGAGCTGGAGCCGCCCGGCACATAGCGCGGATCGAACGGGTTGCGCGGAATGCCATAGGGCGAGCGCACGCCGACCAACCCGGTCGCGAACTGGTCGAGATTGGTCTTGCCGATCAGCAGCGCGCCGGCCGCGCGCAGTCGCGCTACGGCGGTCGCATCCTCGGCCGGCTGATAGGCGAAGCCGGGGCACGCGGCCGTGGTCGGCAGGCCGGCGCAATCGATGTTATCCTTGACCGCGAACGGCACACCATAAAGCGGCAGGCCTGCGCGCGCCGCCGGCGGTACGGCGTCGAGCGCAGCGGCAGCGGCCAGCAGGGTCTCGTCAGGAACGCGGCTGATCCAGACATGATCGTCGCCGGCGGCGGCGATCCGCGCCAGCACGGCTCGGACCAGCGTGCTCGGCAGTAAACCGTCGCGATAGCGCCCGGCCAGACTGGCGAGATCGAAGCTGCCAAGCATGTCCGCGCGGGCGACGGTCTCGGTCATGATGCGGTTCCTTGGGGCACGCGGGAGGGCTTTTCGCCTCGCCACCTTGCAAGGCGAGGGCCTAGCCGAATGATGCCACCCAAACTCGGATTGTACACAATGACCAGAAGATGGCGGATTTTACACCCGCAGGGCCGCTGCGTCATTTTTTGACCATTGATCGCCGATTTATCCGGCAAATCGCCCAAATTGACATCGGTCCACGCGAATTCTTCGAGACATCAATCCAACACCGCTCCTTCCGCCTGAGACATCCGGCGCCTCTGGCACGCGCCTTGCGGGATGAATTGCATACACGCGATCTCTGGCGCGCTTGGCGCCACCGCAGACAGGAGTCCGGTCATGCGCCCGCTGTTTCGAGCTTTCTGCATCGTTGCCGCGGGAGCGCTCTCGCTGGCCGGCCCGGCGCTCGCCCAGACGCGCAACGAGACCTTGCTGGTGGTGGTCGAATCCGGCACCAACAGCCTCGATATCCACACGGTCGGCGCCAATCCGCCCAGCTACGGCGTCGCCTGGAACATCTACGACCGGCTGTTGACCTACGGCACCAAGACCCTGCCGGACGGCACGCTCAGCTACGACTATGCCTCGATCAAGCCGGAGCTGGCGACGAGCTGGGACGTGACCGACGACGAGATGACCTTTCATCTCAGACCCGACGCGAAGTTCCACGACGGCACGCCGGTCACGGCCAAGGACGTGAAATGGTCGTTCGACCGCATGGTCGCGGTCGGCGGCTTCCCGACCTTCCAGATGAGCGCCGGCTCGATCGAAAAGCCGGACCAGTTCGTCGTGGTCGATGATCACACCATCAAGATCAAGCTGCTGCGCAAGGACAAGATGACCCTGCCGGATCTGGCGGTACCCGTGCCGGTGATCCTGAACAGCGAGTTGATCAGGAAGCACGTGACCGACGCCGATCCCTGGGGCCTGGAATATACCAAGGCGAACGACGCCGGCGGCGGCGCTTTCAAGGTCGACAGCTGGAAGCCCGGTCAGGAGCTGACGCTCGCCCGCTATGACGGCTGGCTGTCGGGCCCGCTGCCGAAGCTGAAGAAGGTCGTGATCCGCGAGATCCCCTCGGCCGGCAATCGCCGGGCGCTCTTGGAGCGCGGCGATGTCGATATCTCGTTCGACCTGCCGCCCAAAGATTCCCAGGAACTGGCCAAGGCCGGCAAGGTCAAGGTCGTGGGCGTGCCGATCGAGAATTCGCTCTGGTTCGTCGGCATGGGCGTGAAGCAGCCGCCGTTCGACAATGTCAAAGTCCGCCAGGCCATCGCCTATACCGTGCCTTACAAGCAGATCATGGACGCGGTCGTGTTCGGTCGCGGCATTCCCATGTTCGGCGGTCCGGCGACCGTGACCACCGACGCCTGGCCCCAACCCTCGCCCTATGTCAGCGACATCCCCAAGGCCAAGCAATTGCTGGCCGAGGCGGGCTTCCCGGACGGGTTCGAGACCACGATCAACATCAATCAGGGCACCGCCACCCTGGCCGAGCCGATGGCGACGTTGCTGCAGGAAAGCCTGGGCCAGATCGGCATCAAGGCGACGATCAACAAGATCCCCGGCGCCAGCTGGCGCGCCGCCATGCTGAAGAAGGATATGCCGATCTCGATCGACACCTTCTCGGGCTGGCTCAACTATCCGGAATATTATTTCTTCTGGGGCTATCACAGCCAGAACGCCGTGTTCAACACGATGAGCTACCAGAACCCGGCAATGGACAAGTTCATCGAGGCGGCGCGGACCGACACGGATCCGGCGAAATACCAGTCCGACGTCGAGAGCTTCATCAAGATCGCCTGGACGGACATCCCGCGCGTGCCTTTGTTCCAATATTACCTGGACGCGGCGATGCAGCCGACCATCACCGGCTATACCTACTGGTTCCACCGCGCCATCGACTTCCGCTCGATCGCCAAGACCTGAGCGGCCGATGGGCCCGCCCTTCCTGCGCCTGATCCGACGACGGCTGTTGGGTGCGCTGCCCAGCCTGGTCGCGGTCGTGGTGGTGACGTTCCTCCTGACCCGTGCGCTGCCCGGCGACCCGGCGGCCTATTTCGCCGGACCGGCGGCGACGCCGCAGGCGATCGAACAGGTGCGCAAGCAGCTGGGGCTCGACCGCAGCCTGCCCGTCCAGTTCGGCGCCTATCTGGTCGCCTTGGCCCATGGCGATTTCGGCAAGTCGCTGACCACGGGTCAGAACGTCGGCGACGACATCCTGGCGCGCTTGCCGGCCTCGATCGAGCTGACGCTGTGCGGCCTGATCCTGGCCCTGGTCGTCGCCATCCCGCTGGGCGTGGCGGCCGCGACCCGGCCGGGCTCCTTGATAGATCATAGCGCGCGCATGATCAGTACCGCCGGCGTATCGCTGCCTGTGTTCTTCACCGGGCTGCTGCTGGTCTATGTGTTCTATTACCTGTTGGGCTGGGCGCCGGCGCCGCTCGGCCGGCTCGACCTGTTTTCGACGGCACCCCCGACCGTGACCGGGCTGCTGTTGGTCGATTGCCTGATCGCCGGCGATGTCGAAACCTTCCGCGCCGCAGCGGCGCAATTGGCGCTGCCGTCGATCACGCTCGGCCTGTTCTCGGTCGCCCCGCTGGCGCGCATGACCCGCGCCTCGATGCTGGGCGTGCTATCGTCCGATTTCGTGCGCACGGCACGGGCGAGTGGGCTGTCGACCTATACGATCTTGGTGACCTACGCGCTCCGCAACGCGCTGCTGCCGGTCGTCACCACCCTGGGCATGGTGTTCTCGTTCCTGCTCGGCGCCAACGTGCTGGTGGAAAAGGTGTTTGCCTGGCCGGGCATCGGCTCCTATGCGATCGAGGCGCTGATCGCGTCCGACTATGCGCCGGTGCAGGGCTTCATCCTGACCATGGCCGTCATGTATGTCGGGCTGAACCTGACCATCGATCTGCTCTACGGGTTGATCGACCCGCGGGTGAGGATCGAGGCATGAGCGCCACCACCCGCCACATCCGTTATGTGCTGGCGGAGAACCCGGTCACCGCCCTCGCCTTCGCCGGCTTCGCCCTGCTGATCATCCTGGCGCTGATCGGCCCCGATATCGTGCCGTTCGATCCGCTGGCGAGCGCCACCGACAATGCGCTGCATCCGCCGACCTGGACCCATCCGTTCGGCACCGACCATCTGGGCCGGGACATCCTGTCCCGGGTCGTGGTCGCGACGCGGATCGACATGCAGATCTCGATCGCGGCCGTCGCCCTGTCGTTCGTGTTCGGCAGCACGCTGGGCCTGGTCGGCGGCTGGTACGGCGGCGCCATCGACCGGGCGGTCGGCCGCCTGGTCGATACCATCATGGCGTTTCCGCTGTTCGTATTGGCCATGGGCATCGTGGCGGCGCTCGGCAATTCGGTCGCCAACATCGTCTACGCCACAGCGATCATCAACCTGCCGTTCTATGCGCGCATGGCCCGGACCGAGACCAGTGCCCGACGCGAGGCCGGCTTCGTCGAGGCGGCGCGCCTGTCCGGCAACGGCGACGGCCGCATCCTGCTGTTCCACCTGTTCCCGAACATCCTGCCGCCGATGATGGTGCAGATCTCCTTGAACCTCGGCTATGCGATCCTGAATGCCGCCGGCCTGTCCTTCATCGGCCTGGGCGTGCGCCCGCCGACGCCGGAATGGGGCATCATGGTCGCCGAGGGCGCCAACTACATCGTGTCGGGCGAATGGTGGGTGGCGCTGTTCCCCGGCACCGTGCTGATGTTGGCGGTGTTCTGCTTCAATCTGCTGGGCGACGGCCTGCGCGACATCGTCGACCCGAGGCGCCGGACATGAGCGCCCTGTTGGAGATCGACAATCTGTCGCTCGACTTCCGCACCCGCGGCGGCACGATCCGGGCGCTGGAACAGGTCTCCCTGTCGGTTGCGGCCGGCGAGACGGTGGGCGTGGTCGGCGAATCCGGCTCGGGCAAGTCGGTGCTGTCCTTCGCGGTCATGGGCATTTCCGACGCCGCCGCCCGCATCACCGCCGGCCACGTGCGGTTCGAGGGTCGGGAGCTGCACGCCGCCGATTTGGCGAAGCTGCGCGGCGCTGAGATGGCGATGATCTTTCAGAATCCGCGCGTGGCGCTGAATCCGATCCGCGCGGTCGGCAAACAGATCGAGGATGTGCTGCGCCGCCATGCCGGCGTCAACGGTACCGAGGCCCGGCACCGCGCGGTCGAGATGCTGTCCAAGGTCCGCATTCCCGATCCGGAGCGGCGGGCGGCGGCCTATCCCTTCGAGATGTCCGGCGGCATGTGCCAGCGGGTGATGATCGCGCTCGCCCTCGCCTGTTCGCCCAAGCTGCTGATCGCGGACGAACCGACCACGGGTCTCGACGTCACGACCCAGGCGGCGATCATGGACCTGATCGGCGATCTGGCGCGCGAGACCGGCATGTCGACCATCCTGATCACCCATGACCTGGGCCTGGCCGCCCAGCGCTGCGACCGGATCGCGGTCATGCATGCGGGCCATCTGGTCGAGGTCGCGGCGACATCCGACCTGTTCGACCGGCCGGCGCATCCCTATACGCGCAAGCTGATCGCGACCACGCCGCGCCCATCGGTCGGCCTGGCCGACCTGGAGCCGATCCCCGGCTCGCTCCCCGATTTGCGCGGCGTGCTGCCGCCCTGTCGCTATTCCCAGCGCTGCGAGCGCTATGAGGCGATCTGCGAGACCACCCCGCTGCCGCGCGTGGATGTCGGCAGCGCCCATGTCGTGCATTGCGCGAGGCCGCTATGACCGCTCTGTTGGATGTCGCCGGACTGTGCCGCCGCTTTCCGGTCGGCAAGCGCACCTTGCATGCGGTCGACGGCGTCAGCTTCGATATCGCGCCGGGCGAGGCGGTCGGTCTGGTCGGCGAGTCCGGCTGCGGCAAGTCCACGCTGGTGCGCATGCTGACCCGCGTGCTGGATCCGAGCGAAGGCAGCATCCATTTCGATGGGCGCGAGATCGGCCAGAGCCCGGCCGCGCGCTTCACCCGCACGCCGGAGCGGGCGCTGATCCAGATGGTGTTCCAGGACCCGACCGACAGTCTCAATCCACGCTTCACCGCCTTCGACTGCATCGCCGATCCGCTGCTGCGCCTGAAGGGCCCCTGGACGCGCGACAGCCTCGCCGCGCGGGTGCATGAGCTGGCCGGCATGGTCGGGCTGCCGGTGCCGCTGCTCGGCCGCTTTCCCCATCAATTGTCCGGCGGCCAGAAAGCGCGCGTCGGCATCGCCCGCGCGCTCGGGCCCGAGCCGCGCCTGCTGATCCTGGACGAGCCGACCTCCGCCCTCGACGTCTCGGTCCAGGCGGTCGTGCTGCGCATGCTGGACGAGCTCCGGCATCGCTTGGGAGTCAGCTATCTGTTCGTGTCCCATGACCTGAACGTGGTCCGGCTGCTGTGCGACCGGGTCATGGTCATGTATCTGGGCAAGCTGGTCGAGACCGGCACGGTCGCCGAGGTGTTCGACCATGCCGCCCACCCCTATACCCGCGCGCTGTTGAGCGCCATCCCGGGCCTCGACGGCACGCTCGGCGAGCGGGTGCGCCTGACGGGCGAGCCGCGCAGCCCGATCGACCCTTCGCCCAACGCGTGCCGCTTCCATGGCCGCTGCCCGATCGGCGAAGATCGCTGTGCCGAGCATATGCCGGTGCCGCAGGACCTGGGCGGACGCCACCGGGTCGCCTGTCATCTGGCTGGAGGCACGCCATGAGCCGTTTCGATCCCGCCAAGCATCTGGACGCCCTGGCGCCGGCGCTGGGTCTCGACATCGACCCGGCCTGGCGCCCGCAGGTCGAACAATTTCTGGCCGTCGCCGCCCGGATGGCGGCACTGCTCGACGGGTTTCCGCCGGGTGAGGAATTGGAGCATGCGGCGCCGGTGTTCGAACCATGAGCGGCCTGCCCGTCACGGCCACGGCGATCGCTGCGGCGGTGGCCGGCGGCGAGGTCTCGGCCCGCGACGTCACCTGGGCCGCCTTGAGCCGCATCGCCGCCGGCAACGGCCGGGTCGGCGCCTTCACCGACGTCACCGCCGACCGGGCGCTGACCCAGGCCGACGCGCTGGACGCGGCACGTGCGCGGGGCGAGACGCTCGGGCCGCTCGCCGGCGTGCCCTATGGCGTCAAGAACCTGTTCGATATCGAGGGCTTGCCGACCCGCGCCGGCTCCAAGATCAACCGCGACCGCGCGCCTGCTACCCGCGACGCGCTGCTGATCGAGCGGCTGACCGACGCCGGCGCCGTTTTACTAGGCGGACTTAACATGGGCGAATACGCCTATGATTTTACGGGCGAAAATGCCCATGACGGGCCGTCGCGCAATCCGCGCGACTTGACCCGCATGTCCGGCGGCTCCTCGGGGGGCTCGGCCGCGGCGGTCGCGGCCGGCTTCGTGCCGGCGTCGCTCGGCTCCGACACCAACGGCTCGATCCGTGTGCCCTCGTCGCTGTGCGGCATCTTCGGGCTGAAGCCGACCTATGGCCGGCTCTCGCGCAGCCGAACCTTTCCGTTCTGCGAAAGCCTGGACCATCTGGGTCCGTTCGCCGCCAATGCCGCCGATCTGGCGCTGGTCTATGACGCGCTGCAGGGTCCGGCCGGCGATGATCCGGCCTGCACCGGCCGGGTCGATCCGGTCGGGTCGCCGGGCCCGATCGGCGGGTTGCGCATCGCGGTCGCCGGCGGCTATTTCCGCCAGGGTGCGCAAGCGGACGTGCTGGACGCGGTCGATCGCGCCGCGAAGGCGCTGGGCGTATCCCGAGAGATCGAGATTCCCGAGGCCGCGCGCGGCCGGGCCGCCGCCTTCCTTATCACCAATGCCGAAAGCAGCGCCTTGCACCTGGACCGGCTGCGCGCCCGTGCCGGCGATTTCGACCCGGACACGCGCGCCCGCTTCCTGGCCGGCGCCCTGCTGCCGGCCGCCTGGCTGGTGCGGGCCCAGCGCTTCCGGCGCTGGTATCACGAACAGGTCTTGGCGCTGTTCGACCAGGTCGACGTCATCCTGGCGCCGGCGACGCCCTGTCCTGCCCCGCTGCTGGGCCAGCAGATTCTGAAGCTCGGCGCGGAAGAGGTGCCGCTGCGTCCGAACCTGGGTCTGTTCACCCAGCCGATCTCCTGCATCGGCCTGCCGGTCGCGGTGGCGCCACTGCAGGGTGCCGGCGGGCTGCCGATCGGCGTGCAGATCATCGCCGCCCCCTGGCGCGAGGATCTATGCTTGCGCGTTGCGGCGGCGCTCGAGGCCGCCGGTGTCGCCCACGCCGAAACCGGCATCGCCTGAGGAGCATTCCATGGAGATCAACGCGCCCGACGTGCTGGCCGAGGTCACCAAAATCTTTGCCTGCTACGAGCAGGCCTTGGTGACGAACGATATCGAAATGCTGGACACGCTGTTCTGGAACAGCCCGCTCGTGCTGCGCTATGGCACGGCTGAGAATCTCTACGGCATCGAGGCGATCCGGGCGTTCCGCTCGGCCCGCTCGCCGGTCGGCCTCGCCCGCGAGATCTCGAACACGGTCATCACCACCTTCGGTCGCGACATGGCGACGGCCAATACCGAGTTTCATCGGCGCGATTCGGGCGTCTCCGGCCGCCAGAGCCAGACCTGGGTCCGGCTCGACGGCGCTTGGCGTATCGTCTCCGCCCATGTGAGCCTGTTGAAGTAGACTGCGACAATTCTGCGTGGGACAACCTGCAAGGCGCGACGGCATCTAGGTATGCTCGTTGCCAAAAACAGCAGGGAAGGAAACGCGATGGCTCACCCGACGGTCCGCACGCCGCTCAATCGCCAACAGATCATCGGATTCTGGGCGGCCTGGTTCGGGTGGATGCTCGACGGCATGGATTCGGTGATCTATGCGCTGGTGCTGAGCCCGGCGCTGGCCGAGCTGTTGCCGAAGTCGGGCCTGGACGCCTCACCCGCCAGCATCGCCGAGGCCGGCTCGATCATGTTCGCGCTGTTCCTGATCGGCTGGGGCATGTCGTTCATCTGGGGCCCGATCGCCGACCGGTTCGGCCGCACCAAATCCCTGGCCGCGACCGTGCTGATCTATGCGCTGTTCACCGGGGCCGCGGCCTTGTCGCAGAATATCTGGGAGCTGGCGCTGTTCCGCTTCCTGGCCGGCGTCGGCGTCGGCGGCGAATGGGCCATGGCCGGCACCTATGTCGCCGAAGCCTGGCCGGAGGATCGTCGCAAGATGGGCGCCGGCTATCTGCAGACCGGCTATTATTTCGGCTTCTTCGTCGCGGCCGCGCTCAACTTCACCGTCGGCGCCGCCTATGGCTGGCGCTGGATGTTCGCCTGTGGCCTGGCGCCGGTCGTGGTCTCGATCGTGACGCTGCTCAAGGTCAAGGAGCCGGAGCGCTGGGAGCATAAGCACAGCGAAGTGGCCGCCAAGCGGCGCAGCCCGCTCGCCCAGATCTTTCGCGCGCCCTATCGCGGCCGGACTTTGGTCATGTCGGCCCTGCTGACCGTGGCGGTCATCGGTCTCTGGGCCGGTGCGGTCTACGAGCCGACCGCGATCATCACGCTGGCCAAGGCCCAGGGCATGGACCAGCCGTCGGCGGTCAAGATGGCCTCGCTCGGCACCGCGATCCTGTCGGTCGGCACCATCGTCGGCTGCCTGCTGCTGCCATTGCTGGCCGAGCGCATCGGCCGCCGCCGGACGCTCGCGATCTATTTCGTCGGCATGATGGTGACGATCGCGGCCAGCTTTGGCTGGGCGTTCTATCAGCCGGCCGGCACCGCCCTGCCGCTGTTCCTGACCGTGCTGTTCTTCCTCGGCATGGCCGGCGGCAATTTCGCCGTGTTCAGCCTGTGGCTGCCGGAGCTGTTCGGCACCGAAGTGCGGGCATCGGCCTTCGCCTTCTGCACCTCGGTCGGCCGCTTCATCGGGGCGGCGGTCAATTTCGGCCTCGCCGCCTCGGTGCGCAGCATGGGCACGCTCGGCACGCCGGTGGCACTGACCGCGGTCGCCTTCGCGATCGGCCTGCTGATCATCCCGTTCTCGCGCGAGACCCTGGGCAAGACCCTGCCCGACTAGGCGCTCAGGGCGGCAGCGTAGCAATCGATCCGTTTCCGTTTCGTTCTTTTATGCTATGCTGCCGTTGTTATGCCCGACGTCGACATCCGCAAGATCATCCACATCGACATGGACGCGTTCTATGCGTCGGTCGAACAGCGCGACGATCCGGCGCTACGCGGGCGTCCGGTTGCGGTCGGCTATGCGGCCAAGCGCGGCGTGGTCGCCGCCGCCAGCTATGAGGCCCGCGCGTTCGGCGTGCATTCGGCCATGCCGTCCAGCACGGCGTTGCGCAAATGTCCGGACCTGATCTTCACCACGCCGCGCTTCGACGTCTATCGGGCGGTGTCGCGTCAGATCCGCGAGATCTTCGCCGACTATACCGACCTGATCGAGCCGCTGTCGCTCGACGAGGCCTATCTGGACGTGACCGCCAATTGGCGCGGCCTGCCGACCGCGTCGGCAACGGCGCTGGAGATCCGCGCGCGCATCAAGGAGGTGACGGGCCTGAACGCGTCGGCCGGCATTTCCTACAACAAGTTCCTGGCCAAGCTCGCCTCCGACCAGCGCAAGCCCAATGGCCAGTTCGTGGTGCCGCCCGGGGCCGGCGAGGGCTTCATCGAGACCCTGCCGGTTCGAAAATTCCACGGGGTCGGTCCGGTGACGGCGGAGAAGATGAACCGGCTGGGCATCCATACCGGCGCCGATCTGCGCCAGCAGTCGCTGGCCTTTCTGCAGGGCCATTTCGGCAAGTCCGGCCCCTGGTACTATGCGATCGCCCGCGGTGAGGATCATCGCGCAGTCGTGCCGAACCGGCCGCGCAAGTCATCGGGCTCGGAGACGACCTTCGCCACGGACCTGACCGAGCCGGCCGAGATCGAGGCCGGCGTGCTGTCGATGGCCGATGAGGTCTGGGACTGGTGCGCCAAAGCGCAGGAATTCGGCCGCACCGTGACGGTGAAAATCAAATATGCCGATTTCCAGCAGGCGACGCGCAGCCGCACGCTGCCGGCGCTGGTCGCCACCCAGGAAACCCTGCGATCGACCAGCATCGAGCTGATCCGCACCGTGTTTCCGCCAACCAAGGGCATCCGGCTGCTGGGGGTGACCGTCTCCAGCTTCGACGCGGCCGAGGAGCAGGCTCCGGCGCAGTTGGGTCTGGATTTGGGTCTGCCGGCTTAGGCGACAGCGGCCACCGGCTTCAGCAGGCTCCTCAGTTCCGGAATGCAGGAGCCGCAATTGGTCCCGGCCTTGAGCGCGGCGCCGATCTCGGCGACCGAGGCGAGGCCGTCGGCCTGGATCGTCCGGCACAGGGTCTCGAGCCCAACCGAGAAACAGGCACAGACGATCTTGCCGGCGGCTGGGCCGTTTTGCACCGCGCCGGCGAGCACGCCCAGGCGGCCGGTGTCGGGCACGCGCTCGCCCAGCAGCGGCCCGACCGCGTCGATGGCCGGCACGGCGGCACCGCCGGCGCGCGACAGCATCAGCCAGGCATCGAGCCGGCCGTCGACCAGCACGGCATAGCGATAGGTGCCGCGCCGGGGATCCACCATCTCCAGCCGGTCCGCGCCGGCCGGTGCCTCCAGCAGTGCCGCGACGAATTCCGCGAAACCGGGCCCGTCCGGCAAGGCGTCCCAGCCGGCCAGATGATAGGCCTGACCGCGCTCGGTCGGGACCCGCGCCCAATAAAAGCCGTCGGCGAGCGGGCCTGCATCCCGCCGCAGCAGCAACCCGCGCCATTCGGTCGGCAGCGGCTGCAGCGACGCCGCGGTCGCCTTCAGCTCCGGCTGACCCGAGATCGGATCGGCGGCACCGCCGACCAGGCGGTCGATCGGGCCGGCGGAGGCGAAGGCGTCGGTCCAATGCATGGCGACGAACAGGTCGCCCGGCCGCTGGCTCGGGCTCGGCTCCGCGCGCAAGACCGCGTCGCCCTGGGCGGTCGCGACACGCACCAGATCGCCGGCATCGAGCCCGAGGCGCGCGGCATCGTCCGGATGCAAGGCCAAGCGCGGCTCGTCGATATGGTTCATCAACCGCGAGACCAGCCCGGTCCGGGTCATGGTGTGCCATTGATCGCGGATGCGGCCGGTGTTGAGCATGAACGGAAATGCCGCATCGGTCCCGGCCCGCGGTGGCCGGAACCGCACCGGCTGGAAGCGCCCCTTGCGATCAGGCGTGAAGAACCCACCCTCGGCGAACAGTCGTCCGCCGGCAGGCCCATCGACCGGGATCGGCCAGGTGACGGGGGCGAGCGCGTCGTAAGCCGCATCGGAAATCCCGGCGAGTCCGCCGATGTCGAAACCACGGTTGCCGTGGTTCTCAAAGCCGGACAAGGCCGCATGCTCGCGAAAGACCGCAGCGGGACCATCGTAGGTGAAGGCAGCACGCCACTTGTCCGCGCGCCCTTCCCTACCCTCGTCATCCCCGGGCTTGACCCGGGGATCCACGGGGGCGATGCCGCCCCGTTCCGTCGCCGGAGAGACGTGGATGGCCGGGTCAAGCCCGGCCATGACGACGGGGGAGAGATCCGCGACAAACCCTGCCATCCGCTTCCCGACCTCCGCCAGCATCCACCAATCCGCCCGCGCCTGCCCCGGCGCCGCACGGAACGGCCTCTGGCGCGAGATGCGGCGTTCGGAGTTGGTGACGGTGCCGTCCTTCTCGCCCCAGCCTGCGGCCGGCAGGGTCACGTGGGCATAGCGGCTGGTATCGGTCGGCCAGCAGTCGGACACGACGACGAACGGGCATTGGGCGAGCGCGGCGCGGACCTTGTCGGCCTGCGGCAGGCTGGCGGCAGGATTGGTCGCCATGATCCAGAGCGCCTTGACCCTGCCGTCGGCCACGGCCTCAAACAGCTCGACGGCTTTGAGGCCCGGCTTGGTCGCGACCCGATCCGAGCCCCAGAAGCGGCCGACCCGGTCGATCGCGGCCGGATCGGCGAAGCCCATATGGGCGGCCAACTGGTTGGCGAGCCCGCCGACCTCGCGCCCGCCCATGGCGTTGGGCTGACCCGTGACCGAGAACGGCCCCATGCCCGGCCGGCCGATGCGCGCGGCCGCCAGGTGGCAATTGATGATGGCGTTGACCTTGTCGGTGCCGGCCGAGGATTGATTGACGCCCTGGGAATAGACCGTGACCGTCCGCTCGGTCGTGGCGAACAGCCGGTAGAATGCTTCGATATCCTCGGGTGCCAGCCCGGTTGCCCGCGCCACCAGACCAGCGTCACTGAAGGCGGCACTCAGGGCGGCTTCGAGGCCGCTGGTATGGGCGGCGAGCCAATCGGATGCCAGCAAGCCGGCTTCGGCCAGATGCACCAGCAGGCCTTGGAACAGCGCCACGTCGCTGCCGGGAGCGAGTGCCAGATGCAGGTCGGCGACCTCGCAGCTGGCCGTGCGGCGCGGGTCGATCACGACGATCCTGGTACCGCGCTCGGCCCGGGCCGCGATCAGGCGCTGATACAGCACCGGATGGCACCAGGCGAGATTGCTGCCGACCAGCACGACCAGATCGGCCTGCTCCAGATCCTCGTAATTGCCCGGCACGATATCGCCGCCGAACGCGCGGACATGGCCGGCGACCGACGAGGCCATGCAGAGCCGCGAGTTGGTATCGATGTTGCCGCTGCCGATGAAGCCCTTCATCAGCTTGTTGGCGACATAGTAGTCCTCGGTCAGGCATTGGCCGGAGACGTAGAAGGCGACCGCATCCGGCCCGTGCTCGGCGACGGTTTCGGCGAAGCGCCGGGCGACCAGATCCAGCGCCTGGTCCCACCCGGCCGGCCGCCCCTCGATGGTGGGTGTCATCAGCCGCCCGTCATCGATCAGCGTCTCGGCCAGCGCCGCCCCCTTGGAGCAGAGCCGGCCGAAATTCGCCGGATGGTCCGGGTCGCCGCGCACCTGCCAGCTGCCGCCGGCGTCGGAGGCGACGATGCCGCAGCCGACGCCGCAATAGGGGCAGGTCGACCGGACGCTGTTGGTCCCTGGGGTCATCCCCGCGGCACCCGCAGCAGGATGCGGTCACCATCGCGCCTGAGCTCGATCGTCTTGGCGCAGCCATGATCCGGCGCACACGCCTCGCCGGTCTTGAGGTCGATCAGCCAATTATGCAGCGGGCAGCTGACGCCAGTGCCATGGACGATGCCCTGGGACAACGGCCCGCCCTTGTGCGGGCAGCGGTCCTCGAGCGCGAACAGCTCGTCGGCGGCCGTGCGGAACACGGCGATATTGCCGATCGTGCTGGTGACGATGCGGGCACCCAGGCGGGGGATGTCGGCAAGCGTACCGACATCCGCCCAACCATCGATCAGATCGACGGCGCTCACGGTGCCGCCGCCATCTCGGCCATCGGTCGATACTCGTGGCGTGACGCCGCATCCTCGGCGACCCGCTCGGCCCAGGGATCGGTCTGGGCGAAGGTTTGCGCATGGAGGAAGGCCGCGTAGAGCTTGGCCCGGCCGGCCGCATCCTCGACGATATGACGCTTCACATAGTCGAGGCCGACCCGCTCGACCCAGGGGGCCGTGCGTTCCAGATAGCGGGCTTCCTGGCGATAGAGCTCCAGAAAGGCGCCGCAATATTCCAGCACCTCGGCGTCGGTCGTGACCTTGCACAGGAAATCCGTGCCCCTGAGCTTGATGCCGCCGTTGCCGCCGATATGCAGCTCCCAGCCGCTGTCGACCGCGATCACCCCGAAATCCTTGATCGTCGCTTCGGCGCAATTGCGCGGACAGCCCGAGACCGCGAGCTTGACCTTGTGCGGGTGCATCGAGCCCCAGGTCATGCGCTCCAGTGCCACGCCCATCCCGGTCGAATCCTGGGTCCCGAACCGGCACCATTCCGACCCGACGCAGGTCTTCACCGTCCTGAGCGCCTTGCCATAGGCATGGCCCGAGACCATGCCCGCCGCATTCAGGTCGGCCCAGACCGCCGGCAGATCCTCTTTTTTGACGCCCAGCAGATCGATCCGCTGGCCGCCGGTGACCTTGACCTCGGGAATGGCGAACTTGTCGACCACATCGGCGATGGCGCGCAGTTCCTTGGCGCTGGTGACACCGCCCCACATGCGCGGCACGACCGAGAAGGTGCCGTCCTTCTGGATGTTGGCGTGCGCCCGCTCGTTGATGAAGCGCGACTGCGCGTCATCGACATAGTCGCCGGGCCAGGCGGTCAGCAGATAGAAATTGAGCGCCGGCCGGCAGCTGGAACAGCCGTCGGGCGTGGTCCAATCAAGCGCGCGCATGACCGCCGGGATACTCTTCAAACCGTCGGCGAGGATGCGGGCGCGGACCTCTTCATGGGGATGGGTCGTGCATTTGCACATCGGCTTCGCCGCGGTCGATTGCTGGTAGCCGTCGCCCAAGGACAGGGCCAGGATCTGCTCGACCAACGGCGTGCAACTGCCGCAGGACGCCGACGCCTTGGTGTGGGCGCGGACCGCGTCGAGCGTGGTCAAGCCCTGGGCGGCAATGGCCGTGACGATCTTGCCCTTGCACACGCCGTTGCAGCCGCAGATCTCGGCATCGTCGGCCATCGCCTTGACCGCCGCACCGGGGTCGGCCGCAGCGCCGCCGCCCAAAGCGAAGGCCTGGCCGAAGATCAGATTGTCGCGCAAGCCCCCGATCGGCGTCGCGTCCTTCAGCAGCTGGAAATACCAGTTGCCCTCCGACGCCTCGCCATAGAGCACGACGCCGACCAGCAGATCACCCTTCAGGATCAGCCGCTTATAGACGCCGCGGGCCGGGTCGCGCAGCACGATGTCGTCGCAATCCTCGCCACCGGCGATATTGCCGGCGGAGAACATGTCGATGCCGGTGACCTTGAGCCGGGTGCCGGTGACCGTGCCCGCATAGCCGCTCTCGGCCGTGGCCGTGATCCGGTCGGCGCAGACCTTGGCCATGTCCCACAAGGGGGCGACCAGGCCATAGGTCAGCCCGCGATGCTCGACGCATTCGCCGATGGCATAGATCGCCGGGTCCGACGTGCACATGCCGTCATCGACGACGATGCCGCGGTTGGTGGTGAGGCCGATCGCCTTGCCGAGCTCGCCATTGGGCCGGATGCCGACCGCCATGACGACCAGATCGGCCGGCAGCTCGGTGCCGTCGGCCAGTTGCACGGCGCGCACCCGGTCCTCACCGAGCAGGGCCTTGGTATTGGCCGCCGTCAGCACCTTGATGCCGCGCCGTTCCAGATCGCCGGCGAGCAACGTGCCGGCTGCGACGTCGAGCTGCCGCTCCATCAGCGTCGGCATCAGATGCACGACCGTGACGTCCATACCGTTCAAGGCGAGGCCGTTGGCCGCTTCCAGACCCAGCAGCCCACCGCCGATCACGACGGCATGGCGATGGGTCCGGGATGCCGCCAGCATGGCATCGACATCGGCCATGTCGCGGAAGGTGACGACGCCCGGCAGATTGACGCCCGGCACCGGGATGACGAACGGGTTCGATCCGGTCGCCAGCAGCAGCACGTCATAGGGACGCACGGTGCCGTTGGCGCCATGGACCTGGCGGGCATCGCGATCGACGGCGACGATCTTCTCGCCGGCGATCAGCTCGACGTCGTTGGCTTCGTACCAGGCGCGATCGTTGATGACGATCTCGTCGAAGCATTTCTCGCCGGCCAGCACGGGCGACAGCATGATGCGGTTGTAGTTCACATGCGGCTCGGCGCCGAACACCGTGATCTCGAACCGGCCGGGGGCGCGGGCGAGGATTTCCTCGACCGTGCGCATTCCGGCCATGCCGTTGCCGACCAGAACCAGGCGCTGCTTGCGGGGGGTGAGCATATTCATGAGTTTGCCCTCCTGATTTGGTCAGACGCGCGCGGCGCTGATCGAGGCCGCGCCCCAGGTCGTCCGCCAGCGCTTCTTGACGCCGCTCAGACCCAACAGCGCGATGAAGGCCAAGCCGGCGAACAGCAGGAAGCCCACCTGGTAATTGCCGGTCAGCTGTTTGGAATAGCCCAGGCTGGAGGCGAGATAGAACCCGCCCAAGCCGCCGGTCATGCCGACGATGCCGGTCATGACGCCGATTTCTCTGCGGAAGCGCTGCGGCACCAACTGGAACACGGCACCATTGCCCATGCCCAGCGCCAGCATGCCGATGACGAACACGGCCAAGGCCATCCAGGCCGCCGGCAGTCCGATGCTGACGATGGCGAAAGCGGCCGTCGCGACCATGTACATGACGCTCAGCGACTTGATGCCGCCGATGCGGTCGGCGACGGCGCCGCCGATCGGGCGGACCAGCGAACCCGCGAACACGCAGGCCGCCGTGCAATAGCCGGCCACGACCGGCGACAGACCGTACTGGTCGTTGAAATAGATGCTGAGCGACGAGGCCAATCCGACGAAGCCGCCGAAGGTCACGCTGTAGAAGAACATGAACCACCAGGCGTCGCCGATCTTCAGCACCGAGAAGTAGGAGGCGAGCGACTTGGGCGGCGGGCAATCCGGGCTGTCCTTGGCCAGCACCAGATAGGCCGCGAGCACGATCACCAGCGGCAGCGCCACCAGACCGAACACGTTGGTCCAGCCGAACGCGACCGCGAGGCCGGGGGCGAACAGCGAGGCGAACACGGTGCCGGAATTGCCGGCGCCGGCGATGCCGAGCGCCGTGCCCTGATGCTCCGGCGGGTACCAGCGCGACGCGAGCGGCAGCGCAATGGCGAAGGAGGCGCCGGCCAGGCCCAGGACGACGCCGACCAGCATGGTCTGGCCGTAGCTATGGATGCCGAAGTACCAGGCGGCGAGCAGGCCGGCGATGACGATGGCCTGACAGATGGCGCCGGTCAGCTTGGGCTTCAGATAATCGACCGCGACGCCGTTGATGACGCGCAGAATGGCGCCGGCCAGCACAGGGATCGCGACCATCAGGCCCTTCTGGGCGGCATCGAGGCCCAGATCCTTGGAGATCTGCACGGCAAGCGGGCCCATCAGGACCCAGACCATGAAGCTGACGTCGAAATAGAGAAAGGCGGCAACGAGCGAAGGCGTATGGCCGGCCTTGAGGAAACTGGTTTTCACGGCACTCTCCCGACGGAACCAGTGGCGCCCGAGGCCCACAAGTCCGGTGATGGATCGCCGTTGACCCACCGCTGAAGCGGAAGCGGAACCCCCTAGGGCTCCGATATCGAGACGTCTCGCCGTTGAGCGCGCCCGGCCCGGCATCGCAAAAACGACATCGCGGGCAAATGGTGCAGTGCAAACGACAGGCCAACGGAAAGATGAGGGTTTGCGCCGGTGGCGATGATGATGATTGACTATTTTATGATCAGCGATGCCGATTGGCACAGCAAAAGGTCAAATTTTATGCGTGCCTCGCTCCTCTCGTCATGCCCGGGCTTGACCCAGGCATCCACGTGGTGAGGCAATGCACTATGGTGCAGAAATCGCCCAAGCGGAGGCGCGTGGATGCCCGGGTCAAGCCCGGGCATGACGATAAACGGGTGGAACGACAGCGGAGCCATGACCGACCTCACCACCGAAACCCGCCCCCAGCTCGACCTGCGTGCCGGCTTCGCCAGTCTGCAGGGCCGGCGGGCGCGCAACGAGGATTGGGGCGGGCTGTGGCTGGGTGACCGGGCACAGCGCGCGCGCCACGGCGCGCTCGCGGTCCTGTCCGACGGCATCGGCGGCGCCAAGGCTGGCGATATCGCCGCCGAGCTGGCGGTGCGCGGCTTCGTCGACGGCTATCTGGGCCAGAGCGAGACCCTGGGCGTGCAGCGCGCCGCCGCCGTGGCGCTGGACGCGGTCAATCGCTGGATCCATGCCCAGGGCCGGACCGATCCGGCGCTCGAAGCCATGGGCGCCACCATCGCGATCCTGATCCTGCGCGGCCGGCAGGTGCATTGGCTGTCGGTCGGCGATACGCGCATCTATCGCCTGCGCGACGGCCGGCTGGCCCGGCTCAGCCTCGACCATGTCTCGCCCCGGCCCGGCATGAGCCATGTGCTGCTGCGCTCGATCGGCGGCGAGGAAGGCGTGCGGGCCGATTATGCGGTCGAGGCGGCACGCAGCGACGATCGCTATCTGCTGGCGACCGACGGCATCCACGGCAGCCTGGACGACATCCGCATCGCCCGGATCCTGGCCGATGCCGCCACGCCCGACGACGCCGCCGCGCAGCTGGCCGCGGCCGCGCTCGACGCCGGCTCGTCGGACAATGCCAGCGCCCTCGTGATCGAGATCCAGAACCTGCCGCCGGCCGACCCGACCGAGCTGGAGCTGGCGCTCGCCGCCCTGCCGATCCTGGAGCCGCCGCGGCCGGGCGAACGGATCGACGGCTATACCATCGGCACGCAATTATCGGACGGGCGCTATAGCCGGCTGTTCCGCTCGGTCGACGAGAGCGACGGCCGCCCGGTCGTACTGAAATTCCCGAAGCCGCGCATCGCCGAGGACGCCTCGTTCCGCCTGGCCTTCCTGCGCGAGACCTGGGTCGCGGCCCGGGTGCGCAGCCCCTGGGTCGGCGAGGTGATCGAGCCGCCGCCGGAACGCCGCACCCGGCTCTATTCGGTCATGCCGCTCTATGACGGCGAAAGCCTGGAGCAGCGGCTCGGCCGCCTGCCCGCCATCCAGCTCGGCGAAGGCCTGGCGATCGCGATCAAGCTGGCCAAGGGCGTCGCGGCGTTGCACCGGGCCGGCATCATCCACCGCGACATCAAGCCGGAGAATGTCATCCTGGAGCCGGGCGGCGGGCTGAAGCTGATCGACCTGGGGGTCGCCTACCTGCCGCATCTGCCGGAATTTCCCATGGCCGATATCCCCGGCACCGCCAGCTATATGGCGCCCGAGCAGTTCGACGGCTGCGTCGGCAACGCGCAGAGCGACCTGTTCGCGCTCGGCGTCACGCTCTACCGCCTGTTCAGCGGCGGCGCCTATCCCTATGGCGAGATCGAGCCGTTCTCGCACCCGCGCTTCGGCCGGCCGCAACCGCTGACCCGGTCCCGGCCGGACCTGCCGCCCTGGCTCGACGAGCTGTTGGCGCGCAGCTTCGCCGCCGACCAGGCGCTCCGCATCGACGATGCGCTCGAGCTGGCGTTCGAACTGGAACAGGGCCAGGGCCGTGCCCGGCCCATCACGCCACGCCGCCGCTCGCTTTACGAGCGCAACCCGGTGCGGGTCTGGCAGGGCGTGGCAGCGCTGTTGTTCCTGGCCTTGTTGACGGCCCTGAAGTTCAGATAGCGCCGTCGCAGAACCGCGCCGGCCCTGCCTCCGGCGCGATTTTCATCCCGGCCGCGTGCTCATATAAATCCGGCCGATAGACCGCGCGCGCCAGTGCGGCGCGATCCACCTCGGCGCCGAAGCGGCCCCAGCGGGCCATCTGATCCAGATACCAGGCGGCATGTTCCAGCCGGGGCACGCCGGCAGCCCCGGCGAAGCGGGAGATATCGACGCCGCTGTCCGGGGCCGCACCCGGCAGCGACGCGCGCAGGGCGGCGGCCGGCACACCCAGCCGATCGGCGCCCGACAGCAACTGGGCGATCTCCTCGGCATTGGCGGGATCGTCGCAGTATTGTTGGGCGCGCAGCAGGGCCCGCAGCACCGCCTGCAGCCCGTCCGGATGCCGCTCGGCCCAATCGGCGGTGACGCCGAAGCATTTCTCCGGATGGTCCTGCCAGATCGCGGAGCTGACCAGGATCGTCCGGCCGACGCCTTGCTGGGTCGCGACCGCCCCCCAAGGAGCCCCGGCGCAGAAGCCGTCGATCTCGCCGGCCTCGAGCGCCGCGACCATGTCGACCGGCGGCACCACGACCAGCTCGACTTGGCCAACTGGATCGATGCCCGAGGCCGCCAGCCAATAGCGCAGCAGCAGGTCGTGCGAGGAATAGGCATGGACGACCGCAATCCGGAGCCGCGGGCCGCCGGCGGCGACGAGTGCCGCCAGACGCCGGCCAACCGCCATCACGTCGCTGATATCGGGGCCGATCGCCGCCGCCACTGCCGGCGACACGGTCAGGGCATTGCCGTTCTGGCTGATCGACAGCGGCACGACCAGCGGTGTCCCCGCCCCGCGCAGGCCCAGCGCCACCGCAAAGGCGAGCGGCACCAGCATCACGGCGGCGTCGAGCGCCCGATAGGTCAGCTTGTCGGCGATATTGGCCCAGGACGGCTCGACCGACAGGCTGGCCTGGACCCGCTCGGCCGCGAAGAAGCCCTTGGCCTCGGCCACGAAGACCGGCGCCATGTCGGTCAGCTGCACCAGCCCGATGCGGATTGTCGTCACGTCATCGGCCGCCATGATTGCCTCTCTTGTCCTTGAATAATGCCAGGCCGCCGTCGAGGATGTCGGCCGCGACATCGGCGATGCGTCGGCCGCGATCCATCGCCTGGCGCCGGAGCCAGCGATAGGCATCGGGCTCGCTCATCCGCCGCTCCTGCATGATTTTCGCCTTGGCCTTGTCGATCAGCGCCCGTTCCTTGAGCGATGCCTCGGCCTTGTGCAACTCGGCTTCGACCTGACGATAGCGCCGGAACATGATGACGGCGGTCTCGACGATCGGCTTGACGTCCGGCAGGGCGGTGCCGACGACGTTGTAGGAGCTGACGCCCGCCTCGATCGCCGCCTCCATAAAGGCCGGATCGTCGCGGTCGACGAACAGCACGATCGGGCTCGGGTGGCGAGAGGCCACCTCGCGGATACTGTCCAATTGATCGCGGTCCGGCCGCGCCATATCGACGATCACCACGTCGGGCCGATGCCGGCCGACCGCCTGGGCCAAGCTCTCGCCGGGACCGAGACGCAGGATCTCGGCAGCGCTCGCCTCGGCCAGCCGATCGGCGACCGAGGCGGCCCGCTCGAGATTGGCGTCGGCCAACAGGACCTTCAACCGATCCCTGCTGTCGATGATGGCAGGTTGCAGTTCATGGCCAGGACAAGTGCAAGAGCGAGGCCAAGCCCGCCCCGAGGCGGAGGATAAAATCCTCCCCTCGCAGATCCCTAGGGATGGTTTCTCTACAAAACTCGATTTCTTTGAAATTGATCGCTGGAGAAGCACTCCGTAATCTCTGTTCAACAAGATCCGATCGAATTCGGAAAAGTAAAAATAATAATTTCAATATTTTGAAATTTTAAATTCCAAGCGTTTTTGGGAAACCCCGACTCTCGCCTTCCTTGTTTCAAATTCCAGGAGCATATCCATGTCTCAACTTGTCCTCGGCACGAAAGCCGTCAATGGAAACCGGCGCGCGGAGCGGATCGATGAGATCGTCGTCGATCCGATCGCCGGCAAAATCGGCGCGGAAATTCGCGGTGTGAAACTGTCGGGCGACCTGCCGTCTACGACGCAGGACGCGATCCGCCAGGCGCTGCTGCGCTACAAGGTGCTGGCGTTCCGTGGTCAGCATCACCTCGACGACCAGGGTCAGCAGGACTTCGCGCGCGGCTTCGGCGCCTTGGTCGAGCATCCGACCCAGCCGTCCCGCCCCGACACCGCGATCCTGGAGCTCAATTCGACGCGCGGCGGCGGCCGGGCCGATCGCTGGCATACCGACGTCACCTTCGTCGATGCCTATCCGGCGGTCAGCATCCTGCGCGCGGTCGTGGTCCCGGCCCAGGGCGGCGACACGATCTGGACCAATACCGAGGCCGCCTATGCCGGCCTGACGCCGGAGCTGCAGGGGCTCGCCGACCGGCTGTGGGCGGTCCATAGCAATCTCTACGATTATGCCGCCGAACGTCCGGCCGCGTCGGCTGCCGACCGCGAGGTCTATGAGAAAATCTTCACCTCGACCGTGTACGAGACCGAACATCCGCTGGTCCATATCCATCCCGAGACGGGCAAGCGCTCGCTGATCCTCGGTAATTTCGTCCGGCGCATCCTGGGCCATTCCCAGGAACAGTCGGAACTGCTGATCCGCCTGTTCCAATCCCATGTCACCCGCATCGACTACACGCTGCGCTGGCGCTGGCAAGCGGGCGACGTGCTGATCTGGGACAATCGGGCGACCCAGCATATCGCGGTCAACGATTATGGCGACGAGCCGCGCGTCGTCCGCCGCGTCACCGTCGCCGGCATAGCGCCGGTCTCGGTCGATGGCGAGCGCAGCCGGCCGCGCAGCAAATCCGCCAAGCCCCCCGCATCGTCCCATTGACCGGAAGGGTCTTGGCCATGAAGACGCCCGTGCGTTTCGCCCTGCTGGGCCTCGTGCTCGGAACGGCGCTCGCCGCCGTTCCCGCACTCGCCGATCCAGTGACCATCCGGATCGGCTATCCCGGCGTCGGCGCCGACAATCGTCCGTTCGCCAGCGGCGATATCGTCGCCGTCGCCCATGCCGGGCATTTCGTCGAGGACGAGTTCGCGAACGATCCCGACATCAAGATCGAATGGACCTTCTTCCGGGGCGCCGGACCGGCGCTGAACGAATCCCTCGCCGCCAGCCATCTCGACATCGCCGCCGGCCTGGGCGACCTGCCCTCGATCGTCGGGCGGGCCAACGGGCTGAAGACGCGCTTCATCCTGACCGACAAGGTGCGCGACACGATCTATCTGGCGGTCCGTCCGAATTCCGGCATCCACCGCGTCGAGGATCTGGCCGACCATCGGCTGTCGGAATTCAAGGGCACCAATCTGCAGCTGGCGGCCGACAAGGTGTTGGCCGCCCATGGCTTGAGCGAGCGGAACGCCCGCTTCATCAATCTCGACACCGGCAGCGCGCTCGCCGCCCTCAATGCCGGCGAGATCGACGGCACCTTCGGCAGCATCGAGCTGCTGGGCCTGCGCGATCGCGGCATCGTCGAGCTGCCCTACAGCACCAAGGCCGAGGCCGCGAGTTTCGGCCGCCATTCGGCGACCTTCGTCACCGAGGCGTTCGATCAGGCCCATCCGGAACTGGTGCAGCGCATCGTCGACGCCTTCGTCAAGGCGGCCCGGTTCGGGGCGGACGAGGCCCATCGCAGCGCCGTGTTCGATCTCTGGGCCAAGTCCGGCTATCCGCCGCAGGCCTTCGCCGAGGATTTCGACAACGAACGCCTGGCGAACCGGATCTCGCCCTTGATCGACGCCTATGTCATCGCGCGCTATCGCGACCAGGCCGCCCATGTCCGGCAATATGGCCTGATCCGCAAGGACATCGACGTCGACGGCTGGTTCGAGCCGAAATATCTGGAGGCCGCGCTCAAGGCGCAGAACCTGGAGAATTTCTGGCCGCAATACGATGCCGAGGGCCATAAGGTCACGATCGGCGACGTCGAGCAGACCCGGTCGGCCGCGCGATGAGCCGCCTCGCCACCGCGCTGCCGGTGCCGATCCTGCTGTTCGGCCTGTGGTGGCTGAGCGCCGCCCAGGGCTGGCTGCCGGAGCAACTGCTGCCGGCGCCGGCGACCGTATGGGATGCGCTCGCCGAGACCGCGGCCAGCGGCGATCTCCAGGCCGATATCCTGATCAGCCTGCAGCGCGTCGGCGAAGGTTTTGCCGTGGGCGCTGTCGCGGGCCTGATCTTCGGCGGCGCGCTCGGCCTGTCCCGCCCCGTGCGTGACCTGTTCGACCCGCTGTTCCTGCTGTTGGCCCAGGTGCCGCCGCTCGCCTGGATACCGCTGGTGATCCTGGTGGTCGGCATCGACGAGGCGATGAAGGTGACGGTCATCGCCTGGGCCAGCTTCGTGCCGGTGGTGCTGGGCGTGGCCCAGGGTATCCGCGACGTGCCGGAGCCGCTGCGCGAGCTCGGACGCGCGCTGACCTTCGATCCCTGGGATCTGGTCTCGCGCATCGTCTTTCCCGCGGCGGTGCCGGCGATCTTCACCGGCCTGCGCGAGGGCCTGGCCAACGCCTGGCAGACCCTGGTCGCGGCCGAGTTGTTCGCCTCGTCCGAAGGGCTGGGCTATCTGATCTCACTCGGGCGGCAATTGTTCCAGCTCGACCTGGTCCTCGCCATGGTGCTGGTGCTGGGCATCGTCGGGCTCACGCTCAATGGCGCACTGGCGCTGGTCGAACGACGGCTGCTGCGCTGGCAGGCGCGCGCGGCATGAGCGCCAGTGCTCGGGCCCGCCCGATCCTGATGGGATTGCTGGTGCCCGTCCTGCTGATCGGCATCTGGCAGGCGATCGCCGCCACCCATCTGGTCGCCCCCTACATCCTGCCCTCGCCCGCCCTGGTGCTGGCGCGGTTCCGGGGCGAGCTCGACGGCGGCACCTTCGGGGGCGATGTCCTGGCAAGCCTGTCCCGGGCACTTGCCGGCTTCGCGATCGGCGCGCCGGCGGGCGTCGGTTTCGGGCTGCTGCTCGGCTTGTCACGCGTGGCCGGACGGCTGTTCGGGCCGATCTTCCTGGCCTATCGCCAGGTCGCGCTGTTCGCCTGGGTCCCGCTCCTGTCCATGTGGTTCGGCGGCGGCGAGGCCGGCAAGGTCGCCTTCATCGCCATGACCGCCTTCGCCCCGGCGACGGTCAACAGCTGGCGCGGTGCCGCCGCCATCCCGGCGCCCTACCGGGAACTGTCCCGGGCGCTGACCCTGCGACGGCTCGACCATTTGCTGCTGGTAGCCCTGCCCAGCGCCCTGCCGGGAATCCTGACCGGGCTCAGGACCGCGCTGATCTATGCCTGGCTCGCGACCGTCGGCGCCGAGCTGTTCCTGGACATCGCGCCCGGCCTGGGCGGGCGGCTGAACGAAGGCCGCGACAAGTTCGAGGTCGATCTGATGATCGTTGCCCTGACGGTGCTGGCGACCCTCGGCCTAGCGTTCGGCCAGCTCGGCGCCGCAGCCGAGCGACGATCGATACCATGGAGAAACCGATGACTCATGCACCCCGAGCCGCCCTGGAAATCGACCGGGTGGGCAAGACCTTCGACGTCGCTGGGCGACACGTCGAGGCGCTGCGCGACATTTCCTTCTCGGTTCGCACCGGCGAATTCGTCGCCATCGTCGGCGCGTCCGGCTGCGGAAAATCCACGCTGCTGCGGCTGATCCTGGGGCTGGATACGGACTATGCCGGCGAGGTCAGGCTCGACGGCCGGCGTATCGAGCGGCCCGGCCTCGACCGCGGCATCGTGTTCCAGGACCATCGGCTGCTGCCCTGGCTGACCGCCGAGGGCAATGTCGCGGCGGCCCTGCGCCGCAGCGGTCTGCCCAAGGCGGAACGGCGGCGGCTGGTAGCCCAGCATCTGGAACTGGTCGGGCTGGAGAATTTCGCCACGGCCTGGCCGGCACAGTTATCGGGCGGCATGTCGCAGCGCGTGGCGATCGCCCGCGCGCTGGTCAATCGGCCGCGCTTCCTGCTGCTGGACGAACCGCTGGGCGCGCTCGACGCGCTGACCCGGCTGCGGCTGCAGGACGAGTTGGCCCGCATCGTCCGGCATGAAGGCACGACGGCACTGCTGGTGACCCACGACGTCGACGAAGCGGTGTTCCTGGCCGACCGCATCATCGTGCTGCAGCCGGACCCGGGCCGCATCGCGCGCATCGTCGAGGTCGATCTGGACGGGCAGCGCGACCGCTCGGCCCCGGCCTTCCTGCGCCTGCGCGACGAGATCCTGGACACGCTCGGCGTCCGCCATGCGCCCCGCGCGATCGCCACCGCTGCCTGACGGGCGGCCCTCACTTTCCCAGCAACCGCAAGGACACGTTCATGAGCTACGAAACCATCGAGGTAAAGCGGGTCTCGCCGCACATCGGCGCGCTGATCGGCGGCATCGATCTGTCCCGAACGCTGAGCAATCGGCAGGTCGCGGAGTTGCACGACGCGCTCGACCAGCATCTGGTGCTGTTCTTCCGCGACCAGGATCTCGACTATGATTCGGCCAAGCGCTTCGGCCGGCATTTCGGCGAGCTGGCGATCCATCCCAATACGCCCGGGCCCGAGGGACATCCGGAGATCCTGCCGATCCATGCGGACGCCCATTCGAAGCTGATCAACGGCGAGCGCTGGCATTCCGACGTCTCCTGCAACGAGGAACCGTCCTATGCCAGCATCCTGCATCTGAAAACGGTGCCGGATATCGGCGGCGACACGATCTTCGCCAGCCAATACGCCGCCTATGACGCGCTGTCGCCGCGACTGCAGACCTATCTCGACGGGTTGACGGCGACCCATGACGGCGGTCCGGCCTATCGCGCCTCCAATGCCAAGCGCGGCATTCCGGAGACCGGCAAGACCTATCCGAGCGCGGTCCATCCCGTCGTCCGCACCAACCCCAAGACCGGGCGCAAGGCGCTGTTCGTCAATGCCGGCTTCACCACGCGGATCAACGGGCTGCCGGACCGCGAGGGCAAGGCCCTGTTGACCTTCCTGACCGAGCACGCCGCCAAGCCGGATTTCCAGACACGGTTCCAATGGCAGGCTGGCTCGGTCGCGGTCTGGGACAACCGCTTTACCCAGCATCTGGCAATCTGGGACTATTATCCCCAGACCCGTTCGGGCTTCCGCGTCACCGTGCAGGGCGACAGGCCGGTCTGACGCGCGCCGGGCGGCGGGGCTTGGCTCAGATCTCGGCCTCGTCGCCCGCCCGCCGGTCGCGGAAGACAGTGCTATGCAGTGGATAGGCGGTGGTCAGCTTGAGCTGTTCCATGGCGAACAGCGAGGTGACGTTCTTCAACGGGGCGGCCTGGATCAGGCGCTTGTAGAACGCGTCGAATGCGGCCATGTCGGCGACGACCACGCGCAGCATGTAATCGACCTCGCCCGCCATCCGACACAGCTCCATCACCTCCGGCATGGCGACGACCGCCGCGGAGAAGCGCTGCAGCCATTCCGGCGTGTGATCGCCGGCTTCGACGGCGATGAAGACGCTGAGCCCCATGCCGATGCGGTTCGGATCCAGCACCGCGACGCGGCGCCGGATGACGCCCGTGCTCTCCAGCTTCTGGATGCGCTTCCAGCACGGCGTCGGCGACAGCCCGACCCGTTCGGCCATCTCGGCCACCGACAGGCTGGTGTCGGCCTGAAGGATCTCCAGCAGGTGGCGGTCGATCTCGTCCAATTGCGGGCCATCGCTAATTACGAATTAATTCTGTCTATCAGATTTTTCTACGATTTATAATCGGATTATCGACACAGGACGATCCGATGGGCGTGCGCTGCGCGCGCGTCGGAAGAGCTGTCCAGATTTGCGTGAGATCGTGCAGACGCAAAAGCCCCGGAGCCCGGCATTGCTGCGGGCTTCAGGCTGCTTTCACAAATTTAGGAGAAGTTGGCGGAGGGGATGAGATTCGAACTCACGATAAGGGTTAACCCCCTATAACGGTTTAGCAAACCGCCGCCTTCAGCCACTCGGCCACCCCTCCA
>Ga0302314_10000783_pt1 | contig 59094 bp, 51 predicted proteins | sample III_Palsa_N2_3_FD_200533 | JGI IMG/M metagenome (GOLD analysis project Ga0302314, IMG submission 200533) | Peat permafrost microbial communities from Stordalen Mire near Abisko, Sweden - III_Palsa_N2_3 | ecosystem: Environmental > Terrestrial > Soil > Palsa > Peat permafrost | place: Sweden...
CGATGATCTTCAGCGGATCGACGACGTTGCCGATCGACTTCGACATCTTGCGGCCCTGCTGGTCGAGCGCGAAGCCGTGGGTGAGCACCGCGTCATAGGGTGCCACGCCGCGCGTGCCGCAACTCTCGAGCAGCGAGGACTGGAACCACCCGCGATGCTGGTCCGATCCCTCGAGATAGAGATCGGCGCGGACGCCGGCGCCGTAGCGCGCCTCGATCACGAAGGCGTGAGTCGAGCCGCTGTCGAACCAGACATCGAGAATGTCGGTGACCGGCTGCCACTGCGCGACATCGTGATCGGGGCCGAGCAGCGCTGCATGGTCCGCGGTGAACCAGGCGTCGGCGCCGCCCTGCTCGAACGCCGCGACGATGCGCGCGTTGACCGCCGGGTCGTTGAGATAGGTGCCGGTTTTCTGGTCGAGATACAGCGCGATCGGCACGCCCCAGGCGCGCTGCCGCGAGATCACCCAGTCGGGCCGCCCCGCGACCATCGCGCCGATCCGGTTGCGACCCTTTTCGGGCACGAAGCGCGTATGTGCGATCGCATCGGTCGCGAGTTCGCGGAGCGTGGGGGCGTTGGAGCCGCCGACGCCGACCCCACCCACCCCGTTCATGCCGAGCGAAGTCGAGGTACGCGCTGCAAGCGCCGCGCCTGCTTCCGGTCCCTCGACTTCGCTCGGGACGAACGGAGTTGAGGCGATCGGCTTATCCATCGCGATGAACCACTGCGGCGTCGCGCGGAAGATGACCTTGGCCTTGCTCCGCCACGAATGCGGGTAGCTGTGGCGGAAGTCGCTCGCCGCGAGCAGCGCGCCGACCTGCGCCAAGTCGCTGCAGATCGGGCCGTCGGGCGCGTTGAACTTGGGCGCGATCACCGACCCCTGGCCGCCCATCCACGCCCAGTCGGCGCGATAGCGGCCGTCGCCCTCGACCGCGAACACCGGATCGATGCCGTGCGCCTTGCAGAGCAGGAAATCGTCCTCGCCATGATCGGGTGCCATATGGACCAGCCCCGTGCCCGCATCGGTGGTGACGAAGTCGCCGGGCAGGAAGGGGCGGGGCTTGGCGAAGAAGGCGAGCGCCGCCTCGTCCACCACTCCGTCACCCCGGGTTTTCCCCTCGTCACCCCGGACCTGATCCGGGGTCCCGCTACCTTCGCCGCCGCTAGAAGAAGCGGGACCCCGGCCTTCGCCGGGGTGACGGAGGTGGTCGTACATCGGGTGTTTGGCGAAGGTGCCGACGAGGTCGGCGCCTTTGAAGTGCTTAACAACAGTGCCGGGAGCCATCGCGATATCGGTGCGACTGCGGACTCCACCTAAGAGCGCTTCGGCCACGATGAAACGGAAGGGCTTCATTAAAGCGCCGTTGTCATGCGTAGCGAGGCTACGAGTAGACTCAACAAGGACGTACTCAACCTCCGGCCCATAGGCGAGCGCCTGGTTCACCGGGATCGTCCACGGCGTCGTCGTCCAGATCACCGCATAGGCGCCGACCAGCTCCGGCACCGCGCTCTCGACGATCTCGAACGCGACGTCGATCTGCGTCGAGACGATGTCCTCATATTCGACCTCGGCCTCGGCGAGCGCGGTCTTCTCGACCGGGCTCCACATCACCGGCTTGGCGCCGCGATAGAGCTGGCCGGTCTCGGCGAATTTGAGCAGCTCGCCGACGATCGTCGCCTCGGCCTCGTACTTCATCGTCAAATACGGATCGGCCCAGTCGCCCATCACGCCGAGCCGCTTGAACTGCTCGCGCTGCACGTCGACCCATTTTTGCGCATAGGCGCGGCACTCGGCGCGGAATTGAGCGACGGGCACGTCGTCCTTGTTGAGCTTCTTCGCGCGATACTGTTCCTCGACCTTCCACTCGATCGGCAGGCCATGGCAATCCCAGCCGGGAACATAGGGCGCGTCCTTGCCCATCAGCGATTGGCTCCGGACGATGATGTCCTTGAGGACCTTGTTCATCGCATGGCCCATGTGGATGTCGCCGTTCGCGTAGGGCGGGCCGTCGTGGAGCAGGAAGCGCTCGGCGCCGACGCGCGCGGCACGCAAGCTCCCGTAGAGGTCGTCCGCTTCCCACTTCGCCAGAATGGCGGGTTCCTTGGCGGCGAGGCCGGCTTTCATCGGGAAGTCGGTCTTCGGCAGGAAGACGGTGTCGCGCCAGTCGCGTGCGGTATCGGGGGTGTCAGACATTGCCGCGGGCTCTAGCCTACTATCCCCCTCCCTGAAAGGGAGGGGTTAGGGGTGGGGCGGTCTCCGGATCTCAGCGCCGCGCCAGCCCCGGGCGAACCCACCCCCGACCTCGTGCGCTTTCAGGGAGGGGAGGACCCAAGGATGCGCCGCGCCTCGATGCAATCCGCTTCCATCTGCACGGTCAGCGCGGCGAGGCTGTCGAACTTGGCCTCGGGGCGGATGTGCGCGATCAGTTCGACCGCGACCGGCTGGCCGTAGAGATCGCCCGAGAAATCGAAGAAATGCGGCTCGAGCAGCTCCTTGGGCGGATCGAACTGCGGGCGGATGCCGAGGTTCGCGGCGCCGTCGAGCACGCGCCCGTCCGCCAGCCGCCCGCGCGCGGCGTAGATGCCGTAGGCGGGGCGCAGATAGTCGCCCATCGCGAGGTTCGCGGTCGGATAGCCGATCGTGCGGCCGACCTTGTCGCCGTGCTGGACGGTGCCCGCGATCGTATAGGGGCGGGTGAGCAGGCGGGTCGCAGCGCCCATCTCGCCGGCCTTGAGATGCGCGCGGATGCGCGTCGAGGAGGCGATCGCGCCGTCCTGCTCGACGGGGGCGATCGTCTCGGCGTCCATGTCGCTCGCGCGCGCCAGTTGGGCGAGCATGGCGGTATTGCCCGCACGATCCCTACCGAAGGTGAAGTCCTCGCCGGTGACGAGCGCGGAGGCGCCGATGCGCTGCTGAATCCACTCGGCCATGAAGCACTCGGGGCCGAGCGCGGCGAGCGCATGGTCGAAAGGCAGCGCCAGCGCACCGTCCATACCGAACGCGTCGAACAGGTCGAAACGCTGGTCGATCGTGGTCAGCAGGAAGGGGGGCGCGTCGGGCCGGAACAGCCGCGCGGGGTGCGGATCGAAGGTCGCGACCAGCGCGGGGCGGTTGGTCGCGCGGGCGAGCGCCAGCGCGCGGCCCACCACCGCCTGGTGGCCGACATGAAAACCGTCGAAGTTGCCGAGCGCCACGACCGCGCCGCGCAAGTCCGCGGGCACGGGGCGATCCCCGGGAAGTCGTTTCATGGGCGCGGGCTATAGCAGAGGGACGCGTCCTGCCAATCTCCGTGATATTCCCTTTCAGTCGCCCCTGCGCAGGCAGGGGCCTATCTCTCGCCTGCTCCGCTGGGTGCTTCGATCGCGAGATGGGCCCCTGCCTGCGCAGGGGTGACGGCTATTTTACGAGCGTGACGAAACTATACGCCGGCCTAGCACCTTCGGCCGCGACATCCTGGCGGAACGTCTCGCGCCAGCCCTCGCCGAGATCGGGCATGTGCGTATCGCCCTGAGGCTCCGCATGCACCTCGGTCAGCTCGATGCGGTGGGCGAGCGGCAGGAACAGCGTGTATATCTCCGCACCGCCGATCACCGCCACCACCGGCCCGCCGGCGAGTGCCAGCGCTGCGTCGACGCCGTCTGCCACTTCCGCACCCGGTCGCGACCAGCCCGTGTCGCGCGTCAGCACGATGTGGCGTCTTCCGACGAGCAGGTCGGGGAAGCTCTCGAAGGTCTTGCGGCCCATGATCATCGGGAGACCGCTGGTCATCGCCTTGAAGCGCCTGAGGTCGGCGGGAATGCGCCAGGGGAGGCCTCCCTCGACGCCGATCACGCCATTGTCCGCGCGCGCCGCGAAGAAGACGATTTCGGGTTCGCCGACGCCGTTCATACCGCCACCGCGCCCTTGATGTGCGGATGCGCGTCATAACCCTCGATGACGAAATCCTCGGGCTGATAGCCGTCGATCGCATCCGGATGACGCAGGATGCGCAGCGTCGGCAGCGGCTTGGGCTCGCGCGTGAGCTGCAGCCGCGCTTGGTCGAGATGGTTGGAATAGAGGTGGCAGTCGCCGCCGGTCCACACGAAGGTGCCGGGTTCGAGCCCGCATTGTGCGGCAAGGATATGTGTCAGCAGCGCGTAGCTCGCGATGTTGAACGGCACGCCAAGGAAAACGTCGGCCGAGCGCTGGTAGAGTTGCAGGTCGAGCCGGCCGTTCGCGACGCGCGTCTGGAACAGGCAGTGGCAGGGCGCCAGCGCCATCTGCGGGATATCCGCCGGGTTCCACGCCGAGACGATCTGCCGGCGCGACGCGGGTTTCTCGCGGATCTCGCGGATGAGGTCGGCGATCTGGTCGATGTGGTGGCCGTCGGGCGTCGTCCAGTCGCGCCACTGCTTGCCGTAGACGGGGCCGAGATCGCCGTCGGACGCAGCCCATTCGTCCCAGATGCTGACCTTGTGCTCGTGCAGCCATTCGACATTGGTGTCGCCGCGCAAAAACCACAGCAGCTCGACGATGATCGAGCGCAGATGCAGCTTCTTGGTGGTGACGACGGGAAAACCCTTGGACAGATCGAAGCGCATCTGGTGGCCGAACACGCTCAGCGTACCGACGCCGGTGCGGTCCTGCTGCTCGACGCCCTCGTCGAGGATGCGCTGCATGAGCTCGAGATAGGGTTTCAAGACGTGCCTCCGGCGGCGTCGCAGGGGCGGATCGCCTGCGGCAGCGGGCGCGGGCCGACCGTCTTGAACACCGCGAGATAGCCGCCCGCCGATGGCATCTGCTGCTGGCTCACGCGCACGAAGCCAGCCGCGCGCAGTTCGCAGTCGAGCAGCACCGGCGGCGTGCCGTGGCGGTTGGTCGGGCGATCCGCGTCGACCACCACGAGCGTCCCGTCGGGCTTGAGCGCGGGGCGGAGATTCCACAGGAATTCATAGGGTTGCTGGATCTCGTGATACATGTGGACCATCAGCACGCGATCGAAGCTGCCCGGCGGCAGGCGCGGATTGGCGGGATCGCCCAGCCGCACGCTAACATTGTCGAGCTGCTCGCGCGCGACGCGTTCGGCGAGGCCGTCGCGTACCGCGGGGATGATGTCCTCCGCCAGCACCCGGCCTTCGATGCCGACGCGCTTGGCGAGGCGGACCGTATAATAGCCTTCGCCCGCGCCGATGTCGGCGACGGTCATGCCGGATTTCACGCCCGCCTTGTCCATCACCGCACGCGCCTCGTCGAGCTTGTCGCGCGCGCCTTCGGTCGACCAGCCGTCCGAGATGATCGTCGCGACCGGACGTGAGGGCAGGGGGAAGCCGTCCTTGTTGCGTGCGGGTGCGTCGGCGGTGTGCGCCTTCGATCCGCACGCCGACAGCGCGATAAGCACGGCAAGACAGACGGGGGCAGCGGCTCGCCTCAATCGACGTCCTCGACCTCGACCGCCTCGCCGGTGACGCGCTGCGACAGCGCGGCTGCCATGAATGGATCGAGCGCGCCGTCGAGCACGTCGTCGGGCGCGGTCGAGGTGACGCCGGTGCGCAGATCCTTGACCAGCTGATAGGGCTGGAGGACGTAGGAGCGGATCTGGTGACCCCAGCCGATGTCGGTCTTGGTCGCGTTGGTGGCGTTGGCGATCGCCTCGCGTTCCTGCAACTCGCGCTCGTACATCCGCGCCTTGAGCTGGTTCATCGCCTCGGCCTTGTTCTTGTGCTGCGAACGCTGGTTCTGACACTGGACGACGATGTTGGTGGGGATGTGCGTGATCCGCACCGCCGAATCGGTGGTGTTGATGTGCTGCCCGCCCGCGCCCGATGCGCGATAGGTGTCGATGCGCAGATCGCCCTCGTTGATCTGGATGTCGATATCGTCGTCGACCTCGGGATAGACCCAGACGCTCGCGAACGAGGTGTGGCGTCGCGCCGAGCTGTCATACGGGCTGATCCGGACGAGGCGATGCACGCCGCTCTCGGTCTTCGCCCAACCGTATGCGTTCTCGCCCTTGAGCATCAGCGTCGCGGACTTGATGCCGGCCTGCTCGCCCGAATGATGGTCGATCAGCTCGACCTTCATGCCGTGGCGCTCGGCCCAGCGCTGGTACATGCGCTGGAGCATCTGCGCCCAGTCCTGGCTCTCGGTGCCGCCGGCGCCCGCATTGACCTCGATATAGGTGTTGTTGCCGTCGGCCTCGCCCGCGAGCAGCGCCTTGACCTTGTCGGTCTCGGCCTTGGCGGCGAGTTCGCCCAGGCTGGCGACCGCCTCGGTCTCCATCGCGGTGTCGCCTTCGGCCTCGGCCATCTCGATCAGCTCGACGGTGTCGTCGCGGTCGCGCTCGATCGTGGTCACCGCCTGGATCGATTCGTCGAGCCGGCGGCGCTCCTGCATGATCGCCTGCGCCTGTTTGGGATCGTTCCACAAGGCGGGGTCTTCGACGCGCGCGTTCAATTCGTGGAGCCGGCGCTGCGCGCGGTCCCACTCGATGAAGCGGCGGACAAGCGCCATCGCGGCGTTGATCTTGTCGACATGGGCTTGCGCTTCGGCGCGCATAAGGAAACTCCAAAATTCAATAGTTCCCCGGCGAAAGCCGGGGCCCAGGGCGTCAGGCGCTACGTTCGCAGCTCTGGACCCCGGCTTTCGCCGGGGAACGAAGCATCTAGTAGATGCCGCCCTCCTTCTGCAAGAAATCCGCATCACGCGGCGGCGCGGCCGTCTTGGGCGCGGCCTTGGTGGAGATCGCGGCCTTGGCGATCGAGCGGCGCGGTTCGGTCTCGGGCTTGAACTGCTCCCAGATGATCGGCGAGAGCGGATCGTTGGACGGCCAGCCGCCATAGACGCGCCGCCCCGAATTGCGATCGATCCGTACCAGTCGCACGCCGGGCGCCTCGCGGAACGGCACCACCGGGTCGTTGCCCATCGTCGCGACCGCGAACTGCTTGAAGATCGGCGCGGCGATCGTGCCACCCTGCGCATAGGCGCCGAGCGGACGCGGCCGGTCGTAGCCGATATAGACGCCGCCGACGAGATCGGCCGATCCGCCGACGAACCAGACGTTGGTCGGCCCCGTCGTCGTTCCGGTCTTGCCGAACATCGGCCGGCCGAGATCGCGCAGGATTGTCGCGGTGCCGCGCTGGACGACACCTTCCATCATATGGACGATCTGCGAGGCCGAATCGGCGGGGATCGCCTGTTGGCCGCGGACGGGCGGGCGCGGCATCGCCTTGCCGTCCCAATCGGGCGCATTGCAGCCGTCGCACGGCCGATTGTCGGCGCGCCAGATCACCTTGCCGTGGCGATCCTGGACATAGTCGATCAGCGACGGCGCCATCTGGCGGCCGAGATTGTCGAGTGCCGAATAGGCGTTGACCAGCTTCATCACCGTCGTGTCGCCCGCGCCCAGCGCGATCGCGAGCACCGCGGGATAGTCGCCGACGCCGAGATTATGCGCCTGCTTGACGACCTTGTTCATGCCGATCTGCGCGGCGATCCGCACCGTCATCAGGTTGCGCGACTGTTCGAGGCCCCAGCGCATCGTCTTGGGGCCGGCATAGCCGCCCGAGAAATTCTTGAAGCATTTGGTGCCGAGACTCACCGTCTGGAACACGCAGAACGGCCCGTCGACGACGATCGAGGCGGGGGTCATGCCGTTGTCGAGCGCGGCCGAATAGACGATCGGCTTGAAGGTCGATCCCGGCTGGCGCTGGGCTTGCGTCGCGCGGTTGAAGCTTGCGCCCTTGAAATCCCAGCCACCCTGCATCGCGAGCACCTGCGCTGTGTGCGGGTTCTCGATCACCATTCCGCCCGAGATCGCGGGGATCGCGCGCAGCGTCCAGGTGCCCGCGACGTCCTTGACCACGACGATGTCGCCGGCGTGGAGGAAATTATACGCCGATCCGCCGACGCCGCGCTTGGGCAGGTTGGCGGCATAGGAGGGCAGCGTGGCGGTATGCCCATCCTCGAAGCCGATCTGCGCCTCGCCACCGCCCTTAGAGAGCACGACCGCGGCCTTCCAGTCGGCATAGCCGGTGCCGATGCTGGCGGCGACGAGGCGTCCCTGCCAGCCGTCGCCAATCTCGATATGCCCCGACGGGCCCGACCAGCCGTGGCCGGTGTCGTAGCGGACGAGGCCGTCGCGCAACGCCTTCTCGGCCGCCGCCTGCTTTACGGGATCGAAGGAGGAGCGCACCCAGAGCCCGCCGCCATAGACCGAATAGGGACCGTCCTGTTCGTTCTCGCCGAACTTGTCGATCAGCTCGCGGCGGACCTCCTCGACGAAATAGCCCTGCGGCATGTCCTGCTTGACCGCCTGTCGCTCGACCGCGCCGAGCGGGATGGCGTCGGCGGCCTGTTCCTGCGCTGGGGTGATGTAGCCGTTGGCCGCCATCTCGCGCAGCACATAGGCGCGGCGGGCAAGCGCGCGCTCCGAATCATGCTCGGGCGTATAGTTGCTCGGCGCCTTGGGCAGGATCGCGAGATAGGCCATCTCGGGCAGCGTCAGATCCTTGACGTCCTTGCCGAAATAGCTCTGCGCCGCCGCCTCGACGCCATAGGCGTTCCGGCCCAGGAAAATCTGGTTGAGGTACAGCTCCATGATCTGCTGCTTGGAGAGCGTGCGCTCGATGCGGATCGCGAGGATCGCCTCGCGGACCTTGCGCTTGACCGAATATTCATTGCCGGTGAGCAGGTTCTTGGCGACCTGCTGCGTGATCGTCGAACCACCCCTTGCCCGATTGCCCGTGCCCATCTTGGTGAAGAACTCGAACGCGCCGTTGGCGAAGGTCAGCGGGTTGACGCCGTGGTGCGTGAAGAAGCTCTTGTCCTCGGCCGACACAAACGCGTCGACGAGCAGCGGCGGAAATTCGGCGTAGGAGAGCTCGATCCGCCGCTCGCGCGCAAAGGTGTAGATCGGCGCGCCGTCAAGGCCGCGGACGTTGGTGGGGAGCGGGGGCTCGTAGGTGAGCAGCTTGTCGGTCGACGGCAGATCGCGCGCAAAGATCAACCAGATCGCCAGCCACGCGATCAGGATCAGCATGATCAGCGCGATCAGCGCCTGCGTCCAGCGCGAGCCGAGCACGCGCCGCCAGCGGCCGCCCTCTCGCCTGATCGTGATCCGCCCGCCCGTTTCCGCCTGCTCGTCCATGCCGGGGGCGGTCTAGAGGGGAATGCGGCGCTTTGGAAGCACCTCCCGCCGTTCGTGCTGAGCTTGTCGAAGCACGTGCTTCAAATGCAGCGCTCGCGACACGTCCTTCGACAGGCTCAGGACGAACGGCGGTGGGAGTGCGCCTTATTCCGCCATCGCGACGTCTGTGCGGCCCAGTCGGCGCGCGAAATGTGCCTCGACCGCGTGGCTGACGCCGACTGCGACACGGTGCTGATATTCCTTCGAGAACAGCAGCTTGAGGTCGCCCGGATCGGTCATGTAGCCGCTCTCGATCAGTACCGCTGGCACGTCGGGCGCCTTGAGCACCGCGAGGCCCGCGAAACGGTGATAGGTCGTCTTGAAGCTGATGCCCTCGTCGGTCATCTCGCGCTGGACGAGATCGGCGAAGCGTGACGAGGCGTTCATCGTCTCGCGCTGCGTCAGGTCGATCAGGATGTTGCCGACGTCGCTCGACTGCGCGCCGAGGTCGACACCGTTGATCACGTCGGCCTTGTTCTCCTTGGCGGCGAGCCGGGCCGCGACCTGGTCCGAAGACACTTCAGAGAGCGTGTAGACGGTGGCGCCGTTCGCCTGCGATCCGGGGGCGCTGTCGCAATGGATCGAGATGAACAGATCGGCATGCAGCCGCCGCGCGATCTCGCGCCGTTCCTGCAACACGAGGAAGCGATCGTCCGAGCGCGTCAAGGCGACGCGCACCCGGCCGCTGGCGAGCAGTTCGTCGCGCAGCGCCTTGGCGATCGCCAGCGTCGCGTCCTTCTCTCGGTAGCGACCGTCGAGCGACAGCGATCCCGGATCATGGCCGCCATGGCCCGCGTCGATCACGACGAGCGGCTTGTCGGCGCGGCCCTGCACCGGGGGGATCGGCAGGCGATAGGGCTCGGGAGCGTCGAGCGGCACGGTGACGCCACCGCGTCCGCTGTCGGCGAGCGCCATCGGTGCGCCGTACAACGTGCGTCCGGCGCGCGCCGCGGCGGTGAACTCGCGCGGCGATGCGTCGGCGAGCTCGAGCGTCAGCGTCCGGTGGTCGTCGGCGAGCGTGGCGGAGCGGACGACGCTGTAGCCCGCGAGATCGAAGACGACCCGCCCGATGCCGGGGCGAACCTCGCCGACACGGGTCTGCGTCACGGGACCGCCCGATGCGGTGGCACTCCCCGAGGTGAGGCCGGCGACGTCGACCGCGATGCGGCGCGGCCCGTCCAGCATCAATCCCGATGCGCCCGCGACCGGCTGGTCGAAGGCGAGCGTGATCGCATTGCCGTCGATCGCGACATGATCGATCGTCGCGGCGGCAACCGGCAGCGGCGGCGCGAGCAGCGCCCCCAGCACGACGGTTATCGCAGCAAGGCCATGGCAACGGACCCGGCCCAGCGCTGAAAATCTACTCATGAGCCCGTTGATCCCCAACAGCGCTCCCCCGCCTCCTTGCCTAGGTGGCGCGCCTGACCCGACGATGAACTTTTAGCGTTAGCCTGTCATTAACCAGGCTCGCGTTGTTCGTCGGACCGTGCCTCAGGCGGGAGAGATCGCGGTTTCGGGCAGTGACTTGAGCGGAACCGACGCGTCGGCGAGTCGCGCCGGATCGGCGGCGACTCGGCCGACGACGAGCGCGCGGCCCTGAACATAATCCTTGACCGCGTTGACGCAGTCGAGCGCGACCACGACGCCCGCCTTGAGATAGACGATCGAGAAGCTGCGGCTGGCGATGTCGCCGCGCACGATCGCCTGGTCGTGACCGGTCGAGAGACCGACCGTCTGGAGACGCAGGTCGTACTGGTTCGACCAGAACCACGGCACGCTGTGGTAGGGCTCGGGATCGCCGACGATCTGCCGCGCGACCGCGGTCGCGAGGTCATTGGCGTTCTGCACCGATTCAAGCCGGATCGGCATCCCGTCGGCATAGGGGTTGGCGTGGAGCGCGCAGTCGCCGATCGCGAATATATCGGGCAGCGAGGTGCGGCCATGCTCGTCGATCGCGACGCCGTTGCCGCCGCGTGCGCCGGCCGCATCGAGCGGCGCGATCGCGGGGATGATGCCGATGCCGACGATCACCATCTGGCAGGGCACGATCTCGCCCCCCGCCAGCCGCACGCCGGATGCGCGGCCGTCCTGCTCCTCGATGCACTCGACCACGGTGTTGAGCCGCAGGTCGACGCCGTGCGCGCGGTGCTCTGCCTCGTAGAAGCGTGACAGCGGCTTGCCCGCGACGCGCGCAAGCACGCGGTCGAGCGCCTCCAGCACCGTGACGTGCTTGCCGAGCTTGGTCAGCACGGCCGCCGCCTCGAGCCCGATATAGCCGCCGCCGATCACGCAGACGTGCGTCGTGGTGGCGAGTTCGCCCATCATGCGGTCGACGTCGGCGCGGCTGCGCACCGAGTGGACGCCGGCAAGATCATGCCCCGCGCAGCTCAGCCGGCGCGCGTGGCCGCCGGTCGCCCAGATCAGCTTGCCATAGCCGATCGTCCCGCCGTCCTCGGTGGTGACGACATGCGCGGAGGGATCGACCGAGACGACGCGGCGCCCGGTCAGCATCGCGACCTCGCGCTCGTCCCAGAAGCCCGGCGGGCGGATCAGGATGCGCTCGAACGGCTTGTCGCCCGCCAGATAATCCTTCGAGAGCGGCGGGCGCTCATAGGGGATTTCGGGCTCCTCGCCGACGATCGCGATCGAGCCTGTGAACTTGCGCTGGCGCAGGCCGATCGCCGCCTGCGCGCCGCCATGCCCTGCGCCTACGATCAGCACATCGGCGTGTGTCGTCATTGTCTGTCTTTCCGTCCGTGCCAAGGCGGACAGGATAAGGGAAAGCGCGAGCGCAATGCACGCCAAAATCGCGCGGACGCTCGTCGGCAGCGCTCGGGCGATGCCCTAGCCAGCGGCGATGTTCGCTGGCATCGTGCTGCCGATGCACCATCTCGCCCTTCGCCTTCCCGGAGCCTCCCGCCTTGGCTGATCTCGCGGTAGAAGCGGAGGGCCTCGTCAAATGGTTCGACAAGGCGCGCGCGGTCGACGGCGTCGGCCTTCGCGTGCCGACCGGCAGCATCCACGGCGTGCTCGGCCCCAATGGCGCGGGCAAGACGACGACGCTGCGGCTGCTGCTCGGCATCCTCGATCCCGAGGTCGGCTGGCGGCGCATCCTGGGCGAGGACAAGCCGATGCGCGCCGCCCCCCGGATCGGCTATCTGCCCGAGGAGCGTGGACTCTATCCCAGCATGAACCCGCGCGAGGCGATCGCCTTTTTGGGCGCGTTGCGAGGTCTTCCGCTCGCCGAGGGGCGCCGCCGTGCCACCCAATTGCTCGAGGAGGCGGGGCTGGGCCATGCCGCCGCCAAGCCGATCCGCACGCTGTCGAAGGGCATGGCGCAGACCGTGCAGCTGCTCGGCACGATCGTCCACAAGCCCCGGCTGCTCGTGCTCGACGAGCCTTTCTCCGGGCTCGACGCGATCAACCAGCAGCGGCTCGAAGGGCTGATCCGCGCGCAGGTCGACGACGGCGCGACCGTGCTCTTCTCTACCCACGTCATCGCGCATGCCGAGCGATTGTGCGAACGGATCACCGTGATCGCCAAGGGCGGCGTGCGCTTCGACGGTACGGTCGCCGCCGCGCGCGACCGGCTGCCCTCGCGCGTCCAGCTGCGCACACGCCGCGCCGACGGGCCGTGGCGCGCGGCGCTGCCCGCCGATGCGACCGCGCAGGATCGCGACTGGAGTTTTGCGCTGCCAGCCGACGGGATCGAGCCCGTGCTCGAGGCGCTGATCGCGGGCGGCGCCGGGATCGAGACGCTGGCGATCGAGCGCCCCAGCCTGCACGAGGCGTTCGTCGAGCTCGTCGGCGAGCCCGTCGCGCAGGACGAAACGGAGGACGCGGCATGAAGCGGCTGCTCGCCTCCGCCTGGGTGATCGCGCGGCGCGATTATGTTGCGACGGTCTTCTCGCGCATCTTCATCCTGTTCCTCGCGACGCCGATCTTTCCCGTGTTGTTCGGCGCGATGTTCGGCGCGATCGGCGCCGATCAGGATCATCAGACCGCGCATCGACCCGTCGTCGCGCTGATCACCGAGGCACCGGCGACGCGCGCGCTGGTCGCGGCGCACGAGCGGCTGGTCACGCGGCTCGGCGACGACGTTCTGCCCGATCTCGCGCCGCTTCCCGCCGCCGCCGCCGGGTCCGGCGAGCGCCTGGCGCGCAGCCTGCTCAAGGGGCAGGGGCGTCGCTATGCCGCGGTGCTCGGCGGAACGCTCGAGCAACCGCATCTGCTGCTGTCGAGCCAGGCGCCCGACGGCACCGACGACGACGTCGCGCTGCTGATCGACACCGCGCGCGCGACCGCCGCGCTCGGCGAGGCCGCGCCGCCGCCGGTGTCGCTAGGTCATGCCGCCGTCGCGCTCGGCGCCGATGTATCGGGCGCCGCAAGCGACCGCGTCGGGCTGGCGAGCGGCGCGCAGACCGGCTTGTTCGTGCTGCTGGTACTGCTCGCGGGCATGTCGCTGTCGACCTTCATCGAGGAGAAGTCGAACAAGGTGATCGAGGTGCTCGCCGCCGCGGTCCCCGTCGATGCGATCTTCCTGGGCAAGCTCATCTCGATGCTCGCGATCGCGATGACGTTCGTGCTCGTATGGGGGGTGATCATCGCGATCGGGCTGCTCGCGCTTGCGCCGCAGTTGCTCGCGCATGTGCCTGTGCCCGCCGTCGGCTGGCCAGCGTTCTGCGTGCTGGTGGTCGCCTATTTCATCGGAAACTATCTGCTGCTCGGTGCGGTATTCCTGGGGATCGGATCGCAGGCGGGCAGTCCGCGCGAGATCCAGGTGATGGCGCTGCCCGTCACGATGTTCCAGCTGCTGCTCTACGGGCTGGCGGCAGCGGGGACGAGCCATCCGAACGGCTGGGTCGCCTGGGCCGCGGCGATCTTCCCGTGGAGCTCGCCGCTGGCGATGCTCGCGCGCGCCGCCGAGCTGCCCGTGCTCTGGCCGCACCTGCTCGCGCTGATCTGGCAGACGATCTGGCTGGTCGTCGCGCTGCGCTTCGCCTCGGGGCTGTTCCGATCGGCGGTGCTCAAGTCGGGCGACGGCCGGCCGTGGTGGAAGCGCGGTTTCGCGTCGCAGTAAAACCCTCTCCCTTGCGGGAGAGGGAAGGCAGCCACATCGTCGGCGCTAGTAGCCCAGCGTCAGCCCCAGCGCGTAATATTTGGGGCCGGCATTGGCCTTGAGGTTGAACAAGGGCAGCAGCGGCAGCGCGACCGTGCCGTAAGGGCGGGTATGATCGCCGTCGATCCGCGCGCCGAGCCCGACCTTGGCGAACAGCGGGATCTTGTAGGCGGCCTCGATCCGGCCATAGGCGCGCGTGTGGTCGCCCGAGACGAGCACGCCGCCGCCCGGCGTCAGGCTGAAGCCCGCGAGCCCGAACGAATAGCCGACGCCGAGTTCGCCGCCCCATTCGCCGTCGGCACGCACGCCCATCGCCTCCGCGCCGATCCCGGCCTGCGCCGCCGATCCCGCGCCGATCGCGAACAGCGCCGCCAGACCGATCGCCATGCCCTTTTTCATTTACGCCTCCGCTACAGTGGAGCGAGGACGCTGGCAGGCAAATGTGTCAGAGGTCGGGCAGCGCTTGCTCGGCTTCGCCCCAGCCCGCGAGGTCGCGCGACGCGGCGCGGCGCAGCAGTTCGTCGGCATCCGCGACAGTGAAGGGCTTGGCGTTTTCGAGCTTGGTCAGTTCGTCCCAGCTGATTGGCGCGGCAACGCTCGCGGTCTCGCGCGCGCGCGCCGAATAGGGCAGCACTGCGGTGGCGCCGCGCTCGTTGCGCAACCAGTCGAGGAAGATGCGGCCCTTGCGCTCGGTCTTGCGCATGTTGGCGGTAAAGCGTTTCGGGTGCGCCTCGGCGACCGCACGGGAAAAACGCGACGCGAAATCCTTGACCTTGGGCCAGTCCGCCGATCCATCGAGCGGCACGACGACGTGGACGCCCTTGCCGCCCGAGGCCAGCGCGAAGCTGACCAGTCCCATCTCGCCGAGCAGGTCGCGCAGCTGCATCGCACCGTTGCGGACGTCCTCGAAGCTCAGGCCCTCGTCGGGATCGAGATCGAACACCATGCGATCGGGATGCTCGACGTCGCGGGCCGGCGCGCCCCAGCCGTGGAACTCGATCGTCCCCATCTGCACGCAGGCCATGATCGCGCTGCCCTCGTCGACGACGAGATAATCCTCCATATGGCCGTCCTTCTCGCGGATCGGCACGCGGCCGACCCTGTCGCCGAAGCTACCCGCGTCGTGCTTCTGGAAGAAACACGCCTTGCCGCGCCCCGACGGGCAGCGGACGAGGCTGACGGGACGATCGCCCAGCCAGCGCAGCATCGGCGCGGCGACTTTCGCGTAATAGGCGGCGAGCTCGCCCTTGGTGGTGCCGTCGCCGGGGAAGATCACGCGATCGGGATGCGTGATCGCGATGCCGAACGGCTTGCCGTCGTCGGCGGGTTTTGCGGCGGGTTCTGCCGCGGGCGTATCGGCGGGGCGTTCGGCGACGACCTCGTCCGCGGGCTTGTCCTCGCGCAACCCCAGGAAGCTCGCGTGGCGCAGCACATTGTCGCCGGTGAACTCGGCAAAGGCGATTTCGGCGACGAGTTTCGGCGCGACCCATTTGACGCCGCGCGCTGCGACGCGCGGCACTTCGGCGGGCGCGGTCTTGCGGATCAGCGGTTTGAGCTTGGCCATCAGCATGTCGCGCGTGTCGGCATCGAAGCCCGTGCCGACGCGGCCTGCATAGCGCAATTCACCGCCCTCGTTGACGCCGACCGCGAGGCTGCGCAGGTCGCGCCCCGCCTTGTCGCTCTCGATGAAGCCGATGATGACGAACTCCTGCCGCCGCGTGCATTTGGTCTTGAGCCAGGTCTTCGAGCGCGTGCCGCGATAGGGCGCGTCGGCGCGCTTCGAGACGATGCCCTCGTAGCCGCTGCCGCACAGCGTCTCGAACAGCTTTTCGCCGCCCGTCTCGATATGCTCGGCATAGTGGATCGGCGGCGCGACGTCGGCGAGCAGCGCGGCGAGCCGGTCCTTGCGCTCCACATTGGGCAGCGCGGCGAGGTCCTCGCCATCCTGCTCGAGCAAGTCGAAGGCGAAATAGTGGAGATCGCCCCCGGTTTTGAGCGCGGATTGCAGCGCGGAGAAGCTGGGACGACCCTCCTTGTCGAGCGCGACCACCTCGCCGTCGATCAACGCGGAGCCTAGGCCCAGCTTGGCGATCGCCTCGACGACGGGCGCGAAGCGATCCGACCAGTCGAGCCCGTGGCGGGTATAGGCTTTGACGCTGTCCCCCGCGACCGTGATCAGCGCGCGATAGCCGTCGAACTTGACCTCGTGCAGCCAGCCGGCGCCGGCGGGGACATGATCGACCAGCGTGGCGAGCTGGACGTCGCGGAAGGGGGGAAGATTGCCGGCCTCCCGCTTGTGGGAGGGCTTAGCTGTCCTCCCGCGAAGGCGGGAGCCCGGTGTGGCGGGCGCCTTCGCCTGCTTCCCTGGGCCCCCGTCTGCGCGGGGGAACGGAGGTTTTTCGGGTTTGGTGGCCTTCTTCCCCGGCGCATTGGCCGCCTTGGGATCCGCCTTCGCCTGCTTCGCGTCCGAATGCCACACCGGGTCGTCGCCATCGGCGATCTGCGCCATCGTTCGGCCCGTCGTCACGCTGGTCAGCGCCATATCCACCAGCGCGCCCGACGCACCCGCCTGCGCATCCTCGACCTTGCGCAGCAGCCAGTTCTCGCGCTTCTCGCCCGGCCGCGGCTTCATCCGCACGAGCAGCCATTCGCCCTTCATCCGCTGGCCGTGCAGGATGACGTGGACATGGCCGTCCTCAATCGTCTTGACCGGATCCTTGCCGCCGACCGCCTCCCATTCGCCCTCGTCCCACAGCATCACCGTGCCGCCGCCATATTCGCCCGCCGGGATCGTCCCCTCGAACGTCGCATAGGACATCGGATGGTCCTCGGTGCGGACCGCGAGGCGCTTGTCATCCGGATCGGGGCTGGGGCCGCGCGTCACTGCCCAGCTTTTCAGCACGCCGTCCATCTCGAGCCGGAAATCCCAGTGGAGACGCGTGGCGTCGTGCTTCTGGACCATGAACAGATGGCCGGACCTGGTGCCGTGTTCGCCCTTGGGCTCGCGCGTCTTCGCGAAGTCGCGTTTGGCGTTGTAAGTCGCGAGCGGATCGGACTTGCGGGTCGCCATCGGCATAACCTTCCGGGAAAATGAGCGACTCCTCAATCCGGCAGTGACGTGCGAGTTCCGTCGAGCGTCTAGCGCAAAATGGTCAGTCGGTCGGCGCCCGCCAGACGCCGACGAAAATCAGCCGTTGTCGGGGCCGTCGTCGTCGTCGCGGTCGTCGGCATCGTCGGTCGGTCGCGGCGTCGGCGGATGCGGCGTGGTGGTGATCTTGATGCCGTCCTTGCCGATGTCGAGCCCGAAGCTGGTGTTGCCGATGATCGCGTCGAGCGCGCCCGACAGCGCGTCGGGATCGACCGCCTTGGGCGCTTTCTGGCCGAGCGGCGTGGCGCCGATCGCCTGCGCCATGAAGCTGCGCCAGATCCGCGCGGGCATCCCGCCGCCCGCCATGCCCGGCAGCGGCTTGTTGTCGTCGCGCCCGATCCACACCGCGGTGACCAGCCCGCCCGCGAAGCCGACGAAGATCGCGTCGCGATTGTCCTGCGTCGTGCCGGTCTTGCCGAACACCTGCGTGCTCAGCGCCGCGGCGCGGCCGGTGCCCGTCTTGACCGTCGCCGAAAGCAAGTCGAGCAGCATCGCGTGCTGCGCGCCCAGGCTGTGATGATGCCAGTCCCATAGCCGATCGAGCCAGCCGGCGGGCGGATCGGGGAGGCCGTGCGGCACGACCGGATAGGCGTTGGCGGCGACCGCGGCATAGGCGCGGGTCAGTTCGAGCAGCGTTACCCCCGAGGTGCCGAGCGCGAGGCTGGGATCGGCGCTCAAGGGACTGGTGACGCCGAGATCGCGCGCGGCGCGCACCACCGCATCGGGCCCGACTTTTTGCGCGAGGCGGACGGCGGCGACGTTGCTCGATCGTGCGAAGGCCTCGCGCAGGGTCATCGTCGCCTGATAATGGCGATCGGCGTTGCCTGGCGACCAGCCGTCGATCGTAAGCGGGGTGTCGGCGATGCGGTCGTCCGGGGTCATGCCCGCGCGCAGCGCGGCGAGATAGACGAACAGCTTGAAGGTCGATCCGGGCTGGCGGCGCGCCTGCGTGGCGCGGTTGAAGCTGCTCGCGTCATAATCATGCCCGCCGACCATCGCGACGACGCGGCCGTCGGGCTTCATCGCCACCAGCGCGACCTGCATGTCGCCGCCGACCTGCGCGGTGGCGGCGTTCGCGGCGCGTTGCAGGCGGCTGTCGAGCGTGGTCTGCACGCTCTGCTCGTCATAGCCGCCGCCGGCGCGGTCGCGCGCGGCGGGCAGCACCCAGTCGGCGAACCACGATCCGCCGATCGCGGCGGGAACGGGGCGGAGGTGCAGCGCCGCGGGCTGGACGGCGCGCGCGGTCGCCGCGTCGATGAAGCCCGCGTCCGCCATCGCCGCGACGACCAGTGCCTGCCGCGCCTGCGCGCCGCCCAGATTGGTGCTCGGCGCGAGCTTGGACGGCGCCTTCATCAACCCCGCGAGAAGCGCCGATTCGCCGACGCTCAACTGCTCGGGCTGCTTGCCGAAATAGTGGTGCGCGGCGGCGCGCAACCCGTAGACATTGTCGCCGAAATAGACGTTCGAGAGATAGCGCGACAGGATCTGCTGCTTGCTCAGCCAGGCCTCGAGCCAGAAGGCGACCATCACCTCGCGCAGCTTGCGGCCCGCGGTGCGGTCGGCGTTGAGGAAGACCAGCTTCGAGAGCTGCTGCGTGATCGTGCTGCCGCCCTCGCGCACGCCGCCGGCGCGCAGGTTGTGCCACGCCGCGCGCGCGATTCCGCGGGGATCGATCGCGCCGTGGTGGAAGAAGCGCCGGTCCTCGATCGCGACGAACGCCTGCCAGACATGCGGGGGCAGCCGCGTGATGTCGACCGGCCGATCGACGATCGCGCCCTGCCGCGCGAAGATGCGCCCGTCGGATGCGGTGAGCGTGATGCTTGGCGGGGCGATCGGCTGGAGCGACTTGGAGAGCGGCGCGGTCACCGCCAGCCAGCCCACCGCCGCAAAGAACAGCGCGAGCACGCCCGCGACGATCCAGCGGACCAGCCGCCAGCGGTTGCGCGGCTTGATCGGTTCGGGCGCGGGTAGTGCGTCGATCGGCACGTCGCGCGGCGCCTCGTACCAGGCGGCCTCGCGATCGGTCTCGTTCGACTCGGAAAACGGATTGCGCATCGGACTGTATTATTATGGCAATACGCTGGGGCTGGCTACGCCGGATCACCGTCGCCCAGCACGCCGTGCAGCAGGATCGACATATACAGCGCCACTGCGCGATCCGCCGGCACGCGCACGGCGATGCCGCGGCACTCATAGGCGACGTTGAGCGCGGAGAGCAGCACCTGGCCCGCGACCAGCGGATCGATCGCGGCGATCGAGCCTTCGCTGATCCCGTCGATGATCATCCCCGCGAAGCGCCGCGCCAGCCGGTTGGTACGATCGAGCACCTCGCGGCGCAGTTCCGGCGGCAGTGCGACCAGCGCGGTGCTGCGCAACAGCGGCGTACCGTCGCCGAGTTGGACTGCGACCAGCGCTGCGAGCGCCGCCGAAAGCTGGCGGCGATGATCGCCCTCGCTCGCCAGCGCCGCCTGCTGCGCGGTGGCGATCGTGGCGATGCTGTGCCGGAAGCAGGCGAGGACGAGATCGTCCTTGGCGTCGAGATGGTGGTAGAAGCTGCCCTTGGTGACGTCGAGCGCGGCGGCGATCCGCTCCACCGAAGCGCCGCGATAGCCACGCTCGTTGATCAGCCGCGTCGCCGCATCGAGGAAGCGGTCGGGCGCCTGCGGTGGTGCCGCGATCACGGGCGCCAGGTCCGTCGTGCCGCCGCCCGGCACCAGCCCGTGGCAGAGCAGATCGACCAGCCGCGCCTGCACCCGGTCATGCTCCTCGCCGGCATAGCGATCGAGCCAGCTCGGCAGCGCGTGCAGCGTCTCGAGCATGACGTGCGTGCGCATCAGCCGGAGCAGCTTGCTCTCCTCGTCGGCGCCCGCGTCGAAGAAGCCGCGCGCGATGCGGAAGATCGCATAGTAGCGCCGCACCAGTTCGGCGCGCATCGGATCGTCGGTGGCGCGCATGTCGCTCAGCCGCGCGATCGGGCGCGCGGTGCCCTGGTCGACGTCGGCGAGATCGGCGAAGTGGAGCGCGACCAGCCGCGCGATCCGCGCCCGCGTGTCGGGCAGCGCGGCGGCCTCGCGCACCTGCGCGTCGAGCAGATCGAGCCCGCAATCGAAACAGGCGGCGGCGAGCACGTCGCGGCGCTTGAAATAGTAAGTGACCGCGGTGTTGCCGAGCCCGATCCGCTCGGCGACCTCGCCCAGTGACAATCCCTTGACGCCGCGCGCGTTGATCAGCGCGGAGGCGGTGTCGAGGATCAGCGCGCGCTTGGCTGCGAAGCGGCTGGTTTCGGCGAGGGGCGCGGGCGATGCCATAAAATTTGTCTAGCGAAACCGAGTGCGGCCGTCACCGCCTCGCGCGCGGATCGCGAAATCGTCTTTTCCTAAGCCCGGTATGGTCCTATCAATTGTCGAAACGATAGGAGAGAGACGATGCCGCTGCGTTTTGCGGACCAAACCGACGAGGCCTATCGTTTTCCTTTGACGATCGGGCATCTTCTCGATGCCGCGCTGGTGACGTCGGGCGCGCAGGAGATCGTCTATCGCGACCAGCTGCGCTTCACCTATCGCGAGCTGCGCCAGCGGATCGGGCGGCTCGCCTCGTTGCTCACCGATCTGGGCGCCGAGGAGGGCATGACGATCGGCGTGATGGACTGGGACAGCCATCGCTATCTCGAGGCCTATTTCGCGGTGCCGATGATGGGCGCGGTGCTGCAGACGGTGAACGTCCGGCTGTCACCCGCGCAGGTCGCCTATACGCTCAACCATGCGTCGGCCGAGATAGTGCTCGTCCACCGCGACTTCTTCCCGCTGATCGACGCGATCCTGTCGTCCTGTCCCAGGGTCAAGGTGGTGGTCGCGATCATGGACGGCGCCGACGACGCGCTGCCGGTTTATGCCAAGGGCGAATATGAGGCGTTGAGCGCGGCGGCGTCGGCCGCTTTCCCGTTCCGCGACTTCGACGAGAATGCGGTCGCCACCACCTTCTACACAACGGGGACGACGGGCAATCCCAAGGGCGTGTGCTTCACGCACCGCCAGCTCGTGCTTCACACGCTGGCGTGCAATGCGCCGTTCGGCAGCACGGAAGCACCGGGGCTTGGCGCCGACGACGTCTATATGCCGCTGACGCCGATGTTCCACGTCCACGCCTGGGGCATTCCCTATGTGGCGACGATGCTGGGCATCAAGCAGGTCTATCCCGGCCGCTACGAACCCGATCTTATCCTCGATCTGCGCGAGAAGGAGGGTGTGAGCTTCTCGCATTGCGTGCCGACGATCATGCAGATGGTGCTCGCCGCGGCAGACAAGCGCGGCACCGATCTCACGGGCTGGCTGATGACGATCGGCGGCGCCGCGCTTACCCAGTCGCTGTGGCGCGAGGGGACCAAGCGCGGGATGCACATCGTCGCGGGCTACGGCATGTCCGAGACCGCGCCGACGCTCGCGCTGTGCCGCAGGCGGTTCGGCGCCAACGGCAGCGCGGAGTCCGACATGGCGGCGCTGACGATGACGGGGGTTCCCGTCCCGCTGGTCTCGATCCGCATCGTCGACGAGAACATGCGCGACGTGCCCGCAGATGGCAAATCGCGCGGCGAGATCGTCACGCGCGCGCCGTGGCTCACGCCTTGCTACACAGGCGATCCGGACAATTCCAAGCTGCTGTGGAAGGGCGGCTGGCTGCACACGCAGGACGTCGCGACGATCGATGCCGAGGGCTATATCCAGATCAAGGACCGGCTCAAGGACGTGATCAAGACCGGCGGCGAGTGGATCTGCTCGCTCACGCTCGAGGATCTGATCGCGGGCACCGACGGTGTCGCCGAAGTCGCGGTGATCGGCGTTCCCGATGCGCGCTGGAGCGAGCGGCCGATCGCGGTGGTGGTGGCATCGGCAGGGGCGACGCCCACCTTGGCGGTGGTCAACGCGCCGTTGCAGGCGGCGGTCGAGAGCGGCGAGATCAGCCGTTTCGCCCTGCTCGACCGGATCGAGACGATCGACGCGATGCCCAAGACCAGCGTCGGCAAGATCGACAAGAAGGCCTTGCGCGCCCGCTTCGGTACGCCGGCGTCGGCCGAGGGGGTGGCCGAGGCTGTGGCTTGAGGCCCTACCCCGCTGCCTTCGCGCGCTGGCGGAACCGGTGCAGCAGCGGCTCGGTATAACCGCTGGGCTGATCGAGCCCCTCGAACACGAGCGCCCGCGCCGCCTGGAAGGCGAGGCTGTCTGCTTCGTTGCCCGCCATCGGGACATAGGCCGGATCGCCCGCATTCTGCGCATCGACCTTGGCCGCCATCCGCGTCAGCGCGGCATCCACCTCGGCTGCGCTCGCGACGCCGTGGAGCATCCAGTTCGCCATGTGCTGCGAGGAAATGCGCAGCGTCGCACGGTCCTCCATCAGCCCGACGTCGTGGATGTCCGGCACTTTCGAGCAGCCGACGCCCTGATCGACCCAGCGCACGACATAGCCCAATATGCCCTGCGCATTGTTATCGAGCTCGGCGGCGATCTCGTCCGGCGACCAGTTTTTTCCTTCGGCGAGCGGAATCGTCAGCAGCGCGTCGGGTGGGGGCACCGGCTGGCCGGTGATCTCGCGCTGTCGCTCGGCGACGTCGACCGCATGATAGTGCAGCGCGTGCAGCGTCGCCGCCGTCGGCGACGGCACCCACGCGGTGCTCGCGCCCGATTTCGGGTGGCCGATCTTCTGCTCGAGCATGTCGGCCATGCGATCGGGTGCGGCCCACATGCCCTTGCCGATCTGCGCCTTGCCCGCCATGCCCGCCGCCAGCCCGATGAGGACGTTGCGCTGCTCATACGCGTCGATCCAGATCGACGCCTTCATCTCGCCCTTGCGGATCATCGGGCCGGCTCGCATCGACGTGTGCATCTCGTCGCCGGTGCGATCGAGAAAGCCGGTGTTGACGAACATGATGCGCCCCTTCACCGCCTCGATGCAGGCGGCGAGATTGGCGGAGGTGCGGCGCTCCTCGTCCATCACGCCGACCTTGATCGTGTGCCGCGGCATCGACAGCAGGTCCTCGATCGCGTCGAACAGCCGATCGGTGAAGCCGGCCTCCTCGGGGCCGTGCATCTTGGGCTTGACGATATAGACAGAGCCCGCGCGGCTGTTGCGATACTTGCCGGCACGATTGAGGTCGTGGAGCGCGATCGTCGACGTGACGATGCCGTCCAATATGCCCTCGGGCGCCTCCCGGCCGTCGGGAAGCAGCACCGCGGGCGTCGTCATCAGATGGCCGACGTTGCGCACGAACAGCAGCGCGCGGCCGGGCAGCGTGAACTCCGTGCCGTCGGGGGCGGTGTAGCTGCGATCGGGATCGAGCGTGCGCGAAACGGTCTCGCCGCCCTTCTTGAAGCTGGCGGTCAGGTCGCCCTTCATCAGCCCGAGCCAATTGCCATAGGCCTCGACCTTGTCGTCGGCATCGACTGCGGCGATCGAATCCTCGAGATCGCAGATCGTGGTCAGCGCGGATTCGAGGATGACGTCGGATATGCCAGCGGGATCGGTGCTACCGATCGGGCTCGATGGATCGACGACGAGCTCGATGTGCAGCCCATGGTGCCGGAACAGCAGATGGTCGCCCCAGCGGCCGACGCGCTGCGCAGGGTCGGCCAGCACCGGCTCGCCACCGGTGAAATCGGCCCAGCGGCCATCAGCAAGCGGCACGACCTCGTCGAGAAACGTTTTCGCCCGCGCGACGACCTGTGCGCCCCGCGCCGTGTCGTAGCCGCCGGCTGGCGGCAGGCTGCCGAGCGCGTCGGTGCCGTAGAGCGCGTCGTAAAGGCTGCCCCAGCGCGCATTTGCGGCGTTGAGCAGGAAGCGTGCGTTGAGGATCGGTACGACGAGTTGCGGCCCGGCGAGCGTCGCCACCTCGGCATCGACGCGCTCGGTGGTTACCGCGAACGGCGCCGGCTCGGGGACGAGATAGCCGATCTCGCGCAGAAACGCATCGTAAGCGGCGGGATCGACCGGCTTGCCCGCGCCTGCCTCATGCCACGCGTCGATCCGCGCCTGGAGATCGTCGCGCTTGGCGAGCAGCACCACATTCTCCGGCGCGAAACGTGCGAAGATGCCCGCAGCACCCGCCCAGAAGGCGTCGGGCTCGATCCCCGTGCCGGGCAGCACCTGCTCGTCGACAAAGCGCGCCAGCGGTTCGGCGACGGCGAGGCCGGTCTTGTCGATCCGGGGAACGGCGGCATATTCGGTCATGATGGCTCCTCTTCGTGCCGTGCTTTAGGCGACAGCCGAGCGTCTCGGTAAGCGAAAAACGAGCGATTTGTGCTCTCTTCGGGACCAGTCGCAGCCTTCCGTTACGGCACGCTCGGGATTTGACGCCCCCCGCCCGATCGCGCATCGACACGCGCATCATTCAGGAGACGGCATGCGGCACGATCATGTGGCGATCATCGGGGGCGGTTTTTCGGGCACGCTGCTCGCGGTCAACCTGCTGCGCCACGACGGCCCGCGCGCGACGCTGATCGAACGCCGCCCGCACACCGCGCGCGGCGTCGCCTATGCCGCCGCGCACCCCGATCATTTGCTCAACGTCCGCGCCGACAATATGAGCGCGCTGCCCGACGATCCCGGCCATTTCGCACGCTGGCTCGAGACGGCGCACGGTGGCCGCATCAAGGGGTTCGCGCCGCGGCTCGTCTATGGCGACTATCTCGACGCGTTGCTCGCCGAGACGGTGGCGGGCTCGGCAGGGCGGCTGCGCGTGGTGCAGGCCGAGGCGATCGATATCGATCCGCGCGACGACGGCATGCACGTCGCGCTGGCGGACGGCGGGACGATCGCTGCCGATCATGTCGTGCTCGCGCCGGGCAATCTGCCGCCGCACACGCCGGCGGGGATCGATCCCGCCTCGCTGCCCGCGGGCAGCTATGCCGCCGATCCGTGGAGCGCGGACATCGCTGCCGACCTCGCCCCCGACGATGTCGTGCTGGTACTCGGCACAGGGCTGACGATGGTCGACATCGCGCTGTTTCTCGATGCCAGAGGTTTCCGCGGGCGAGTCGTCGCGTTGTCGCGGCGCGGCCTGCTGCCGCGGTCGCACGCCGACGGCGTCCCCAAGACGCAGCGCGCCGAGCGCCCCGAGCCGACCGCGATCGCGCTGCTCCAGGCGCTGCGTGCGCGCGCCGGCGAGATCGAGTGGCGCGCCGCGGTAGACGAGCTACGCCCTTATACGCAGAGCATCTGGCGCGCGATGGCGCTGTCCGAACAGCGGCGATTCCTGCGCCATCTGCGTGCGTGGTGGGACGTCCATCGCCACCGGCTCGCACCTTCGGTGTGGCAGCGGATCGAGGAGATGCGCGACGCGGGCTGGCTCGATGTCGGCGCGGCCAAGCTGATCGACGCGCAGCCCGACGGTTCGCACGTCCGCGTCCGCTACCGGCCTCGCCACGGCGAGACGATCGAGACGCTGCGCGTCCGTCGCATCGTCAACGGCACCGGGCCGCAGGGCGACCTCACCGCGACGCAGGAGCCGCTGCTGCGCGCGCTCACCGACCGCGGCCTGCTGCGCTCCGATCGCCTGCGCATCGGTATCGACGTCGATCAGGATTCGCAGACGATCGCCGCCGACGGCAGCGCGTCGGACCGGCTGCTTGCGGTCGGGCCGATGACGCGCGGCGCATTCTGGGAGATCGTTGCGGTGCCGGACATCCGCCGCCAGGCCTGGTCGGTGGCGCGGCGGCTGTCGAACGCGCAGTGGGTGGGCGGTGAGGGGCTGTAGGCGGTCGAAGCCCCGGCTTCAGCTGCGCCCCGTCGCCAGATGGTGCAGCACGATGCCGCCGGTCGTCGCGACGTTGAGAGAATCGAATCCCGGCGCCATTGCGATCCGTACGCTCGTCGTGCGTGCGAGCAGCGCGGGATCGAGCCCGGGCCCCTCCGAGCCGAGCAGCACCGCGTTGCGCCGCGCTGGGCGATAGTCCGCTAGCGTCGTCGCACCCGACGGGCTGAGCGTGATCGGCACGAAGCCGTGGCGCTCGAGCAGTGCCACCGGCTCTTCGTCGCGTGCCAGCTTCGCGAACGGCACCAGCAGCGCGGCGCCTACCGAAACGCGGATCGCCTTGCGATAGAGCGGATCGCAGCAATCCGCATCGAGCAGGATCGCGCGGGTGCCGAAGGCGGCGGCGTTGCGGAACAGGCCGCCCATATTGTCGTGGTTGCCGATCCCCGAGAGCAGCAGCACGTCGCCGTCGCCCTCCAGCGTGCCAAGCAACGTATCGGCATCGGGCGTCGCGACCCGCTGCCCGATCGCGAGGATGCCGCGGTGGAGCGGGAAGCCCGCGATCCCGTCCATCACCGCCTGCGCGACCGCGAACACGGGCACGGAGTCGGGCAGCAGCGCGATCAGATCGGCGAGCGCCTCCAGCCGGTGCGCGGCGATCAGCAGCGATTGGGCGCGGAACGCCGCGGACGCGACCAGCATAGCCAGCACGACGCGGCCTTCCGCGACGAACAAGCTGTCGCGGCCGACAAGATCGCGCTCGCGGATGTCGCGATAGGCGTCGATGCGCGGATCGGCGGGATCTGTGATGGCGACGATGTGCGGCATCGGCGCGCCTTGCCCGTCCGCCGCCCGATTGTCGACGCTGAGCCTCTCAGGCCTCGTCGGTGCGCTGCTTGATCTTGTTGGGCAGATCCTTGCCCTTGGTGCGGCGCGAGGGGAGCTGGACCGGGTTCTTCTTCTTCCAATCGGCCCAGCGCATCGGGCCTTCGGGCGTGTCGATCATCATGTCGTCCATGCCGGCCATGTCTCGTCCCTTCAGGCGGTGATCAGGCCGCGGATGCGGTCTGCCAGAATGTCCATCGCGAACGGCTTGGTCAGGACGTGCATCCCCGGATCGAGATGGCCGTGGCTGAGCACGGCATTCTCTGCATAGCCGGTGATAAACAGCACTTTAAGCCCCGGTCGCGCGGTCCGCGCCGCGTCGGCAAGCTGGCGGCCGTTCATCCCCGCCGGCAGCCCGACGTCGGTGATCAATAGATCGATCCGCGTGTCCGATTCCAATATCTTGAGCCCGGCCGCGCCGTCGCCGGCCTCGATCGCGACATAGCCGAGCTCGTGCAGCGCATCGACGACGAGCATCCGCACCGTTGGCTCGTCGTCGACCACGAGCACGGTCTCGCCGTCCGCCGCCTGCACAAGAAGCGGCAGCTGGTCGTCGACCGCGTCGGGTTCTCCCTCGCCGAGATGGCGCGGCAGGTAGATGCACACCATCGTGCCTTGATCGACCTCGGAATAGATCCGCACCTGCCCCTCGGACTGGCGCGCGAAGCCATACACCATCGACAGCCCAAGGCCCGTGCCCTGGCCGATCGGCTTGGTGGTGTAGAAGGGATCGAAGGCGCGATCGATCACGCTCTTGGGCATGCCCGTGCCGGTGTCGCTGACGCACAGCGAGATATATTGGCCGGGCATCAGGTCGCGCTCGCGCGCGGTGCGCTCGTCGAGCCAGCGATTGCCCGTCTCGATCGTCAGCCTGCCGCCTTCGGGCATCGCGTCGCGCGCGTTGATGCACAGGTTGAGCAGCGCGTTCTCGAGCTGGTTGGCATCGATGCAGCTGTTCCACAGGCCCGCGGCGGTGACCATCTCGACATCGATCGACGGCCCCATCGAGCGCTGGATCAGCTCGTCCATCCCGACCACAAGCCGGTTGACCTCGGTCACTACCGGGCTGAACGTCTGGCGACGCGAGAAGGCGAGCAGCCGGTGGGTGAGCGAGGCGGCGCGCTTGCTGGCGTTCTGCGCCGCCGACACATAGCGCTCGACATCCGCGTTGCGGCCTTGCGAAAGCCGCATCTGGATCATCTCGAGCGACCCCGAAATGCCGGCGAGCAGATTGTTGAAGTCGTGTGCGAGGCCGCCTGTCAGCTGGCCGACCGCCTCCATCTTGTGCGCCTGGCGCAGCGCGTCCTCGGTACGGCGCAGCGCCTCCTGCTGCTCGCGCGCCTGCGTGACGTCGCGCACCACCGCGTAGATCAGCTCGCCGCGCGGCACCGCGTTCCAGCTGAGCCAGCGATAGTCGCCGTCCTTGCGACGATAGCGGTTGGCGAAGTCGAACACCTTGTCGCCATCGATCAGCGCGGCCATCGCGGCATGCGTGCCGGCGAGATCGTCGGGGTGGATGAACGCCGCGAACGGCTCCGCCTTGAGCTCGGCCTCGCTCCAGCCCAGCGCGATCGACCAGGCCGGATTGATCTCGAGGAAACGGCCGTCGGCGGTCGCGACGCAGAGCAGGTCTGGCGTCGCCTCCCACAGCGCGTCGCGTTCGGCGGTGCGCTGCCGCACTTCGTCGGACAGCATCGCGTTGAGCCGCTGCAGCTCGTCTTCCGCGCGCCGGCGCTCGACCGCGTCGCGCGTGCGATCCGCGACTTCCCGGATGAAGCCCAGCTCGGCGTCGCTCCACGCGCGCGGACGGTCGTGATTGAGATAGAGCAAGGCGACGAATCCGCCCTGCTCGGTCACCGGCATGTTGACGAACGCGCGCGCCGAAATCGCCTCCAGCGCAGCCGCGGTCGGCGCGGTGCGCGGATCGAGCCGCGCGTCGTCGACCACTGCGGTATCGCCGCGCTTGAGATCGTCGATATAGGAGCCATAGTCGCGGAAATGCAGCACGCCTGCGAGGCTTGCGATACCCGGCGCGTTCCAGTCGCGCTCGACGGTGATCGTCTCGGTGGCGGGATCGATCGTGCCATAGCCCACACGGCTGATCCCGAAGGTGGTAGCGAGGATCTCGGCGGCGGCATAGGCGAGATCGCCCGGGTCGCCGAGCGCGCGGAACCGGTCGCTCAGGTCGAGCAATGCCGCTTGCTGGATATGCGCATCGAACGCTTGGGCAAATTGATCCGAAGAGTGGTGCGGCGATGCGGTCATTGTCCGAGCATGTTCCAATTCCACGAAAACTTTTGGCTTAACGCCGCGCCGCGGAGTCGGTTCACCGGCCGCGAGCGGGACGGGTGAAGCTAGGCTGGATTGCGAACGATTCGCCACAGGAACCATGCGCGAAACGGCACGTCTCAGTGCGAAAGCCCGTCGCTGCGACGGCGCGAAGGAGCATGATCATGACCGACCAGCCCGACAAGTCCGCCTTCCTCACCGATGTCGAGACGCTGCGCGCGCGCGCCAAGGCGTCGCTCGAGGACGGCGCGGTGACCGCGATGTACAAGGGCGATGCCGACAAAACGATCGAACTGCTGCAGACCGTGGTCGCGACCGAGCTGGTCTGCGTGCTGCGCTACCAGATGCACGCGATCGCCGCCGAGGGCATCACCAGCGAGAGTGTCTCGGCCGAGTTCGAGGAACATGCCAAGAGCGAGCACGAGCATATGCTGCTCGCCGCCAACCGCATCGATCAGCTCGGCGGCATCCCCAATCTCGATCCCGAGGGCCTCGCCAGCCGCTCCGCCACCGAATATGGCAAGGGCGGCAACCTCATCGAGATGATCAAGCAGAACCTGATCGCGGAGCGGCTCGTGATCGAGCATTATCAGGAACTGATCCGCTATTTCGGGCAGGACGATCCGACGACGCGGATCATGCTCGAGCACATCCTCGCCGACGAGGAGGATCATGCCTCCGACATGCACGACCTGCTCGTCGCGCATGAGGGCAAGCCGTTCCTGTCGTGATGCGTCGGTAAGAAACGTCGACAAGAAAAAAGCCCCGCGACGTCGATCGTCGCGAGGCTTTTCGTTTAGCGCACGTGGCTCAGTTGCAGGCAGGCACGTAGCTGTTCAGCGACGGATCCCAGACCGGCTGGCAACCATAGCCGCCGCCCTGGTAGCCGCCACCCTGATAACCGCCCTGCGGATAACCCTGCGCCTGGTAGCCGCTGGCTGCATAGCCGTCGCCACCATAATAGCCCTGATCGTAACCGCCGCCGCCGTAACCGCCGCCATAATAGCCGTCGTAGCCACCGCCCCAGCCGTCGAAATCGTCGAAGCCGACGCCGAAGAACGGGTCACCGTAGAAGCCGTAGCCGCCGTACCAACCACCATAGCCACCGTAGCCGCGTCCGCCGCGGAAGCCGCCACGTCCGCCGCCGCCATGAAAGCCGCCGCCACCGCCGCCGTGGAAACCACCGCCGCCGCCACCACCATGGAAGCCGCCGCCACCGCCACCGCCGCCGTGACCACCGCCACCGCCGGCCCGCTGCGCCATCGCCGGTGCTGCCGCGATCATCGCGACGCCGCACGCCAGCGCCATCCATCCATTCCGCTTGATCATACTCACGCTCCTTGTCCGCCGCCGGCCTGCACAGCTGCATCAACGCTGTTAACGATATAGTGTCCCGTCGCGCGCGATTTTAGAGGCATCCGCGCGCTCCGATGCGGTTCGGCGCATTCACCGACACCCCGGCTGAACAGAAGCACAACAGACGCTGCAGACGGCGCGCGGTATCGCTCCGGCACTCTATGACGCTACCGGACCCACCGGCCGGCTCGGCGCCGAATAGCGCGCCGCGCGGCTGCGAGCGACGCGTCAAGCGCGCGGCGTCACCATGCCCGCGGCGCCGACCCCGTCCGCGCGCTTACCGCATTCTCGATGTCCTGCAGCTGGTCGCGGCGCATCGTGCCCGTCGCCTGCAGCGCCTTCATCAGTTCATCGACCAGAGCGGCGAGGAAATGGAGCTGCGCGCGCTCGTCAGCATGTTCGAAAGTCTCGTCTTCGCCCGTCGCCACGCCATCGTCTCCCTTGATCGCCGTCAGCATAGCCGTCGCCCGGCGCCAGGCAAAAAGAAAGCCCCGTCGGACATGCCGACGGGGCCAAAGTTCGGGGAGGATGTTCCGGGCGAGGGGGGCGCCCGGGTCCTGACTGCTGAATGCACCACGGGAAGGAAGGTTGCGACACGCTACCGATTTTTTTGCGAAAGCCGGTGTCGTGCCACCATGGCGCGCGGCAAATCGCCTGTTAAGCAAGGGCATGACGATGATTCGCCTCCACCTGTTCACCCGCGCGCTGCTCGCCGCTGGCCTGCTGCTTGCCGCGACCCCGCTCGAGGCGGGCACCGTGGCGCTTACCTTCGACGATCTGCCGACGTTCGGCCGCTACGCATCGACCGCCGAGGGCACGCGCATCACCGACGCGCTGCTGGACGGCTTCCAGCGGCACCATTGGCGGGTTACCGGCTTCGTCAACGAGATCCAGCTCGAGGGCTATGACAAGCCCGCCCGCATTGCCTGGCTCAAGCATTGGCTCGATGCGGGCATGGATCTGGGCAACCACAGCTATTCGCACTTCTCGCTCGATAAGGTCCCGGTCGAGACGTATATCGCCGACGTCGCCCGCGGGCAGGTCGAGACCGGCAAGCTGCTCGCCGCGCGCGGCCGGCACGAGCGCTGGTATCGTTATCCCTATCTCGAGACCGGGCTGACGATCGAGACACGCCACCGCTTCGAAGGCTGGCTGCACGATCACGGCTACCGCATTGCGCCGGTGACGATGGAGAATTCGGACTGGGAATTCGCCGAACCCTATGACGACGCGCTCGCGCACAACGACATGAAGCAGGCGGCGCATATTCGCGCGGCCTATCTCGAGTTCACGACCAAGATCGTCGCCTGGTATCAGCAGGCGGGGCAGCAATTGCTCGGCCGCGAGCCCGCCTTCGTCTTCCTGCTCCACGCCAGCCGGCTCAACGCGGTCAGCATCGACGCGCTCGCCGCGATCCTAGACAAGGCGCATCTGACCGTCGTGCCGCTCGACACAGCGATGCGTGATCCGGCCTACAAGATCGCCGACACCTATGTCGGGCCCGACGGCGACGAGTGGCTGACGCGCTGGTCGCTGACGCTGCACCGTGACCTGCCCTATGCGTCGATCCCGCCCGTGCCGGCGGATATCGCGGCCGCCGACGCGAAGCTGGAAGGCGAGCCTGCACCGCCTGCTCCCGCCCCCGCCGCCAAGCCCTGAGCATCCGCGCACGCACTCGCCGCAAATCCGCCTCGGGCCGCCGGTAAGCGGTCGCCGCAGCCACCGCGTGCGGCTATGGCGCGCGCATGGTCGCCGCGCTCCTGTTCGCCGCCGCACTGGCATCGTCGCCCTGGCCCCGGGGCGTCGATCTGCCGCCCGGGCAGCCGATCGACGAGGGCTATCGCCGCCAGTTCGACGCCTGCGACCGGGCCGATCGCTTCCGCGGGCATCGCACGCACGGCTGCCGCGATGATCCCAATGCGGTGGCCGCGCTGCGCCGCCTGCCCGATGGTGCGATCGCCTATACCGCCAAGCTCGCAGTCGATCTCGACGGCTCGTCCTTCGCCTGCAGCCCCGCGCACGGCGCGATGGACCAGTGCCCGACCGCACTCATGCTGCCCGACGCCAGGGGTCGCGACCGCCCCGTCGATGCCGATGCGATCCCCTATGTGGTCATCCCCGAAGCCGGCCCGCGCGACGTGCGCGGCGAGTTCGCGCGGTTGACCGGCGTGGGGGTCGGCAATTTCGGCGTGGTGATCGCGCGCGGGCATGTCGTGCCGGTGATCGTCGCCGACACCGGCCCCTTCGCGAAGCTCGGCGAGGGGTCGCTCGCGCTGCACCGCGCGCTCGGCCGCGAATTGTGCGCTCAGCGGGGGACGGACGGGGTCTGCCGGCGCGTGGTCGATCCGATGGAGAGCATCGGCGGCGATGTCACCACGCTGATCTTCCCCGGCAGCGCACGCAGCGACCTGACACAGGCGACGCTGCCCGAGGCAGTGCGCCGCGAGGGGCTGGCGCTGTGGCGTGCGGCGCAGGCGCGCGGGTTCGCCGCCGGTCGCTAGCGCCTGATCGACAGCCGCACGGGCTCGGCGCTACAGGAGAGCGGTGAAGCCCGGCGACGACAGACCCGATCCCGATGCCCTATTGCGTCTCGTCGCGCGAGAGGGGCGGGGACGGTTGAAAGTGTTTCTCGGCGCGGCGCCCGGCGTCGGCAAGACTTATGAGATGCTTTCCGAGGCCGCGGGTCGGCGCAAGGGCGGCACCGACGTAGTGATCGGCGTGGTCGAGACGCACGGCCGTGCCGAGACCGAGGCGATGACGCGCGGACACGAGACGATCGCGCGCGCCGAACTCGCGCACCAGGGCCGCACGCTTGCCGAGATGGACCTCGACGCGATCCTCGCGCGCCGCCCCGGGCTCGTGCTGGTCGACGAGCTCGCGCACAGCAATGTGCCGGGCAGCCGCCACCCCAAGCGCTACCAGGACGTCGAGGAGCTGCTGGCGGCAGGAATCGACGTCTATTCGACGCTCAACATCCAGCATCTCGAGAGCCTCAACGACGTCGTCGCCTCGTTCACGCATGTCCGCGTGCGCGAGACGGTGCCCGACTCGGTGCTCGAGACCGCCGAAATCGAGGTCGTCGACATCCCGCCCGACGAACTGATCGACCGGCTCAAGGACGGGAAGGTTTATATTCCCGACGAGGCGGCGCGCGCGCTCAACCATTTCTTCTCCAAGTCCAATCTGTCGGCGCTGCGCGAGCTGGCGCTGCGCCGCGCGGCGCAGGCGGTCGATGCGCAGATGCTCGATTATGTCCGCGAGCATGCGCTGGCTGGCACCTGGGCGGGGACCGAGCGGATCGTCGTCGCGATCAACGAGCTGCCCGGCGCCGAGCTGCTCGTGCGCACCGCCAAGCGCATCGCCGACGCGCTGCGCGCGCCGTGGACCGCGGTGCATATCGAGACGCCGCGCACGCAGCATTTCGGCGAGGCCGAGCAGCGCCGCATCGCCGCCGCGTTCAACCTCGCCAGCCAGCTTGGCGGCGCGGTCGCGACGGTGCCGGCGACCTCGGTGTTCACCGGCCTGAGCGCGTTCGCGACCGAGGCGCGCGCGACGCAGCTCGTCATCGGCAAGTCGCCGCGCTCGCGCTGGTTCGAGCTGCGGCATCGCTCGGTGGTCGATCGGCTGGTGCGCGAGACGTCGGGGATGGCGGTCCACGTCCTGCCGCTCGCTGACGAGAGCGCGCCAACGGCCCGCCGCACGGTGTCGCGACCCGATCCCGGCGTCTGGCGCGCCTATCTCGCGACGCTGCTGATGGTCGCGGCGGTCACCGTCGCGGCGACCGGGCTGTTCCACATCCTCGCGCTTGGCAACGTCGCCTTGCTCTATCTGCTGCCGGTGATGCTGGCCGCCAGCCTGTTCGGGCGGTGGCCGGGGGTATTCGCGGGGCTGGCCTCGTCACTGGCGTACAATTTCTTCTTCCTGCCGCCGGTCGGCACGTTCAGCGTCAGCAATCCCGAGAATGTCGTGACGCTACTGGTGCTGCTCGGCGTCGCCTTCGTCACCAGCCATTTCGCGGCACGCGCCAGGACGCAGGCCGATCTCGCCGGGTCTAGCGCGCGCCAGAACGCGGCGATCGCGGGCTTCGCGCGCCAGCTCACCGCCGCGCGCACCGACGAGGAGCTGATGCAGGCGATTTGCGCCGAGGTCGCGCGGCTGTTCGACGTGCGCACCGCGTTGCTGATGCCGTCGCAGGCGGGCCCCGTGCTGCGCGCCGCCTATCCGCCCGAGGACCGGCTCGCGACGATCGAGATGGCCGCGGCGCAATGGACGCTCGACAAGGCGCAGCCGGCGGGGCGCGGATCGGACACGCTGACCGCGTCCGACTGGCTGTTCCACCCGTTGCGCGCGACCGACCGGACGATGGCGGCGCTGGGCGTCGCGCGTGACGACGGGCGCAACCCGATCCGTTCGGACCAGCTGCAATTGCTGATGAGCCTGATCGACCAGGCCGCGCTGGTGCTCGACCGGATGCAGATCGAGAACCAGATGCGCGACGTTGCCGAGCTGCGCGAGCGCGACCGGCTGCGCGCCGCGCTGCTGTCGTCGGTGAGCCACGACCTGCGCACGCCGCTGACCGCGATCCGCGCCGCGGTCGACGAGATGAAGCGCGCGCCGACGCCCGCGCTGCTCGACGACATTTCGGTCGAGACCGCGCGGCTCAACCGCTTCGTCGCCAATCTGCTCGACATGGCGCGCGTCGAGGCGGGTGCGCTGAAGCTCAACATCCAGGCGATCGACCTGACCGACGCGGTCGCGGGCGCGCTCCACGACACGCAGCAGATCCTGGCGGGCCGGGAGGTGCGGATCGAGCTGCCTGCCGATCTGCCGATGGTCCGCGTCGATCCGCAGCTTTTCCATCATGTGCTGATCAACCTGCTCGACAATGCCGGCCGTCACGGCGAGCCGGGCACGCCGATCACGATCGCGGCACAGCGCGACGCCGCCGGGCTGACGCTGTCGGTGATGGACGAGGGCAGCGGCCTGCCGCCGGGCGAGGAGCAGGCGGTGTTCGAGACCTTCCGGCGGATCGAGGGATCGGATCGCGCACGGACGGGGACGGGGCTGGGGCTCGCGATCGTCAAGGGTTTTGCGGATGCGATGGGGGTGGGGATCGAGGCGGCGAACCGCACGGCGCCGCGCGGCGCGTGCTTCGGACTGCGCTTCGGCGAGACGCTGTTGGTCACGTCGCTCGACGAGGGCGCGTTCGCATGACCACCCCTGCCACGATCCTGATCGTCGACGACGAGCCGGCGATCCGGCGGCTGCTGCGCGGTGCGCTCGAGCGCGCCGCCTATGCCGTGTCCGAGGCGGGCACCGCGCGGGAGGCGATGGAGCGCCTCGCTGTGAAGGATCCCGCAGTCATATTGCTCGATCTGGGGCTTCCCGATCGCGACGGGATCGAGCTGATCCCGCTGATCGCCAGACAGTCGAGCGCCACCATCCTGATCGTCTCGGCGCGCGATGCGACCGACGAGAAGGTCGCGGCGCTCGATCTCGGTGCCGCCGACTATGTCACCAAACCGTTCGACACCGACGAGGTGCTTGCGCGCGTCCGCGCGGCGCTGCGCCACCGGCTGACGGCCGACGGGGGACAGACCGCGCTGACAGCGGGCGGCGTCGCGATCGACTTGCTCGGCCACCGCGTCACGCGCGACGGCGAGGCGGTGCATCTCACCCCCAAGGAGTTCGTCGCGCTTGCCGAGCTGGCGCGCTTCCCCGGCCGCGTCATCACGCACCAGCACCTGCTACGCGCGGTCTGGCCCAACGATCACGAACGGCATGTCGAATATCTGCGCGTGCTGATCCGCAATCTGCGACAGAAGCTCGAGGCCGACCCGACGCGGCCGACGCTCGTCGTCAACGAACTCGGGATCGGCTACCGGCTGATCGGGGCCGCGACCTAGCCCGAGCCGCGCACCGACGACGAATCCTACGCAAATGCTATGCGAACCGCCGTCCGCGCGTCTCCTTTTCCTATGCGCCGCACGATAGATGCGTCTCCGCTTCAACGGTGGACGCGCGATATGGCACGGCTTGGTTCATGGGCAGCGGTCTCGCTGCGGTTCGCGGGGGCGGTGCTCGTGGCGCTGGCCTATGGCGCGGGGATGCACCTTGTCGCCGACGCGCGGGGCCGCGACCCGACGACGATGCCGCTCGCCTATCTGCTGGCGCTGCTCGCCTTCGGATGCGCGAGCATGGGCGTAGCGATGCTGGTCCATGGGCGGCATCTGTTCGATCCGGTTCGCGTCGCCGAACGCTGGGCGCGGCAGCTACCCGAGCGCGAGGAGGCCTAGCGCGGCCGGCGGAACGGCCATTCGGTCACTTCGCCCGCGAACAGCGCCCACCACACGATCAGCGGCTGCGCCGCCAGCCGCGGCCCGTGATACCACCAGCCGAGCGAGGCACCGCCGACCGCGATGCCGTTGATCGCGTGGTTGATGTTGGCGGGATAGACGCACACCGCATAGGCGGCGAGCATCACGCCCGCCCACCAGCGCAGCCGCGTCGTCGGCAGCGCGATCGATCCCGCGAGCTCGCACAGCCCGGTGACGAACACCGTCTGCTGCGGAAACGGCACCCAGCCCGGCACGATCGCGACGAAGCCGTGCGGCGAGCGGATATGCTCCACCCCGACGAGGAAATAGGCGACCGCGAGCAGCCAGCGCGACGCGGCGCGTGCGCACAGAAATCCCGGGCTGCGGGGCGGCGCCACTTGCGCGCGGTCGATCATCATGCTGGTCCTTCGAGCGCGGGACGCGGGCGCCCGTCCTAGCCGACGCACACCCGCAGGAACAGCCGTGGTGCGCCGGTTACCGCGGCGTTCAGGTCATGACGGGCAACGGCGCCGACGGGCGTGGCAGACGAAGGATCTCGATGATGCACATCCGCCGAACGCCGGGCGGCAACGACGTCGGCTTCAGCATCATCCTCGCGATCCAGATCGCGGTGGTGTTCGTCGTCGCGCCGCTGGCGGCGACCGGCGCGGCCTCGGCCGATCTCGTCGAGATGCTGCGCTTCGGGCTTGCCGCGACGACGATGCTGGTGATCGCGCGCCACCCCGCGGTGCGCGCCGCGGTCGCGCTGGCGTTCGTCGCCTCGCTGCTCGCGACGCTGCAATGGCGGCTGGGGCAGACCGCGTTCGTGATCGCCGCGATCAAGGTCGTGGTGACGATTGGCTTCGACGTGACGGTGGCAACGATCGTCGCGATCGCCGCATTCGGGCCGGGTAGGGTGACCGTTCACCGCATCCTGGGCGCGGTGATCCTCTATCTCTACGTCGCGCTGATCTTCGCGGGGCTCTACCGGCTGACGATGCTCGTCACCGACGGCGCGTTCAGCGGCATGGCGGCGGGGCCGCGCGCGCAGTTCAGCGGGCTGCTCTATTTCAGCCTGGGTTCGCTGACGACGGGCAGCACCGGCGAGATCATGGCGGTGCATCCGATGGTGCGCAGCCTCGCCAGCCTCGAATCGGTGATCGGTCAGCTATTTCCCGCGACGCTGCTCGCGCGGCTGGTGATGCTGCACGCCGCGAATGGAACGGACGACAAAGACTGACTCGTCAGCGCTTTGCCGCGTCGAGCGAGGCTTCCGTCGCCGTAGCGGGCAACTCGCTGCGCATCGATGCCGCCACAGCCTCGGCACGCGCCATCACGCGCAGCACGTTGCCGCCCGCCAGCCTGGCGATGTCGGCGTCGCTCCAGCCGCGCCGCATCAGCTCGGCGAGCAGCGCGGGGTAGGTCGATACGTCGCCCAGCCCGTCAGGCAGCGAATTGTCGACGCCGTCGAAATCCGAGCCGATCCCGACATGGTCGACGCCCGCCACCTTGGCGATATGATCGATGTGATCGGCGACATCGGTGAGCGTCACGCGTGGCTCGGGGTTGTCGCGGTGCCATTGCGTCATCACCGCCGCCGCCTTGTCGGGCTGGCCGATGTAGAGACCACCGAACGGCGGCGCGTTGAGCCGCACCTTCTCGGCGGCCTCCTCCGCGCCCCAATGGCGGTGCGCCTCGGTGAGATAGGAGGGCGCGAAATTGACCATCACCACGCCGCCATTGGCCGCCACCAGCTTCAGCACGTCGTCCGACACGTCGCGGGGATGGTCGTCGAGCGCGCGCGCGCTCGAATGCGAGAAGATCACCGGCGCCTTGCTGACGCGCAAGGCGCTGCGCATCGTGCCTTCGCTGACGTGGGAGAGATCGACGAGCATGCCCAGCCGGTTGAGTTCGTGGACTACCGCCTCGCCGAACGGGGTGAGCCCGTCGTGCCTGGGATCGTCGGTCGCCGAGTCGGCCCAATCGATCGTCTTCGAATGCGTCAGCGTCAGATAGCCCGCGCCGAGATCGTGATAGGCGCGCAGCACCGACAGGCTGTCGGCGATCTGGTTGCCACCCTCGACGCCGATCATCGAGGCGATGCGACCACTCCTGTGGATGCGGCGCACGTCGTCGGCGGTGCGCGCCAGCGCAAAGGTGTCGGGATAGCGCGCGACGATGTCCTTCACGAGATCGATCTGTTCTAGGGTCTGCTTCACCTGCTCGAGCGGCGGCAAGCCGGCGTCGACCCACACCGACCAGAACTGGCCGCCGACCTGCCCCTGCCGCAGCCTCGCGATGTCGGTATTGTAGGGGATCGGCCTGCTGCCCAGCCCCTGGCGCAGATCGAGCGTCCAGCGGCCTTCGCCCTCGCGTTCCCTCAGCGACTCCGCCCAGTCGTTATGCCCGTCGATCAGCGGCGTCGCCTTCAGGACGTGCGCGACGCGGGCGGCATAGGGCGACGGTGCGGCGGCGAGCAGCAGCGGCAGCGGCAGCGCGAAGAGGAGGAGGGCTCTGTTCATCGCAAGAGCCTAGCGGGATCCAGTTCGTTGCGGCAAGCGAGCCTCGATCAGGCCCCGCGATACCGCGCATCGCGCCCGCCGCCACCGCTTGCTTGCCGTATGCCTACACGGGTGCTAGCACCGGTGACGGGTGTCGCGCAGACGGCTGTCCTGCCCGCAGGACGATCGCCCCGCGCCCTCAGGCCGGCGCCGTTCCTGGCGGCCGGCGGCTTAGGTTGACCGTCGCCATGTTGCATATCTCGTCCTGCGTCCCGTGCATCCGTGAGGATGTCGGCGCGTGGACGGGGCGCCCGGCCGATCCGGCCCGGCATGCAGCAGCGACGCGCATGTTCATCCCTGTTTCCATCCCGTCGGCCCCCAGGCGCACCGCGCCGGCCGGGCCGGCATATCCCATAGATACCAGCTTATCGGCGCACCCGCGGCTTTCGAGCCGCGGCCGGCGCGCCCGGAGAACATATAATGACGACGCGCATGCTGATCGACGCGCGCCACCCGGAAGAGACCCGGGTCGCGGTCGCACATAATAACCGTATCGAAGAGTTCGATTTCGAATCCGCCGAACGCAAGCAGCTCAAGGGCAATATCTATCTCGCCAAAGTGACGCGCGTCGAGCCGTCGCTGCAGGCCGCGTTCATCGAGTTCGGCGGCAATCGCCACGGCTTCCTGGCGTTCTCGGAAATCCACCCGGATTACTACCAGATCCCCAAGGAAGATCGCGACGCGCTGCTCCGCGAGGAAGCAGAGGATGCGCTCGCGTTCGCCGACGATGATGACGACGATTATCACGACGACGACGATCATCATGACGACCACGGCCAAGAGGCGCACGCGCACGACATCGACGAGACCTCGATCGAGCGTCTCGATACCGATGGCGGCCACGAGCATCTCGACGCCGCCGAGGACCATCCGCACGAGGATGGCGACCATGAGGATGGCGAGCACGCCAAGCCGGCCAAGTCCGCCGGGCGTGGCAGCGATGGCGACCAGGTCGAGGCGCTGCGCCGCCGCCGCCAGAATCTGCGCCGCCGATACAAGATCCAGGACGTCATCCGCAGGCGTCAGGTGCTGTTGGTGCAGGTCGTCAAGGAGGAGCGCGGCAACAAGGGCGCCGCGCTGACCACCTATCTGTCGCTCGCCGGCCGCTACTGCGTGCTGATGCCCAACACGTCGCACGGCGGCGGGATCAGCCGCAAGATCAGCAACGTCGCCGATCGCAAGCGGCTGAAAGTCATCATGGCGGAGATGAAGCTCCCCAAGACGATGGGCTGCATCGTGCGCACCGCGGGGCTCCAGCGCACCAAGGTCGAGATCAAGCGCGACTTCGATTATCTGGCGCGCCTGTGGGACGGGATCCGCGAGGGCACGCTCAAGTCCGAGGCGCCTGCGCTGATCTACGAGGATTCGAACCTCATCAAGCGCGCGATCCGCGACATCTATTCGCGCGAGATCGACGAGGTGCTGGTCGAGGGCCCCGAGGGCTACAAGACCTCGCGCGAATATATGAAGCTGCTGATGCCGGCGCACGCGAAGAAGATCCGGCCCTATATCGACGCGGTGCCGCTGTTCCAGCGCTTCGGCGTCGAGGATCAGCTGACCGCGATGTACCAGCCCGTCGTCCAGCTTAAGTCGGGCGGCTATCTGGTGATCAACCCGACCGAGGCGCTGGTCTCGATCGACATCAACTCGGGGCGCTCCACCCGCGAGCACAACATCGAGCAGACCGCGACCGCGACCAACCTGGAAGCGGCGCATGAGATCGCGCGCCAGCTTCGCCTGCGCGACATGGCCGGCCTCGTCGTCATCGACTTCATCGACATGGACAATAATTCCAATGTCCGGAAGGTCGAGAAGGCGATGAAGGAGGCGCTCAAGAACGATCGTGCGCGCATCCAGATCGGCCGCATCTCCAGCTTCGGCCTGATGGAGATGAGCCGCCAGCGGCTGCGCACCGGCGTGCTGGAGGCCTCGACGCGGATCTGCCCGCATTGCGAGGGCACGGGCTTCGTCCGCACCGCCTCGTCCGCCGGCCTGTCCGCGCTGCGCCTGCTCGAGGAGGCCGCCGCACGCGGCCGCGGCATCCTGCTCACGCTGCGCGCTTCGCGCGAGGCGACGATCTACGTGCTCAACCGCAAGCGCGCCGAGATCAGCGAGATCGAGGATCGCTACGGCGTCGAGATCGAGGTGATCCCCGATCACCACGACGAAGGCGCGCGGATGACGGTCGATATCTCCGGCCCGCCGCCGGCGCATGCGCCCAAGCTGCCGCCGATGCCCGAACCCGATCCCGACGACCTGCTGATCGACGAGATCGAGGAGGAAGAGGACGAGATCGAAGAGACCACGGACGAGGAAGAGACCGAGCGTCCGGCCAAGCCCGAGCGGGCGGAACGCGCCGAGCGTCCCGAGCGCAGCGAAGAGGGCGAGGGCGGTCGCCGTCGTCGCCGCCGTCGCCGTCGTGGCGGTCGCCGCGAAGATGGTGCGCCCGAGGGTGCCGAGGGTTCGCAGGAGGGTTCGTACGAGGCCGAGGGCGAAGAGCCTCTGGGTGAAGGCGCGACCGAGGACGCTGCCGACGAGGCGGTCGCCGAGGGCGCTGCCGAGCAGAGCGACAGCGAAGCGCAGGCCGATGGCACGCGCCGTCGCCGTCGCGGTCGTCGCGGTGGTCGTCGTCGTGAGGGTGGCGAGGCACTGATCGTCGATGCCGGCGACGTCGGTCCGGCTGCGACCGACATCGCGGATGGTGGCGTCGAGGTCGCGGCGAACGCCGACGTGGCCGAAGTCGCACCCGTGACCGCCGTCGAGGCCGAGCCCGAAGCGGCACCCAAGCCGCGCGGTCGTCGTCGTCCGCGCGCCCGCACCGCCGAGGAGATCGCCGCAGATGCGCCGGTCATCGAAGCTGTGCCTGTCGCCGAGGCCGCGCCGGTCGCCGAAGCAGCTCCGGCTGCCGAAGCCGCGCCGGTAGAAGCGGCGGCCGAGGCACCCGCGCCCAAGCCGCGTCGTTCGCGCCGCAAGCCGGTCGAGGAGGCGGCTGTCGCCGACGCCGCGCCGGTCGTGGCCGAGCCTGTTGCTGGGCCTGTTGCCGAGGAGACCGTTGAGGCGCCGACGCCCAAGCCGCGTCGGTCGCGTCGCAAGGCGGAGCCTGCGGCTGATACCGCTGCCGAGCCCGCCGCCGAAGCTGCGGCCGCGCCTGTCGCGGAAGCGGCGCCTGCCGCCGCCGCGGACGAAGCGTCTGCCGACGAGCAGGCCGACGACGGCACGCCGCGTCGCGGCTGGTGGCAGCGCACCTTCGGCGCCTAATCACGATCGTCCCCTCGGCGCCCGTACCGTCCCCGCTTCAGCGCGGGTTCAGCGGTGGGCGGCGAGGGGATGACCACCGCCGCTATCGGGACTGACCGCGTGCCACGTCTCCCCCTCCCGTCGCCCTTGCGCAGGCAGGCGCCCATCTCCCGATCGGCGCACCCGGCGGGACGGGCAGGCGACAGGCTCCTGCCTGCACGGGGACGACGCAATCTAGGTCGTTACCTCGTCTTGCTGCTGCTCACCTTCCTCGTCGCCGGCCGCCCCGCGCTGGCGCAGGACGACGACGCGCAGGTGCTGCGCGACACCGAGACCGAAGCCTTCTTCAAGGACATCTCGACCCCGCTCGCCAAGGCCGCGGGGCTCGATACGAGCAAGGTCCAGGTGATCCTGCTCGCCGACCAGTCGATCAACGCGGGTGCCACGTCGGGGCAACTCGTCGGGATCAATGCCGGCACGATCTTCGCGGCCGACAACGTGCTCGAGTTGCAGGGCGTGATCGCGCATGAATTCGGCCATCTCGCGGGCGGCCACGTCCCGCTCTCGAACGACAATTACGGCAAGTTCGGCAAGATCAGCCTGCTGTCGCTGCTCGCCGGCGTCGCGGCGATCGCGGCGGGCGCGCCCGAGGCGGGGATGGCGGTGATGGGGGCGGGCACGCAGGTCGCGCAGAGCGGCGCGCTCGCCTTCTCGCGCGCGCAGGAGGCCAGCGCCGATGCCGCCGGCGCCTCCTATCTGCGCGCCGCGCATCTGTCCGGCTCGGGGATGCTGAGCTTCTTCGGCAAGCTCAAAGTCGAGGAATATCGCCTCTCACCCGCCGACGAGGCGATCAATCCGTTCATGCAGGACCACCCGATGTCCGCCGATCGCCAGGCGACGCTCGAGAAGGACGTGACGAGTTCGCCCTATTACAAAGTCCCCGTCGATCCGGCGCTGCAGGCGCGCTTCCTCAGGATCAAGGCCAAGCTGCAGGGCTTCCTGCTCGATCCGACGACGGTGATGCGCACCTTCCCCGAGCGCGACCAGTCGGTCCCTGCGCATTATGCGCGCGCCTATGCCTGGCATCGCAGCGCCTATCCCGACAAGGCCGATCAGGAGGCCGACGCGCTGCTCAAGACGGCGCCGCTCGATCCCTATTTCAACGAGTTGAAGGGCCAGATCCTGCTCGAGAACGGGCATCCCGTCCAGGCGCTGGTGCCGCTCCGCATCGCGGTCGCGCAATCTTCCAGCGCGCCATTGATCTCCGCGATGTTCGGCCACGCGCTGCTCGCGACCGACGATCCGAAGAATTTCGCCGAGGCCGAGCGCGTGCTCAAGGTCTCGGTCGACAAGGATCGCGAGGATCCGCTCGCCTGGTATGCGCTGGGCACCGTCTACGCGCAGCGGGGCGACGAGGCGCATGCCGCGCTCGCCACCGCCGAACGCTATGCGATGGGCGGCGACGACCGCCTCGCGCGGCAGAATGCCGAACTCGCGATGCGCGGCATCCCGGAAGGCAGCATCGACTATCTCCGCGCGGAGGACATCGCGGTCACCTCGCGCAACAATCTCGACGACAAGGTCAGACACAGGAAATGAACTTCAGGAATCTGGCGGGCGGGTTCGCGGCGGCTGCGGTCGGCGCGATCGTCGCGGTGGTGGCGACGCATGGGCTCGATCGCGCGGCGCCCGCTCCAGGCACGACGGGCGCGAGCGTCCAGGCCTATCTCGCCGATCATCCCGAAGCGATTTCGGAGGCGGTGGACCGGTTTCAGGACCGGCAGAGCGCCGCGCTGATCGATACGCACCGCACCGCGATCGAGACGCCGTTCGCGGGCGCGTCGGCGGGCAATCCCAAGGGCGACGTCACGCTGGTCGAATATTTCGACTATGCCTGCGGCTATTGCCGCGCGACCGTCGGCGACATCGACAAGCTGGTCGCGAGCGATCCCGGCGTGCGAATCGTGTTCAAGGAATTGCCGATCCTGTCGCCATGGAGCGCGGGTGCTGCGCGGCTGTCGCTGGTGGCGGCGCAGGCGGGCAGGTTCGGTGCATTCCACCATGCGCTGTACGCCGCCGGTCCGCTCGATGCGGCGAAGGTGGCGCAGCTCGGCACATCGGCCGGGCTCGACGCGCGCGCCGCGGACAGTCGCGCGATCGCCGCCGAGCTCGACGCCAACCTCGAAACCGCGCGCGACCTGCACCTGACGGGCACGCCGAGCTTCGTCGTCGGCGACCAGCTGCTCGCGGGCGCGGTGGGGTATCAGGGGCTCAAGGACGCGGTCGACAAGGCAAGGGCTGCGAAGAAGGCGTAGCCGTCTCCCGTCCCGTCACCGTTCGCACTGAGCGCAGTCGAAGTGCGTGTTATCAGTCGCAGCGTTTGCAGCCTGTCCTTCGACTTCGCTCAGGACGAACGGGGTGATCACGCGGCCGGATTGGGCAGCGGCTCGCCTGCGAAGAACGCCGCGAGGTTCGCGACCAGCATCCCGGCCATCGTCTGCACCGCCTCCTGCGTCGCACCGGCGGTATGCGGGGTGAGCACGGTGTTCGGCACGTCCGCCCAGCGCTCCGCGGGCGTCGGCTCGGTCTCGTAGACGTCGAGCGCGGCGGCGCCGAGCGTGCCCGCCCGCAATGCCGCGATCGCCGCGTCCTCGTCGACCAGCTGCCCGCGCGCGACATTGACCAGCAGCCCGTCCGGGCCAAGCGCTGCGATCACGTCGGCGGAGATCAGCCCGACATTGCCGGGATGCGCGCGCGCCGCGACGACAAGGATGTCGCTCTCGTTCGCCAGTGCCAGCAGCGTATCGGCGCGCGGCCATTGCGCGTCGGGCTTGGCGTTCGGCCCCCACCAGGCGACCTGCATCCGCATCGCCTCGGTACGCCGTGCCACCGCGCGCCCGATCCCGCCCAGCCCCACGATGCCGAGCCTCGCGTCGCCGAGCGAGCGCGTCAGCGTTTTCGCGCGCGCATGCCATTCGCCCGCGCGCAGCATCCGGTCGCCCGACACGATCGCGCGGCGGTGGCCGACGATCAGCCCGATCGCGTGATCGGCGACATCCTCGTCGTTCGCGTCCTGCGCGTGGCTGACGAGCAATCCGCGATCCTTCGCCCACGCGACGTCGATGCCGTCGTAGCCGACGGTGAAGCAGGCGATCAGCCCCAGCCGTGGCATCCGGTCGATCAGCGCGCGATCGATCGCAAATTCGCCCGCGACGATGATCGCGCGGACCTCTGCGAGCTGCGCGTCGCTGGGGTCTTCCCACAGCGACAGCAGATCGTAGCGGCCCGCGAGCAGCGCGACGAGGGGAGCGAGATGCGGTTGCGCGACGAGGAGCGTGGGGCGGTCGGTCATGGCTCGGATGTAGAGCGTGGCGGGGGCTGGCGCTATCCTCTGCAAGGCCTCCGGGGCGAGAAAGCCTCGATCCCTATCCCACCCGATTCGCCAGCCAGCCGTAGAGGAACGCCTCATCCGCGGGCCGTTGCTCGGCGAGCGCCAAATAGCGTTCGCCCTGCAGCGCATCGAGCGCCTTGACCAGCACGCCTGCCCCGTTCGCACCGCGCACGCGCAGGAACGCCTTCAGCGCGTCGAGCGCCGCCGCGTCGATCGCGCCTGCCGCGGGAATGTCGCGATAGTCCGCGCCGCCGCGGTTGAGCGCGTTGAGCGCGCGGCGCAGGAAACCCGCCGCGGTGCCTCGCCCCATGTTGACGCCGGTGTCGAACAGCTCGGCGGCGATCTGCGGTGCCATCGCCGCGACATCGTCGAGCCGGGGCGTCGTCCAGTAATCGGCGCGGTAGATCGCGATCGCGGTGTCGCGCGGCAGGCGCATCATCGGCCCGACATAGCCATGCGCACGCGCTACCGCCTGGGTGATGCCGAAACAGGTCGGCCCGCCCTTGTCGGCGGGATTGGCGACGTAGCCGCCTTCGCGGCTGATCAATTCGTCGATGAGGTCGGTGGGGTCCATCGTCGGCTCCATGACAAGAAGAGCCGAGTCAGATAACCAAAAAGGTTCGTGTAGGAAAATGCTTTTTATGCGCTAAACTTCGCCCCGGCTGGCAGAGGGAAAAGAAAGAAGGCCGCCCCGATCCCCCGATCGAAGCGGCCTCTTCCAGCGCCGGGTGGCGTGACGAAATTCAGGCGACCTGTGCGGCGGTGACCTCCTGCGGGTCCCGCAGCACATAGCCGCGGCCCCATACGGTCTCGATATAATTGTCGCCTTCGCAGGCCAGCGACAGCTTCTTGCGCAATTTGCAGATGAACACGTCGATGATCTTGAGCTCGGGCTCGTCCATCCCGCCGTAGAGGTGGTTGAGGAACATCTCCTTGGTCAGCGTCGTGCCCTTGCGCAGCGAGAGCAGCTCGAGCATCGCATATTCCTTGCCGGTCAGATGGACGCGGGCATTGTCGACCTCGACCGTCTTGGCGTCGAGATTGACCGCGAGCTTGCCGGTCTTGATCACCGATTGCGAATGCCCCTTGGAGCGGCGCACGATCGCATGGATACGCGCCACCAGTTCCTCGCGGTGGAACGGCTTGGTGACGTAATCGTCGGCGCCGAAGCCCAAGGCCCGCACCTTCGATTCCATCTCGGCGGTGCCCGACAGGATCATCACCGGCGTCTGTACCTTGGCGACGCGCAGCTTCTTGAGCACGTCGTAGCCGTGCATGTCCGGCAAGTTGAGATCGAGGCAGATGAGATCGTAATCATAGAGCTTGCCGAGGTCCAAGCCCTCTTCGCCCAGGTCGGTCGTGTAGACGTTGAAGCCTTCGGCGCCGAGCATCAGTTCGATAGCCTTGGCGGTCGTCGGCTCATCTTCGATCAGCAGTACGCGCATGGTTTCTTCATCCCCGTCAGCTCCGTCCCGTCCCAGGACGCGACCGCACCGTTAACCATTACAGGAATGAAGGAAAAAGGTTAATGAGACGTAAAGGCCATATCGTTTCTCCGGTAACGAATTTGCCGGGGCGTGGCAGGCGTGGCACAGCGGCCGGATGTTGACCGATCTTGTCCTGTTCATCGACGCCGAGGCGATCCTCCTCGACAAGCCCGCCGGGCTCCCCGTCGATGCGCCGCGCGATGGCAGTTCGAGTGTGGAGGCTGCGCTCGACACGTTTCGATTCGGTTTCCAGCGGACGCCCAGCGCGGTTCATCGGCTCGATCGCGATACCTCGGGATGCCTGCTGATCGCGCGCCATCCCAAGGCGCACAAGCGCTTCGCCGCCGCGTTCGAGGCGGGGCTCGTCGAGAAGACCTATCTGGCGGTGCTGGACGGCGTGCCGGACGGGGAGGGTGGCCGGATCGAACTGCCGCTTACCAAACGATCGACGCGCGAGGATGGCTGGCGGATGGTCGCCGATCCGCGCGGCAAGGCCGCCGTGACCGACTGGCGGCTGCTGGGTGTCGTCGAGGGGAGGGCGCTGGTGGAGTTCAAGCCGCAGACGGGTCGGACGCACCAGTTGCGCGTCCATGCCGCCGATGGTCTGGGCCACGCGATCGTCGGCGATCCGGTCTATGGGCAGGGCGGCGAACCCATGTTGCTGCACGCGCAGCGGCTGTACCTTCCGCGCGACCCCAAGCCGGCTATCGATGTCACCGCGCCGCTGCCGAAGAGCTTTGCGCGCTGGGCGGCGCTTGTGGAGCCGTCGGAGCCGCACACGGCGCCGCTCGAAACCCTGGATCCCGGATCAGGTTCGGGATGACGGTCAATCCCGCACTTTTCCCCGCAAGCTCTTAACCGCGCCGCGCTTCGCCTTTCCCTCCACGCGGCGCAGTTGCGAGCCGTTGGTCGGCTTGGTCGGCTTTCGCCGCTTGGGCACGAAGGTCGCCTCCTTGATCAGCGCGACCAGCCGTTCGCGGACCTCGCGGCGGTTCATCTCCTGCGAGCGGCTGCCTTCCGAGCGCAGCACCAGCACGCCCTCGCGCGTCAGCCGCGAGCCGGCGAGGTCGCTCAGGCGGTGCTTGACGGCATCCGGCAGGCTGGGCGAACTCCACACGTCGAAACGCAGCAGCACCGCGCTGTCGGTCGTGTTGACGTGCTGCCCCCCGGGCCCGGATGCGCGTGTGAAGCTCTCGGCGATCTCGTCGCTGTCGATCGCGATCGAGCGGGTGATTGGGATCGCGACCATGCGCCCTATCTATCCGCCGACAGACCGAAACGATAGGGTTCGGAGCCCCGACGCAGGAGCCACCATGTTCGATTTCTCTCCCCGTACCGATGACGACACCGCGATGATCTGGGCCGACCTGATCGGCGCGGCCGACGGGGTCACCGCGGGCGAACGCGACGCGATCGCCAACATGGCCAATGTCGCGGCGCTGTGCTGGGAGCTGCTGCCCGATCTCAATTGGGCCGGCTTCTATCGCATGATCGACGATGAGCTCGTGCTCGGGCCGTTTCAGGGCCGCGCCGCGTGCATCCGCATCGCGGTCGGGCAGGGCGTCTGCGGCACCGCGGCAGCGACCGCGACGACGCAGCGGATCGACGACGTCCACGCCTTCCCCGGCCACATCGCCTGCGATGCGGCGTCGGCGTCCGAACTGGTCGTGCCGATCGTCGTCGCGGGGCGCGTCGTTGGCGTGCTCGATCTCGACAGCCCGACGTCGTCGCGCTTCACGCCCGAGGATGCTGCGGGCGCCGAACGCCTGTGCGCGCTGATCGCCGGGCGTCTCGCCGGCTGACCCGATTCGGGACTCGCGCCGCCTTCTGCCGCTTGGGCGGGGCAACTCGCCGATGCTATGCGGGTTTCCGATCATGGTCGCGCACGTCTTCGCCGTCGCGGGCCGGCTACAAGGGGATAGAGATGCGTCACATCGGCACATTGGCAGGCGCGGCGCTGGTTGCCCTCCTGCCGGCCGCGGCACTGGCTCAGGCGGGTGCACCCGCGGGCGCGCCGATGCAGCCCGGCACCTGGGGGCAGGGCGGCTGGCAGGCCGGAACGTCGGGCGCGCCGCAGGGCTATGTCGGTCAGCCGGGCGGCGGCTGGCAGCAGGGCCCGGTGACAAATTCGCATGGCGACTATCGCCAGCTCGAGCGCGGCAAGCGCGTGCCGCGAGGCTATATGGATCCGGCCTACACCGTCATCGACTGGAACGACTGGGGCTTCTTGCCACCCGGCCCCGGGTTGCGCTGGGTGCGCTATTATGACGACGGCCTGCTGATCGATGGCGAGGGTCGCATCGTCGACGCCCGCTACGGCGTCGACTGGACGCACGGGCGCGCGGGCGGGCCGCGCATCGCTTACGCTGGCGGTGCCGCAGTCTATCCCGGTTACGCCGGCTATGCGGCGTCCGCTCCCTATGGCTATGCTGGCGGTGCGACGGTGGTCGGCGCGGCGCCGGGCGTCACGACCTATCGTGCCGGTCCCAACACGACCGTGACGACGGCGATCATACAGGCGCCGCCCGTGGTCGTCGGTGCCCCGGCCTATGGCTATGCCGGTGGCGCGACGGTGGTCGGCGCGGCGCCCGTCGGTGCTGCCTACGGCTATGCCGGCGGTGCCGCGGTGATCGGTACGACCGCCATGCTCGCGGTCACCACGACGACGACGACCACCGATTACGAGACGATCCGTCGTCCGGTCGCGGTCAGGCGTGCGGTGCGGCGGCCTGTCCGCCATTACCGCCCTCGCTGTGCAAGCGCACCGACTTGCCCGGTTCAGGGGAGCTGAACGGGCCACCGTCCGAGACCCATTCCTCGATCGTGGCGCTCGAGCCATCGAGCCGGATCAGGTTGAAGCTGTTCGGCGTGCCGCGCCGCCGCCAAGAGGTGGCGGTGCCGGCTTGCACCACCGTCACCTGCGGGTCGATCGACTTGGTCGGTCCTGTTACCCCGACGCTATGCGCGTGATGATGCCCAGCGAGCACGAGATGCACGCCCGCCGCCTTCACCGCCTCGAGTGCCCGGTGCGCGCCGCGTAGCGCGGGCTCGATCTCGCCGGGTTCGTCGCCGGGCAGCGGCACCAGCGGATGGTGTGTGACGAGGATGCGCGCGGCGCTTGACGGCGCTGCGGCGAAGTAGTCGGCGATCGAGCGGATCTGTATCCGCGTCAGCCGCCCGTCCTTGACCGTCAGCCCATGCGCCGACGCGAGCCCGAGCACGGCGATTTCCTGATCCGCATACCAGCAGTCCCGGCCGCGCGCGATGTACCGCGCATAGCGCCGGAGCGGCCAGAGCAGTCGCGACACCGGCTTGTGCATCGGCACGTCGTGATTGCCGGGCACCACCAGCAGGCGAAAGCCGTCCGCCTCCAGCCGTTCGAGAAAGCCCGCCGCCTCGGCGAATTGCGATCGGTGCGCGCGCTGCGTGAGATCGCCCGAGACGACGATCAGATCGGGCTTGATCGCCGACAGCGCGGCGTGGAGATGGGCCACCACCGCCGGCTCGTGCGCGCCGAAGTGGAGATCGGAGATCTGGGCGATGGTGCGCATCGAGAGAGTACGGATTGGCGGCGGTGCGGTTCCAATGCTCTGCGCGCCGCTCCATCACCACCGTTCAGGCGCCAAAGCTTGGCAGTCTAGCTCAGCCGATCGAGCGCGGCGTCGTCGAGCGAACCCGGTACGATCATCACCGGGCACGGCATCAGCCCGGCCTCGGCACCGGCGAAATAGGCGACCAGCGGACCCGGCCCGCCGACGACGGTCGCGCCCAGCACCAGCGCCGCCGTTCCCGGCCGCTCCTCGAGCAGCGCGCGGACCGCCTTGACGGGTTCGCCCTGGCGCACGGTAAGCGTGGGCTCGGCACCCAGCTCGTCGGCGATCTCGGCGGCGGCCTGGTGGAGCATCGCCTCGGCGCCGAGCTGCGCCTCTTCCTCGAGCGCGTCCTGCACGCCGCCCCATTGTACGAACTCGGCGGGCGCGACGATCGCGACCATCTCGACGCGCCCCGCGGTCTTGGCGGCGCGGCGTGCGGCGAAGCGCAGCGCGACGCGCGCTTCGGCGCTGCCGTCGTAGACGACGAGATAGGTGCGGGGCGTCGAGGCGTCGTCCATCGGCAGCGACGGTGATCCATCGCCGCGCTTCACGCAAGCGTCAGCCTTGACCCATCGCGTCGCAACGCCGAAATGGGCGCCCTGACCGATCGAGAGGCCGTCCCTACCCATGCCCATCGAAATCAAGATGCCTGCCCTGTCGCCCACGATGGAAGAAGGCACGCTGGCCAAATGGCTGGTGAAGCAAGGCGACGTCGTCAAATCGGGCGATATCCTCGCCGAGATCGAGACCGACAAGGCGACGATGGAATATGAGGCGGTCGACGAAGGTACGATCGCGCAGATCGTCGTGCCCGAGGGCTCGGACGGCGTGAAGGTCGGCGCGCTGATCGCGGTCCTGCTCGAAGAGGGCGAGGATGCGTCCGCGGCGACCGCGAAGCCGGCCGCCACCCCGCCTGCCGCTGCAGCCCCCAAGACCGAGCCCGCCAAGGCACCGCCGCCCGAAGAGAAGGGCTATGGCGCCTCGCCCAAGGACGACGCGCCGATCGTCGAGGCGGACGAGCAGAAGACAGCCGCGCCGTCGCCTGTGGCAGCGCCGACCGGCGATCGTCTCAAGGCGACGCCGCTCGCGCGCCGGCTCGCGCAGCAGCAGGGCGTCGATCTCGCCACGCTCGCGGGTTCGGGGCCGAATGGCCGCATCGTCAAGGCTGATCTCGACGGGGCGAAGCCCGGTGCGGCGAAGGCCGAGACGCCAGCCGCCGCTGCGCCATCGGTCGCCGCGACGCCCGCCAAGCCGACACCCGTCGCCGCGACGGCCACCGTGTCGATCCCCGACATCCCGCATGAGGCGGTCAAGCTTTCGAGCATGCGCAAGGTGATCGCGCGCCGGCTGACCGAATCGAAGCAGCAGGTTCCGCATATCTACCTCACGGTCGACATCCGGCTCGATCCGCTGCTGGCGTTGCGCGAGCAGCTCAACAAGGGCCTCGCGGCGCGCGAGATCAAGCTGTCGGTCAACGACCTGCTGATCAAGGCGCTCGCGGTAGCGCTGATGGAGGTGCCGGCCTGCAACGTGATGCTCGCAGGTGACAAGCTCGTCACCTTCGCGCGCGCGGACATCTCGGTCGCGGTGTCGATCCTAGGCGGGCTGATCACGCCCGTCGTGACCGGCGCCGACACCAAGGCGATCTCCGCGATCGCCACCGAGTTCAAGGATCTCGCCACGCGGGCCCGCGACGGCAAGCTCAAGCCCGAAGAGTTCCAGGGCGGCACCGCCTCGATCTCCAACATGGGAATGTACGGGATCAAGCAGTTCGATGCCGTCATCAACCCGCCGCAGGGTATGATCATGGCGATCGGCGCAGGCGAGAAGCGGCCTTGGGTCGAGGGCGACGGCCTGGTCGTCGCCACCGTGATGTCGGCGACGGGCAGCTTCGATCACCGCGCGATCGACGGCGCGGACGGTGCCAAGTTGATGAAGGCGTTCAAGCGTCTCGTCGAGAACCCGCTCGGCATGCTGGCATGAAGCCGCTCGACGATCTGCCGCCCGACGGCGCGCCGGTGGTACGCGTGATCGCGATGCCCTCGGACACCAACCCTTATGGCGACATCTTCGGCGGCTGGCTGATGAGCCAGATGGATTCGGCGGCGGGCTCTGTCGCCTCGCGTCACAGCCGCGGCCGTGCGGTGACGATCGCGATGGACGGGATGACCTTCCACCGTCCGGTGTTCGTCGGCGACGAGGTCTCGGTGTTCGCGCATCTGACCGCCACCGGCCGTACCTCGATGACGATCGCGGTCGAGGCCTGGCGGCGCGCGCGGCACGAGGAGGCGACCTACAAGGTCACCGAGGCGCGCTTCACCTTCGTCGCGGTCGGCGAGGATCGCCAGCCCCGCCGGGTCGTCCCGATGGCGGCCGAAGGCGATAACGAGGTCGCCTGACGCGCCGCGCCGATTGATTTTCAGATCGCCCGCCGGACCCGTGCGGGCACCCATGAAGGGACAAGCATGGCCGACACCTATGATCTCGTCGTGCTCGGCTCCGGGCCGGGCGGCTATGTCGCCGCGATCCGCGCGTCGCAGCTCGGGCTCAAGGTCGCGATCGTCGAGCGCGAACTGCTCGGCGGCATCTGCCTCAACTGGGGCTGCATCCCGACCAAGGCGTTGCTGCGCAGCTCCGAAATCTTCCATTATATGACCCACGCCGACGCCTATGGGCTGACAGTCGAGAAGCCGGGCTTCGATCTCGCCAAGGTGGTGACGCGCTCGCGCAAGGTGGCGGGCCAGCTCAACGCCGGCGTGAAGGGGCTGATGAAGAAGAACAAGGTGACCGTGGTCGAGGGTATCGGCACGATCACCGGCGGCGGAAACGGAGGGGGCACGCTGTCGGTCGTCAAGGACGGCAAGACCACCGAGCTCGCTGCCAAGAACATCATCGTCGCGACCGGCGCGCGCGCGCGCGACCTGCCGTTTGCCAAGGCCGACGGCGAGCGGATCTGGACCTATCGCCACGCGATGACGCCCAAGGCGATGCCGACCAAGCTGCTCGTCATCGGATCGGGTGCGATCGGCGTCGAGTTCGCGAGCTTCTACAGCGACATGGGCGCCGAGGTGACGATCGTCGAGATGCTCGACCGCGTGCTGCCCGTCGAGGATGCCGAGGTCTCCGAGTTCATGGCGAAGGCGCTGACCAAGCAGGGCTTCCGCCTGCTCACCAAGGCGGGCGTCGAGACGCTCGAGAACACGGGCAAGAGCGTCAAGGCGACGATCAAGCTAGCCGACGGTACGTCCGAGACCGGCGAGTATAGCCACTGCATCGTCGCGGTCGGCATCCTTCCCAACACCGAGAACGTTGGGCTCGAGCCGCTCGGCGTGAAGACGACGCGCGGCCATATCGACACCGACGGCCTGTGTCGCACCAACGTGCCGGGTATCTGGGCGATCGGCGACGTTACCGCGCCGCCCTGGCTGGCGCACAAGGCGAGCCACGAAGGCGTGATCGCCGCCGAGGCGATCGCCGCAGAAAACGGCAACAAGGACGTCCATCCGCACGCGATGGACAAGCGCAACATCCCCGGCTGCACCTATTCGCGCCCGCAGGTCGCATCGGTGGGCCTGACCGAGGCGCGTGCGAGGGAAGAAGGCTATGAGGTCAAGGTCGGCAAATTCCCGTTCATCGGCAACGGCAAGGCGATCGCGCTCGGCGAGGCCGAGGGCTTCGTGAAGACCGTGTTCGACGCGAAGACCGGCGAATTGCTCGGCGCGCACATGATCGGCGCCGAGGTGACCGAGCTGATCGAGGGCTATACCGTCGCGAAGCAGCTCGAAACGACCGAGGCGGAATTGATCGAAACCGTCTTCCCACATCCGACGCTGAGCGAGATGATGCACGAAAGCGTGCTCTCGGCTTATGGTCGAACGCTGCATTTCTAGCAGAAGAGGCTTGACGAAGGCGCGGTTTACCGTGTTTTTCGGAACGGCTACGGCCGTGTTGCGTTGCCGAACGTCCGCTGGTGACCGAACTGAGGAGAATATATATGAACAAGGCTCTCACGATCGCCGCGGTTGCGGCTCTCGCGCTCGGCTCGGCCGCGTGCCATAAGTCCGACGATGCCAACACGTCCAACGTGTCGGCGGAAGACAATATGCTGGTGCCTGCCGACGAGAATTCGATGGGCGACATGAACAGCATGGGCGCGACCGACAATATGGCGATGGACAACAGTGCCGTCGCCGGCAACGACACCACCGCGACCAACAACGCGATGTAATGCCGATGGCCGGCGGTGCGAATTCGCGTCGCCGGCCATTTTTTTGAAGGACAGGAATGAGCGCCGACCGATCCGTTCCGGAAGGCGCCGGCGAGAGCAAGCTCGTGCTCGTGGCGGCGCTTGCCGCCAATCTCGGCATTGCCGTTGCCAAGTTCGTCGCCGCCGGCATGACCGGCTCGGCCGCGATGCTGACCGAGGGCTTCCACTCGGTCGTCGACAGCCTCAACCAGATATTGCTGCTCTACGGCCAGAAGCGCGCCGCGCGCCCGGCCGATGCGGCGCATCCCACCGGCTACGGCCGCGAGCTCTATTTCTGGAGCTTCGTCGTCGCGATCCTGATTTTCGCGACCGGCGCGGGGCTTTCGATCTACGAAGGCGTCGTCCATCTGCGCGCGCCCGAGCCGCCGCAAGATCCCACCATCGCTTATGTCGTGCTGGTCGTTTCCTTCCTGCTCGAAGGCGCAAGCTGGATTACCGCGATCCGTGGTTTTGCGGGCGCCAAGGGCAAGCAAGGCTGGTGGGAGGCGATCCGCCGCTCGAAGGACCCCCCCGCCTTCATCGTGCTGTTCGAGGATTCGGCGGCGCTTGCAGGTCTGGTCATCGCCGGCGCTGGCATCTTCCTCAGCCATGCCACCAACGACGGGCGCTGGGACGGCGTTGCCTCGATCCTGATCGGCCTGGTGTTAGGTGTCGTGGCGGTGCTGCTGGCGCGAGAGTCCAAGGGTCTGCTGATCGGCGAACGCGCCTCGCCCGAGCTCGTTGCCGCGATCCGCGCGGCGATCGTCGCGCGGCCCGAGGTGGTCGGCGTCGGCGAGGTGCTGACGGTCCATCTCGGTCCGCGTTCGGTGTTCGTCGCCACCAGCGTCGATTTCGTCGACTCGGTCAGCGCGGGGGCGGTGGAGGCGCTGATCGCTGACGTCGAAATGCACCTCAGAGAAGATTGGCCGGAGATCGGTTCTGTGTATATCAAGCCGCGAGCCTTGGTTAACGATCAAGGTTAACGCCGATATCGTGGGGACAGACCTTGCGCCGCCTCCTGCTCGCCATCCTCTTCGCCGCGCTGCCGACAACGCCGTCATCGGCCGTGCAGTTCTCGGCCAAGTCGATCGCGCCGGCGTCCGCTGCGACGACGACCGTGCCGCGCACCTACGGACCACGGCTCGAGGGATTCGACTATCCATTTCCGGTGCATCTGTTCCGCGAAGTGGTGCAGGGCCAATCGGTCGAGATGGCTTATATGGAGCTGGCACCGCAGCGCCCCAACGGGCGTACCGTGGTGCTGCTCCACGGCAAGAATTTCTGCGCGGCGACCTGGGGCGATACCGCGCGGGTGCTCGCGGCCAGCGGATACCGCGTGATCGTCCCCGACCAGATCGGCTTCTGCAAATCGTCCAAGCCGACCGGCTTCCAATATAGCCTCTACGGCATGGCGGATATGACCGCGGATCTGCTGCGCTCGCGCGGTGTGACCAAAGCGACCGTCATCGGCCATTCGCTCGGCGGATTGATCGCGATACGGATGGCGATCGCCATGCCGCAACTGCTCGACCAGATGGTGCTGGTCGATCCGCTCGGGCTCGCCGACCGACTCGCGCAGGGCGTTCCCTATATCGGCGTCGATCGCGCCGCCGGCCTCGAGCGCAGGAAGACGCCCGCGTCGATGAAGACCTATCAACTCTCCAGCTATTATCACGGCGTCTGGCGGCACGACTATGATCGCTGGATCGACATGATCGCGGGGATGTACGCGGGCCCCGGCCGCGACGCGGTGATCGATGCGCAGGCGCGCACGACGGAGATGATCGAGACGCAGCCCGTCAATTATGAATTCCAGCGGATCGGCGTGCCGACGATCCTGATGATTGGCACGCTCGACCACAATGTGTTCGGCAAGAGCTGGGCGCCCCCCGAGATCGGCAACCAGCTTCCCGAAAGTGCGACATTGGGCGACAAGGCCGCCGCGCGGATGCGGCGCGCACGCTTCGTGCCGCTCGATGGTCTCGGGCATGTACCGCAGCTCGAGGACCCTGCACGCTTCCAAGTGGCGTTGCTCCAAGCGCTGGGCGGCGCCTTCAACTGAGCGCTCCGCACCGCGGTTGACCGGTTCCGAGTCGCTCGCTATAGGCCGCGCTCGCTTGCGGGGCTTCGGTCTCGACCATTACCCGTGGGCGAACGCTTGAACATTGCCGAAGCGTGGAAAAGGCTCAGGCGGGTCGTTAGGTCCCCTGAGCCTTCGTGCATTTCTGCACGAGCCATGTGTGCGAGTCCGGGCACGGCAAAGTAACCATGTGAAAGGTGAAGGCTTCAATGCCAACGATCAACCAGCTGGTCCGCAAGGGCCGCGATCCGCAGAAGGCCAAGTCCAAGGTCCCTGCGATGGAAGCGAACCCCCAGAAGCGCGGCGTCTGCACGCGCGTCTACACGACGACCCCGAAGAAGCCGAACTCGGCGCTGCGCAAGGTGGCCAAGGTCCGCCTGACCAACCAGCGCGAAGTCATCAGCTACATCCCCGGCGAGGGTCACAACCTTCAGGAGCACTCGGTCGTGCTGATCCGCGGCGGTCGTGTGCGCGATCTTCCCGGCGTGCGCTATCATGTGCTGCGCGGCGTGCTGGATACCCAGGGCGTCAAGGATCGCAAGCAGTCCCGCTCCAAATACGGCGCCAAGCGTCCGAAGTAAGCCGGTCACCCACCGCTTGTTATCGAGCAGGCGCGTGTGACCAACCAGGCTGAAGTACAAGGAAACACAATATGTCCCGTCGTCGTCGCCCCGATAAGCGCGAAATTCTGCCGGATCCCAAGTTCGGTGATGTCGTGCTCTCCAAGTTCATGAATTCCGTGATGCTCGACGGCAAGAAGGCCGTCGCCGAAGGCATCATCTACTCCGCGCTCGACGTGATCGAGCAGCGTGCCAAGCGCGATCCGCTCCAGGTGTTCCACGACGCGCTCAACAATGTGCGTCCGGGCATCGAGGTTCGCTCGCGTCGTGTCGGCGGTGCCACCTATCAGGTCCCCGTCGAGGTTCGCACCGAGCGTGCGCAGGCGCTGGCGATCCGCTGGCTGATCACCGCGGCGCGCAACCGTTCGGAGCATACGATGGATGCGCGCCTGTCGGCCGAGCTGATGGATGCCGCCAACAACCGCGGCAATGCGGTCAAGAAGCGCGAAGACACGCACCGGATGGCGGAAGCCAACCGCGCCTTCTCGCATTATCGCTGGTAATGATTATATGGTGGGACGGCGCTTTGCAGCGCCGTCCCACCATAGTCCGTTCGCCCTGAGCGCAGTCGAAGGGCAGTCATCGTCGGCGCATAGCCTTCGACTGCGCTCAGGCCGAACGGGGTTTTCGCAGAACGCCGCCAAGCGCGGCATCGGAGTTTAAGATCATGGCCCGCAGCCATCCGCTCGAGAAGTATCGCAACATCGGCATCATGGCGCACATCGATGCCGGCAAGACGACGACGACCGAGCGTATCCTCTACTACACCGGCAAGTCCTACAAGATCGGCGAGGTCCATGAGGGCACTGCGACGATGGACTGGATGGAGCAGGAGCAGGAGCGCGGGATCACGATCACGTC